>Ga0209723_1002881_pt1 | contig 21968 bp, 3 predicted proteins | sample BiotimSIPDNA_2_FD_185750 | JGI IMG/M metagenome (GOLD analysis project Ga0209723, IMG submission 185750) | Anaerobic biogas reactor microbial communites from Washington, USA - Biogas_R2 time_0 SIP DNA (SPAdes) (version 2) | ecosystem: Engineered > Bioreactor > Anaerobic > Unclassified | place...
TCGCGCCAATATGATAAAATTAATGATCCGTTTTGGAGATAATTTTTTTAGGAGATATTGCTCGAACGGATGAGCCGCCGCTTGAAATGATTCAATCCTCCTGATATTCCAGCAGGATATTAGACAAGCAGATTTTTTCTCCTTGTGACTGGCTAAAGGGTTCAATCACCAAAACCCCTTTGGGGGAATCTTCAGGAATATTGATTTTGCTGGAAAAGCGCCACCAGTCAGGTACGTCGGAGGCCTGGAATTGGCCTTTTGAGAGCCATAGTTTGAGGGCTGGCTTGTCGCCGTAGTTGAGCACAATCCAGAGCGCAGAGGCGTCTCCGCGGAAATAACCGCTAAGGATGTAGTCCCCCGCTTTCAACTGATTTAAAGACTGCACCAAGGTACCTTTAAACTGACCTTCCTTGAACTGGGAGGTTGTCAATTCGAGCATCTTCTGTCCCCGGATTCCGCCAGGAAGAATTTTGCAATTGCCCAGATGACATTGCCAGCTAGCGGGGCGCCCTTGCTCATCACTGGCTGAAAAGTCTGAATTCTGCACGACATTGGTGCCTGCCATAAGCGATGAAACCAACAGGCACAAAAGCATCATCATACTTTTTTTCATCTGTACCTCCGTTTGGAATCGTTAGGGATTAAAATTAACACTCCGTCGTTTGCTACATCTACGAAATTTTCAGTCTTATTCAATGAGATTTCTGCTTTTTGTTTAAATGATTTTTTCCTCCTTTCCTAATAAAGAACGTTGTTATTTTACAATCCACCCCTTCATTCTAGGATGAACAGGGGGAAGAGAGCTGGATTGCGCCCGCCGGCCAGCCCGGGGGAGAGAAACATCCAGTGATCCGCACCGGCTCCGGAATCATCCTCCATGACAATCGCCGTAAACCCAAAAATGCGATCTGTTTGCAAAGACGGGGAAAGCGCTTTCAAGGGAATCTTGATCTGGTACAGCGTCTCTTTGGTGTTCTCGTTGCGCTGAACGAGAAATTCCGTTTGCTCAGCCAGATTGCAGTTTTCCGGTTGGTCATGCACCACCAGTTCGCCCTGGTTGTCTTTATTAAGAGCCAGTGAGAGAATGAAATCATCGGGGCCGACGGAATTGGCCGGGCCAATGAAGTTTGTTTTCGGGCAGATGCCGATTTGCAGGCAGTCCCCTTTCCAGATGTTTTTACCAGCGTATTGATTATAATGAACATCGTCTGTCACTTTGGCGCAGAAATAGAGGAAATTGTTGTCATGCAGCCAGAATAATTTCATGCTCAGGTCATCGGCATCGTTCCAGGTAGTATGATCCACCGGCATGATATGGTCCCGTGTCTGCACGACAAGAGGTTTTGCCTGTTCGAATTCGTGCATGCTTTCCGTCAACGGGAAAGGCTGGGTTTCCGGGATTGTGATAATTTCCGGGCACTGGTAATCGCAGCGGAAAGGCTTGTAATCTCCGTCAAAATAGACAGTCAGCGGCAGGGTTTCACCGGGTTTGACCATGGGCAGATCGACAATGGCAGTTTCCTGCTTGGGAATGATGAAGCGGATTTGCTTTTCCTGCCCGTCAATAATGCAGGAAAAGTACCCGGAATGGTCCCGGCTGGTCGAGGGATTTTGCAGATAGGCCTTGAGCCGGGTGGCAGACGCAGGGCGGAAAAAAATACTCACCGGGATATCTTCTTCAATGAAAAGTTCCCGCAGCGTCTTCTGCAGTGCGGCGTAGTTGTCATCGGCATTGTTTTTGCGCCAGATGTAGATTGGCTCCTCGCCGAGCTGGAAACGGAGATATTTGCCGTCATTCGGCAGTGGCAGTGGATTTCCCATCATATCGCAAGCCTGGAGCTGATCGTTGGCCAGTCGTATAAACGGCTTGTATTCGCTGTCAAGGCTCCAGATTGCGCCAACCGCGTTCTGGTCTGCATGTCGGAAAACCATGCAGTTCATCTTTGCAGAGATCGGAATCACTTCACTTTCGCGGACGTTTTCGACGACTTCGCCGGCCGCGCTGAACGCTGCGACACTGCTCAGTGGATTTCCCAACACCCAGGTGCTCATGGAAAACCGTTGCGCTTCGAGGGAGTTGGCCGGAGAGTATGCGTAGAAATAAAAGAAGGATTGCAGGCCGATGGCTTTGCCGTAAACCAGGGATCGTGCCAGGCGGTTGGCCTGAATAATCTGATATTGCGGATCGTTAATGAAGCGATATTCGATAAAGTAACCGTATTCGGAGACAAAGATGTTGTCATGTCCCGTATGCCGGCGAGTGACGGCGGCGATGTTGTCCTCATTTTTTTTCAGTTGGGTTTCCAATCCCACGCTAGGGAGTTTCGGGCCAATCCAGCGCGGTTGCGGATAGCAGTCAACTCCCATTATGTTGATTTTCTGCTGGCAGCGTTTCAGGATTTCTTCGGTAAAGGCATAGTTAAAACGCGAATCAACATCGCTGGGTCGAACGGCGGCGATCAGGACATCCGGGCGAACCTTGCGCACTTCTTCGGCGGCGATGTCTATCAAGCGTGCGGCACGCTCGGCGACCGGCCCGGCAGCAAAATTGGCTACGATGTCATTGGGGTATTTGTTCTTATAGAAATTATTGAGTCCATTGGCAGCATCGAGTTCTCCGCCTATTTCAAAAATATCAAAATCATTCTGATAGCGTTGCAGGAATTCGCGGACAAATGTGCGCCATTTCTGATCATGCTGTTCTTCTGGCAGGAAGCGGCTTGCAGCAATGTTGAAGTCCTGCATCGCCTTTTTCTCCTCAGCACTTTGCAGAAATGCCGGTATTTGCAGGGCAAAATACGCTTTCAAGGCGAATCCCTGGTCGCGCAGTGCTTTGGCCTCATCATAATTAAGCAGATAGTTGAAGTCATATTTTCCGGGACTTGATTCTGCATAGTGCCAGAGTACGGCCTGTTCCAGCCAGCGGACGCCAATCCGTTTGGCGGCTTCGGGATAGTTTTGAGCTCCGCAGAGCCCTGCATAGGGCATGGAATCCTTTGCCAGTGGTTCTGCTTCCTTGACTACGACATAGGAAAGGAAGTCGCTGCTGTCTGCACAATGTGCCGTAATTCCGAACCAGCCTCGGCGGTCCGATGGCAAGTCCAGCGTGAAATGGCTGCTTTCGCTTTCCTGGAAGGTCACTTCCTGGTTGATTGTTTTTATGGTTGTACCGGTATAATCCTGAACTTCAATCAAGACCGATTTTGGCTTGGAATCGAGATTATTCAATACTCTGACCTGGAGCCGTATCGGTTCATCCAGCAGAAAGACACTGCCTTGCCTTTGGGGCAGCTCAAGTCCTAATGAGCATTCGGCAGTCGGTGTATAGGGAAGCGGCTGATTACCGGCATTCAGCTGAAAGGCATCGAAATACGCCGTGCCTTCTCCTGAATAAATTCCGTAAGTAGGGACATAAGCATGTATTTCTTCTGCCGTAAAGGTATAATGGTACTGCTTCCATTCCTTGCTCAAGGCAATCATCTTCCGGTTATTAAGACGAGTTGTCCAGGTGGAGCGCAAAAATGGAGTTGCTCCGATAAAAGCCTGCACCGGGGCATCGGCACATTTTGCCCAGAAGGAAAACGTGTATTCGCCCGGCGTCAGGTCATTAATTTCCAGTGCGCTTAATTCGCCATTTTTGCTCATGGCCAGGCTGCGTTTTCCGGAAAAAGCCTGTTCCGAGCTCCAGGCAAAATTCATTCTGTCATAATTCCCCAGTGTAAAACTGCTCCAGGTGCCGTAGGTCATGGAGCGATACTCGGTTTCCACATCCGCATCTCCGCGAAGCAGGTTATGCGAAGCTGCAAATGCTTGTCCTGCCAGCAATAAAAGCAAGAAACATGATATCCGACCGACGCCAGTAATGAATTTGTTCATGTTAAAAACCTCCAGGGCATTATTTATGGATCGACTGATGGAGTATGAAGTAGAGATGGAAACCGCCAAAGAATTCTATGAGCCGCATTACAACACACCAAAGATAGTTTTTAGCAGGAACAGGCACGGAAAATGTCCGGAAGCGGTCAGGTGCCCTTATTTACATTAACCCAACTTTCGGCATTTGGCGATATAGATACACTGAATAACGCCAAAATCTTTTTTGCCTCCGCCGCGTCGGGCGCGGGAGCCATGCGGTCTGCCGACAGGATTCGTCAAATCAATGCCGAGCGTCTGACAGACAAAGCGGTCGCTTCTTGCCGTTCTGCCCGCGCTGGCAAACACACAAAAGGCGCGGGCGGAAGCCTATACTACTTCCGCCCGCGCCATTTTCTGCGAACTGGCACGACTGCGCCATGAACGGCGTCAGCCGCGCCGCCTTCTCATTGCCAGAACCAGGCCGCGCTGCCTGCCGGCAGCTTCTCTCCGGGCTGGATCAGGACGAATACGCATCCATTCCAAGCCCAGACCTGCACGCCATCAGGCACGACATAATCCTCTGTCGGCGGGCCAGTCATAACCCAGGTATTGTCAATGAGTCGCGGTGCCCAGCCTGGCTGGCCAAAGCGCTTCTGGCCTTTCAGGGCAACAACCACTTCGCTGTCTCGGTTGAAGACCCAGAAGGACTCGCCGTAGCCGGGCTGGCGTCCCCGCTGGATTTGCATTGTCGAAGCCTTGAACGCCATTACGCCCAAGCCAGCCCAGGCAGCGAGTGACTCGTCGGTCAGATGGTCGAGGATCATCACCGTCATGCTCCAGCCAACGGGGATGACTTGGACATTATGCTGGATTTCAGCCTCGACATCATCGGCAAAGTTGAATTCATAATTGCCATCGTCATTGCCGGTGATAGTGCTGCCAAGAATGGCGACCCGTCGGCGTCCAGGCTCGGGCGCCTCGAATGCCGCCTGCGGCTCCGTCACCGTGATCGTCCCCTGGTCAGCGAGGACTAATTCAGCCGTGAAATCCAGCAGCGTGACGATGGCGGCCGTTGTACCGTCGTACTCCTTGTCCTCCGCCGTGAATCCAACCGTAATCGGCTTGGGCGTAATGGAAGCCGTCACATTGTCGGCGAAGTCGATGGCATAGTTGCCGTCGTCATTGCCGGTCACGGTGAATCCGTCGTCAATGGTCACTGCCCAGGCACCGACCTTGCTTTCAGCGAAGTGCGCCGTAGCGGCCGCCATTGCCAGGGCGTCGCCTTCGATGACGCCGGGGAAGACGAAGTCTCGTACCGTCGTGACCGCAGTGCCGTCGTAGACCTTATCGTCCGCCGAGAAGCCGACCGTAATCGCCTTGGGCGTGATGGAAGCCGTCACATTGTCGGCGAAGTTGATTTGGTAGTTGTCCTCGTCATTGCCGGTCACGGTGAAGTCGTCGATGGTCACAAGCCAAGCGCCGACCTTGCTTTCAGCGAAGCTGGCCGTGGCGGCAGCCATCGCCATGGCGTCGCCGTCGATGACGCCAGGGAAGACGAAGTCCCGCACCGTCGCGGCTGTATTCCCATCGTAGACCTTGTTGTCTGCCGTGAACCCGACCGTAATCGCCTTGGGCGTGATGGAAGCCTGCACTCCGGCAAAAGCGATTGTGTAGTTGCCATCGTCATTGCCAGTCACGGCATAGCCGTCGTCAATGGTCACGACCCATTTGCCGACCTTGCTTTCAGCGAAGTGCGCTGTGGCGGCCGCCATTTCCAGGGCGTCGCCGTCGACCAGGTTTGTGAAGGCGAAGCCATGCACGGTGGCATTGCGGGCGCCGTCGTAGACCTTATCGTCCGCCGTAAAGGTCACTTCGGTTGTCCGCGCCTTGATTTGTGCGGTCACTTCAGCGAAAGCCAAGGCATAGTTGCCCTCGTCATTGCCGGTCACGGTGAATCCGTCGTCAATGGTCACTGCCCAGGCGCCGACCTTGCTTTCGGCGAAGCTGGCCGTAGCGGCCTCCATTGCCAGGGCGTCGCCTTCGATGACGCCGGGGAAGACGAAGTCATGGACCGTCGCTGCGGTCGTGCCATCGTAGACCTTGTCGTCCGCCGTGAAACCGACCGTAATCGCCTTGGGCGTGATGGAGGCCGTTACATCTCCAGCGAAGTCGATTTCGTAGTTGCCATGGTCATTGCCGGTAATGGTGAAGCCGTCGTCGATGGTCACGACCCAGGCGCCGACCTTGCTTTCAGCGAAACTCGCCGTAACGTTAGCTATTCCCAGGGCATCACCCGGGACGACGCCAAGGAAGTCGAAGCCACGGACGGTCGCGGCAGTGGTTCCGTCATAGACCTTGTCGTCTGCCGTGAAGCCGACTGTAATCGCCTTGGGCCAGACATCGGCCTGGCCGGTCGCTATGCGGAGCAGGTACAAGTCCGCGTCTGCCCCGGTCAGCTCAGCCCCGGTCAAGGTCACTGGCTTGTGCAGTCCACAGTGCGGCGTGGCGAAGGTGTATGCGCCATTCGCGTCGGTGACTCCCACCTCATGTCCCGCCACCTGCCCCTGGCCGACCAGTTCGCCGGTGCGCCCGGCGTCCGTGGTTCCGTCATAGACCCGGCTGGCGGCGGTGAACTTCACGTCATAGTATTTCCGGTAGGACACCAGGTCAACCCAGCCGCAATTCTGGCCGGCAGGAGCGACATGGCCGCGGGAATACGTCCAGGTCAGAACCTGGTCGCCAATGCCGGTGATCGGCATTTCCACGACGTCCCAGTCGTCACTCACGCCGCTGATAGTCTGCTGCACGGCGCCGTTGATCGCAAAGGCGAGCACATCGCTGCCAGCGGCTGAGGACGCCTTCCAGCTGAAGCTCAGGACGCCCGGGCCGGGCACGACCAGGCTCAGGACGCTGGTTTCGCCGTTGCCGACCGCGCCCGAACGCACGGACTGACGCGGATCAGCGTCCGGCGCATCTGCGCTGACCTGTTCATCCACTATCCAATAGGCGTCTCCGGCGCTGTCAAAGTCTGTCCAGCCACTGTTAACCGTCTGGGCCAGGGCCAGCTTCTCGGCCGGGGTGAGCGGATACAGCATCTTCCAGGCAGCATTGCACGCGCCGGCGCCAGGCAGGCCGGATGTCTCCTTCTTCAACACACTCAGGTCAAGCCGCAGCAGATGTATCCCGGAAACCCTCGTGCAGTCGCTCAGACCCTCAATCAGATATTCGCGGTCCTTGCCCGGCGCCGGTGTGATGTTCAGGCCGGACAAGTCCACGCCCGCCGCGCTGCCGTTGACCGTCAGGCTCAAGCCAGCCCGGATTTGGGCGGCATTTAGGATCGGAGCGCTGAACAGCAGGCGGGTCATGGCCGGAGACACGGTCGGCAAATCAATGAACTGCGCTGACAGCGGAATCGTATCAAGGAAGATGTCCAGGCTGTCGTCCGTGCTGTTGCCGGCTGCGTCCGTCATCCGCACAGTCAGGGTGATGGCGCCGTCGACCGGCAAGGTGATCGGAATGTTCAGCGCCGTCACGCCAGCAGCGAATTGTCGGCTGGTCAGCAGGGCGCTGGCAGTGGCGCCGGTCATCCGATAGAGGATGTCCACCTTCAGGCCGCCTTCGGGCAAAACGCCAACAACGGTCTTGTTGCGACCCCAGGTCACGCCGTCATTATCTGAAATGCCATCATCGACCTTGATGTGCAATCCGTCGACGTGCCCAGGCGGGGTGGTGTCAACCGTCCAAGTGATTTCCTTAGTGGCGTCGCTGGCATTGCCGCCCAGGTCGCGGACTCCGGAGGCGGCGGCGTCAAAGCGCAGCCGATAGACGCCATCACCCCGGGTGTAGGCGTCGATTCCGGCAAAGCTGAATTGGCCAGGCCATTCGCCGATGCTGACGACGACGTTCTCGCCGAGCGGGACGGCCTGGCCGTCCCGGGTGAGAGTCAGCCCATTCCGGTTTACGCTGGCCGCCTCGACCGCGCCGTTGAAGTCGATGTCCACTCGGTATTCGCCCTCCCGCATGCCGTCGACAACGACTTTCGCCATGCGGGCGATGGCGACGCCGCCATACGCGGCCGTGTTCTTCACCCACATCGCCTGCTTGCCAACCTGCCCTGCGGCCCCCTGCCGGTTGCTGATGCCTGCGGCCTGGACGGTCAGGACATAGAAGCCGTCCTCCATAGTCAACGTGCCCAGGTTGCCGATGCGGTACTGGTAGATTCTGTTGACGTCGTCCTCGGCCACTTTCTCAAAGGTCAGGTTCTCCAGAGCCTGCTGGCTGACCAGCTGCCCTTCCCGACGCAGAGTCACATCCGCAGCGGTGAACGTACTGAGGCGGATGCCGTCGCTGAAGAATACATCAATGTACGGCAGAGCCGTGGGCACGACATAGCCGTCAATGCCGCCAAAGCTGACGACCTCCAGGGTGACCTCAGGCTTCTTCCGCAGCGTGACCACGTAGTTGTGGGGGCCGGCGCCTGGGAAATAGTCAAACAAATGCAGTCGCGTCTCGTAGACCGGGTCGGCGCCATCCGGCAGGGTTCGGTCAGTCAGCCAGCAGTTGCGGAATGGGATGTCCTCGGCGCCGCGGGCGGTGCTGACGATCTCATAGCCGGCGAGAACCTCATGCGGGATGTTGACATAGAACCAGGCGCTGCCGCTCTTGGGCGTCACCGTGAACGAATACGTCGGCGGGTCGGCCGGGTCTTCCGAGCCAGCCGCGAAAACCTGGCCGCTGACGGTGCAGTCGTCGTACACATCAACCGGCACAGGCTCGGCGCCGTTGGCGAAATTCCTGCCTATCCAGAGAGTGTCGGGCGTGCCCAGCGGGTCTGAGATATCATCGACCAGGAAGGCGGTGTTGCCCTCAAGGTCCTGCCCGGAACGATGCAGCTCATGGATGTCGACGCCGTCAATCAGGCAGAGGTCAGGATTGCCGTTGCTGGTCAGGTGCGTGTACGTGGCGCTCATGCCGACGAAGTGCCCTTGCAGCGACGCAGTCATCCACCATTGCGCCAGGCCATGTTCGCCAGCCTTGATGGTGCCGAGGTTGACCTGCCCCAGCGGCGCGGAATTCGGCTGGCCGTTGAGCGTTGACTCAGTCAGATCGTAGTCCCACAGGGCAAAGTCAATCAGCAGGCCCTTGTCATTGCCGGTGATTTCCGGCTGGCCAGAGTCAATGCGGAAATTCTTGGCGTCGCCATAGCCGGGATTGTAGACCAGGACGGACAATTCAGCCGGGTAGCACGGCTCGATGGCCTCGGTCAGGGGATCGTCGCCCAGAATGTCACGCTGCAGGAAGTAGTGCATCTGCAAGCGCGGCCCAGGGAACACCTCAAGGGGCACGGCGGTCAGCTCGATCGTCGCCGTCTCGTCCGAGAAGGGGTTGGTATAGGACAGGATGCCGCCGAAGAAGTACGTCTTGCTCGTCACGGGCGCGGCGGCGTTTTCGGGGATGAACCGCACTGTTGCGCTGCCGGTCTTCTTGGGGCCGAGGACGCCGCCGCCGTCGATCGCCGTCAACTCCACGAACCGCTCCGGCAACTCGTTGATGTCAAACAAGTCGGTGCAGTCCTTGCCAAAGGCGTCGGTCACCACCAGTTGCAGCCGGACATTCGTCATGTCCTTGTTTTCATGGCCGTTGAACAGCGTCAGCGTGCCTTCGAAAGCCTCCCTAGTCAGAGACACGGTCTGCGAAATCTTGATGGTCACCTGGGCGCAGACGGAGCTGGTGCCCTTGAGCTCTGCTTCCATGTCCTTGGTGACCTTGAGGTACAGGTCCTCGACCGATGCATAGCCCAGGGCTCTGGCCTCTTCCTCGCAGCGGGCCATTTCCCGGGACAGGTCGTACAGGCGCTGCAATCTGAGGTAGTCAGCCGGGTTTGCGCCCTCCGGATAGTCCGGGAAGGCGTCCATGCTGCAAGTCTCCCAATAGGCTACGGAGCGGTTCCAGCGCGCCACGAAGGCATCCAGGTCGGCCGGCTCGACGCCTTCCGGCAATACGGTCAGCAATGCGTCCTTCTGCTCATCGCTCACTTGGGCGGCGACGCCGTCGGGCAGCCCCTCGAGCCGGAAGAGTTCCCAGTACGCCGTGACAGCACCCGAGGCGCCGCCGCCCCAGCAGGACGCCCCGTAGATTTCCTGGAAATACTCCACGTGCAGCTTCGCCAGGTCGAAGACGATATCGAGCTTGTTCTGCGAGTCGTCCAGCCATTGCGGCTTGTTGAAATTCTCGCCAGGGTCCGGATCTTCCGGATCGTCATCACAGGCCTCGATCAGGCTGAGTAGGCAAGAGGCTACGGTGCTGCCGGGATGGAAGCATGCGGCCACGTTAAGGACGCAATTGAGGCCGGCGGTGGTCCAGGAATGGGCGGAGCCGCTTCCGGCGGCAGCTTTCATCTTCGCCAGGCAGTCAGCGATGCCGGAGGTGCAGTCGAAGCCGGGGACAAAGCTGATGAGGCACTTGATCATGGCGATGACCAGGCCATTCGTGCAGGGATCACAGCCGGAGTCAATCAAGGGCGGCGACGGCACGGGCGGTTCCACGATATGCGCCAACTGGCCGGAGCCGCCGCTGGGGTCTGGTCCGCATTCGTGTTTCGGGCCGCTAAGTAAGCCGTAAGCCATCCCGATACCGACGTCGTCGCAGTTCGTGCCACTGACGGAGAATGCCTTGCCGACCTGATGCCACTTGCGGTCTGGACCGCATTCCCAAGACCAGAGAGTAAAAGAAAAGCCAAGGCAGTCGTCATCGTCGGAGCGGGTCGGCACCACCCCAGTGACCACCACTGGGATGATGATCGACTGCTGCGGCAGCAGGCTGTATGTCCCCTTTGGGTAATTGAAGGCGAAGGCGCATTGCGGGCTGTTGAACACCTCCGGCAGCGTAAGCTCGACGTCGTCGGCGCGGATCAGTCCCTTGTTGATAAGAATCACGCTGAAGGCATGCGTCTCGCCCGGCCGCAGGAACGGTATCTTGGACGGCATGACCGTCTCCACCACCGGCATCGGGACATTCGTCTCATAGACGATGGTTAGTTCGATTTCGTAGCGGTCTTCGATCTCCACCCGGACCACGTCCCAGGAATAGGTGATGGCCTGGTAGTCCAGGAACGCCTCCAGGAGAGTTTCCCGGCCTGGCTGAATCTCGACGTTGTTTGTGTATTCGGCGTGCTTTTCCTTGCTGACTGTAACCTTGCAGAGGCCGACCGGCAGCCCTTCCAGGGTGACCTTGCCATTGGCCAGGGTGACGCCTCGGGCCAGCTCCTGGTTGGTGTAGGGATTGCGCACCACCACCAGGGCGCCCTCAACATGCGGCGCATGGGCTTCATAATATGTATAGTTGTCAATGGCGTCCACGGTCAGGCGGCCGGTGCCGTCTGCCACTGCCGTCGCCCGGAACGGCAGCGTCGCGCCGGCAAGGGCGTTGGGCGCGTTGATCGCCACAGCGCCGCTCAGCGGGGCGTTGAGGGGCGTGTTGGCGTCCGCAGTCAAGGTAAGCAGGAACGACGTTGACTGGCCCGGCGGAATGCTGGCCAGGGTGTTGCTGCCGACCAGCTTCATCCAGGTCAGGCTGGGGATGGACACTGTGATCGGCCCGGTCTCATCCGCTCCCTCGTTGAGGATGACCACTTCGATGTTGCGAGGCGTCCCGCGGTTGTTCTGCGGGTCCAGCTGCATGGTCACATCCAGTGCGGTCGGCGCCAGCGCCAGCCTGGCGTAGCGCGGCTTGGCGTGGAAGTAGGCGGGAATGTCAAGCGCGGCGCCTTCGTCCGTGGTGACCCTGACGGTGAAGTACTGGTAGTTTCTGCCCTCGGTCGGTGCCGTGCCCTTGACCGTGAACATGACCGTGCGCATGGTGTTGCCTGGCAGTTCATCCAAAATCAGGTCGGTTCCGGCGTCATTCCAAGTCACCTCGCAGTGGGCCGGCGCGTTCACGAGCTGGGCGCGCAGATTGGACAGCGGCGCGGGGCTGCAATTGCTCAGCTGCAACAAGCTGGCATTGACGTCGTTCATGGTGACGCCCCATTGGACATACTTGGTGGAGGAGTTCTCGCCGCAGACGCTCTTGACAAAGCGCAGCCCGAGGATGTCGAATTCGTCCTGCGCAGCCGTGCTTCCCAGGCCGGGATAGCAGGCGCCGACGATGACATGGCCGGCTTCGCTTGGCAGCGGCGTGAAGTCAACCGTGAAGCGGCCGTCAGCATCGCTGGTCGCCGGCAAAATCCGTCGCACGCCGTTGACGATGACGTACACATCCGCGCCGACCTGGCCGATCGGAACGTCCGAATCAAGCCGCAAGGTGCGGCCGGCCAATGCCACCGGCTGCCCCATCAGGGACGTGACCTGGGCCGGGTCAGCCAGCTCCACGGTCGCCCGATACGATGCATTCACGGTGAACTTCTCCGACCAGGTAGTATTGTTGAGCTGGCTGACTTCACGCAGGGTGCTGTGCTGGTTGACGACGACGGCGAAGCGCCAGTTGGCGCCAGGCACCATCTCCAGCGGAACGTTGAGGCGCAGGCTGGCGCTCTGGCCGACCTCCAGGCCGCCGATGTAGTTGGTCTCCAAAATTCGATTCCGCTCGTTGAGCATGTCGTTGGCGCTGGCGTGGACGGCGAGGGGGATGCTGCCGGCCATGGGCATCCGGCCCTGGTTCTTCAAGGTCAGCTCCAGTTCATAGACGTCGCCGGCGGACAGCGGCTCGGCCGGCGTGGCCACCGAGGTGACCACGTAGTCTGGAAAGCTGAGGTCGCTGACCACGACCCAGCAGGAGCCTGGTGTGTACTTGACTCCTGGCTCGTCCGGCGGCGCGGCCTTGGTGTCGGCATAGACGGAGATGAGCTGGTTGCCGTCTTCCACGCCGTCATCCAGGGTGGCGATGTCCAGGGTCACTTGGAGTTCGCCGGCCGGTATCTCGACTTCGATCACGGACTCGCCGTTCTGGCGGAACTGGAATTCGCTGTTGTCCGACACGCCGTCCACAAGTGCTGACAGCCTCACAGCGATGGCCGGGAGGCCGTCGCCAGTGCGGTCGTTGCGGCGGACGGTCAAGGCGTTCGGATACAGCTTCTCGTTGTCCGGGGGCAAGGGTTCCTGCATGGTGGAGGGGTTGACCGTCACCTGCAAGGCCGGGCCGTCATTGTCGTAAACCGCCAGTTCAGCGAAGATTTCCGCGCCCGAGCTCGGGGTGCCATCGCAATTGCAGCTTGAGGGGACGGAGACCCGGCCATTCAGGCGGATCACTCGGCCGCGGCCCAGCGTCACGCCGTCTTCCGCCAGAATCTCCGTATTCTCGCGCAAGTCATTGTCTATCACCCCGACCATGAACTGGACGCTTTCGCGCTCGGCCGGAATGGTGATCGAGGATGGGAAGATAAGCGCGTCAGCCTCGCTGGAAGTAAAGGCCACGGTGACGCTTTCGCGGCGGTCGGTCTCCCCGCCGGGGACGCGCGGCAGGCGGCGCAGCGTCGCCACGGTCGCGGAGGGGCCGGCGCCTTCCGAGGCCTCGCCCGGCGAAAAGCTCAATTCCAGGTCTGGAATGTACTTGCGGTATTTGCCGGTGAAGCTGTGGCGTTGATTGGCGGCGACGGTGACGGTCGCACCTTCGCCCTGGTCTAGGATCAGGACGCTCGGGCGGTGCCAAGTCTCAAAGCCCGATTCGTCCACAACCGGCGAGAATTCAATTTCATACTCGCCCTGCTCCAGGACGACGGAGGCACCGCTGCCCAGCCATTCTCCTCCGCCCGGGTAGCCGGTCTGCGGATTGGCCTTGACGCGCCACTTAGCGCCGAGATTGTTGGGATTGAGCCAGCCGACCAGGGTGCCGGTAGTAATCTTGCTGTACTGGAAATCCCAAACCAGGTTCTGCTGCGGCAGCACCGTGCGGGTCTGACCGTGCTCAGGCGGCAGCTGCCAGCCATACTGCCCATAGAACTGCAAGGGGCAGTCCCTGCCGGCGTCACTCTCGACGTCGAAGACAACCTTCTGGCCGCTGGCCAGCCAGGCTGTCCAGGGGAATCCCCAGAGCATGGTCGGGGGCTGTTCGCCGGGAGTGCTGGAAGTCAAATTGACGGTGACGCTCGAGGTGCGCACGAATTCGGCCACATACTCCGCTGCGCCCTCGGCCACCTGTAGATTGCGCACGGCCGAAGTCGACCCGTCGTTCCAGCGCACAAAGCGGGCATTCGGCTTAGGCGTCGCCGTGATCTGAATCCACTTGCCGGCATGGAAATTCGGCCCGGACTGGGCAGGCGCGCCTTCGTAGACCATGGCGACCTCGCCCCAGGCCTCCTGGCCGGGCTTGACGCTGCAATGGATCGTGGCGCGCTGCGCAAACACGGCCGTGAAGGTGCGGGACTTGTCGATCACCATGTCCGTGACAACGGGATTTTTGGAGCCGTCCCAGGCCCAGCGCACAAAATCGCAGCCGACGTTGGCGATAGCCTTATAGGAAATCTTGACGCCGACGTCAACCACGGCAGAATAGGCGCCGGTATCGGGGTTGAGGGTAAATTCGGCGCCGCCGTTATCCGTGATGGCGACCGTGCCGAGCTGCTGCTGGCCCGGCTGCGGCTGCACGACGACGTTGCAGACGCGCACGAACATGGCCTGCAAGCTGATGCGGTTGTCGACGATGTCGCCCACGGTGAGTTCGCGGGCGGCCGGCTTGGCCTCGTCGTCAAGCCAGCGGTCAAACCGGTAGCCGTTGTAGGGAACCGCAGCGACCGTCACCGGAAATTCCGAATACAGCTTCTGCCCGGTGCCGGTGAAGGCGCCGCCGCCGACCGGGGCCGAGGCCGATACGCTGATCACCGGCTGGTACAGGGCCGTGAACTCCAGGTCGTCGACGCCGACGTTGTGGATGGTGCGGCTGGGCTCCGTGCTGCCGTTGTCCTCCCATTTGACGAATCTGTAGCCATAAAGGGCTGTGGCCGTGATGGTCAGGTCTGTGCCCACATCAGGGGTGTAGACCTTGGCGACGCCGCCGCCAGGTTCGCCGGTGGTGGTGATCTTGGCTTTCAGGTTGACTGTGCCGGTTTTGACGAACCGGGCAATGTAGGCGTTGTCCCCAGACTTAATGGAGACGGTGCGGTGCGGGCTGGCGCTGTCATTGTCCAGCCATTTGACAAAACGGTTGCTTGGGTCAGGGATGGCCTGGATGCCGACTTGTGCGCCGATGTCATGGAGCTGGCCTGGCTGGTAGTCCTGCCCGTTGACTTGGAACTTGCCAGTGCCGTTGCCGTCCGGATCGACGTGCAGGGTCAGGAGCGCCTGGGCGATAAACGACGCCGTGAACAGGTAGGACGGATAGTCCCCGATGGTCTCTGTCATCTCGGGCGCAGAGCTGTTTTTGCTATTGCCGCCAAACTGCCAGCTCCATCGCTCGAACCGGTTGGCGCCCACGGGCGCGGCCTTGAGCCAGACCTTCGAACCAATGTCGATATACGCGCTTCCGTTCTCATCAAGGATGATCTCCTCGCCAGCGCCATCGTTCTTCCGCACTTGCAGCAGGCCGTAGTTTTCCTGGCCGACGGCAGCCCGTACCACTATGCGCGCCTGCTTGTAGAACGTCGCCTGCGGAGCAAAGCGCTTGGTCTGATCCCAGTCGAGAGTGACCGTCAAGTCAGAGCCATTGACCTGGAAGGCAACGACCGTCCCCTGGTCAAACTGCCATCCGGCGAAACGGTACGATTCCGGATACGCGACGCTGATGGTATAGGTGATGGTTCCGTCGGCATTGAGTTCGGTCAGAAGTCCCTTGCCGCTGGTGAACGTGATTTCGCTGGCATCGCCGGTGTTGGCGACATTAGCCTGCGGCGCGGAATCAATGCACCGGGTGAAATTGCCTTGCAGGGCGATGTCCTGGCTGCAGACGACCGAGCGGTCAATGTCCGTGACACCGTCGCTCCAGCCGGTGAAGACATACCCGTCCAAAGCCGCTGGCCAGAATTTGAGCACGGAGTCCTTGGCGGCCTGGCGACTCTCGGTGTAGGCGTCCTGCGCGTAACCAGGCCGCGGAGGCCACACGCCGCCTTCGCCGAGGGTGACCTGGACCTGGACCGCTGGCGCAAACACGGCCTTGAAGTCATTTTCGGCCTGGTCGCCATCCTCGTCAGCAAAGATTTGGAAATTCGATTGCGGGGCAGTGCTGCACTGCACGTATTTGCCGACGCCAAGGTCATAGCGCTGCCATTCCACGAATATATAGCTCGGCGATGGCTCGGCTTGGAACTGCACCCACTTGTCGACCAGCATGCGCTCAGTTCCGAGGAAGGGCCGCCACTCGTTGGGTTGAGCCAGTCGATAGCTGACTGCGCCGGCGCCGGGCGGCTCGACCGTCACTTTGGGCGTGGCCTTGGGAACCCAGGCCACGAAGCGATCCAGCTTCAGGAGGCTGATGCCGGGCCAGGACGCCTCGTTGTCGCGAAACGAAAGCGTGCCAGACAGCCAGCCGCCGAGGGTCACATCAATTTCCGCAGTCTGCCAGTCTTCTTGAGGCCCGCGAGCCGACCAGTCATCATGCTGCTCATTCAGGTGGAAATCCAACACGCCAGCGTCATTGCCGCCTGGGTTGGCTAAGGTTGAGACCAGGCGCCATTGGAAGCGGAGTGCGTCCGGCACTTCATTTTCCGAATAACGGACATAGACGTCAAGGACCGCCTGCTCGCCGGATTGTTCCGGGTATGGCCCGGCCTGCAGGTAGCGGTTGCCATTGGCTTCCTCAATGACCTGCCACCTGGCCGGGTCGCGGAGCACGAAGATCGCGTCAAAGCAATCCAGTACCTCGCTGAGTTCCTTGGCGTTGCGGAAGGTGACGCTAGCGACGCCGCTGCAGGGTTCGTCGTCCCGGAAGACGCGGGCGCTGACTATGATGTCACCGTCGGCGTCATCAAGTTCGACGGGGACGCCCTCGTACAGCAGGCCAGGGTCAGCTGCCGTCGGCACGGCGCCGCCCACGGCATAGCGGATGTCCAGGTATGGGTCGTCGTTGGCGGCCATGGTGAGCTGGAAGGCCTGGTTGAAGTACATGAACGCTGGCTCCGGCATGTCGCCGCGGTGGAAAGTCGGCGGCTCGACCTGCTCGCCGCTGATCGCAAACGTCCTCAGGCCGCGGTAGGTGCCGCCGTCGACCCATCCAAGCTGTCCCTGCTCAAAGATGATGGCGGCCTGGCTTCCCAAGTCGCCGCTGCCGGCGGGCTGCGGCCCCAGGAACACGACATGGCGCAAATCGTCACAATCGGCAAACACGCCCTCGCCCAGCGTCGTCACCGACGCCGGAATGACGACTTCGTCCAACCCGAAGCAACCGCTGAAGGCGTAGTTTCCGATGTCCGTGACCGTGGGTGGGATGGACAGGGACTCAAGTTCGAGGCCGACGAAGGCGCGGCTGCCGATGCCGGTGACGGGCAGCCCGCCCAGCTCATCGGGGATTTCCAAGGCCGCCGGAGCCTGGTCGTCAGTGAAAGCAATGACCGTGGCACTGCCGCCGCCCGGATTGACGACATAGCCGAAAGCGCCATCCTGGCTCATGAATTGAATCTGGTCGATGTACACCGACACGCCCGTGGCAGCCGGGCCACTGAAGCCCCAGCCGACCTGGAAATCGCCTTCCGGGATGGCAACCGCGCGCTTGACCCAGGTCTTAGGATACTCGTAATATTCAGCGACGGTTAGGAAAGGAATGGGACCTTCTAGCTTGAAGCCATGCCAGAGAGAACCGCTCGGATCGACTTCGCCAAAGTTAATGGCGCCTTCCCGATCCATATAAAACCAGAACGAGATCACTCCCGGGCCAGTGACCTGGGCCAGCAGCTTTGTGATCTTTTTTGGGTTGCCATCAGGACCGCCACGGTCGACATGCAGCGAGGTGCCGCCGACTACAGACTGGGTGTCGCTGACGCTCCAATACTTCAGGTCTTCCAAGGTGAAATCCAGGGTATAATTGTCAATGGCGGCGGCATACTCGTTCCTGCGCATGTATTTCCTGGCCACCGTGCCTGAGCAGCGGCTAAAGACAGGACCGGCGCGCCTGCCACAGTCGAAGCGGATGGCGTGGATTCGGAATTCGGCGCTCTCGGTCAAGGTGTACGTCCATTGCGCGGCGCCGTCGACAGCGAGGAAATCGCCGTTGCTTTCGCCGGGCATCAAAATCATCCAGTCGACGCTTACGCCATCGTCATCCAAACGCTCGACCAGTAATTCGTCACACGGCAAAGGCTCATGCAGCGTGAACGTCACCACCACGCTGTCGAGGAACGTAGGCTTATTTGTCGGCGTGGAAATTTCCGGCATCGGGAGCGGCTCGCCGGCAAGGGATTCGGTCTGGTAGCCGTAGAACCGCCCCGCCTCGTCCAGAGTACCTGCCCAGTCTGCCTGGTACTCGTCTTGATAGACGACCCAGGCGTTGTCAAGGCTCCCTGGAGCGCTGGTCATTCCCACCTCAACTGCTGGCGGCGGCCCCATGAAAAAAATGACCGCGTCGTTGCAGAAGTCAAAAACCAGGCGGCCCAGCGATGTCACGCTGGCGGGGATGCGGATGGACGGAAGGTCGACGGGGTTCTTCGAGGACCCTGCCAGCATGTTTCTCGGCAGAGCCGTAATGCCATCGGGGAGAATGCACTCGCGCAGGCGGTAATTGTCTGCAAAGCACGCATCGCCCAGCAAAATGTCGTTCTCGTCGCGCTCAGCAAACACGATGCTGGTCAAGCCGCATGATCGGAACGCATCGTTGCCGATTTCCTCGACGGTCGCGGGAATGACGACCGATTGCAGCGCCCCGCAGAACTCAAAGGCGGCCCCGGGGATGGCCCGCAGCTCCGGCGGAAACTCGATTTGCTCCAAGCCGGTTTTCCAAAAGGCCGCTTCGCCGAGTTCGGTCAAGCCTGCCGGCAAGGTCACCTGCTTCAAATTCTGACACACGAGAAACGCACTCGCCCCGATGTATTGCAGAGTCGAGGGCAGGGTCACCGAAGACACGATGCTGAACGCAAAGGCACCCGCCTCGATGCGCTGCACCCCCTCGGGCAAAACCACGGTCGTGAGGTTATTAGTGTATTTAAATTTGAAGATAAAGGCATTTGCGCCGATGACGGTGACCGGCTTTCCTGCAACCGTCGCCGGGACGCTTATTTCGGCGGCATGGCCGCAGTATGCCCAAACCGCATAGCTGTCGCCTTCTTCATTGAGCTGGAACACATACCCCTGCTCGTCGGCAGGATGCCAGCGCACCTCGTCAAGCAGGAAATAATGCTCGGTTTGGCCGGGCTGGCTGCCTGATTTCCTGTTGTCAAAGCGCCACATCACCGTGGTCTGTTCGCTCTGCGCGAGCTTCACCTGGTGGAAACGCCATTCCCCGCTCAAATTCCAGGGGTTTTCAACGGTATGCGAAAATTTGTCGTTGATGAAGAGGCCGAGTTCGCCTTCCCCTGCTTTCTTCACCCAGAAAGTCAACACCCCGCCACCCGTCAAGGTGGTGCTCAGCGTGCTGGCGTTGTAGTGGGGGGAACCGTAATAGCCGGTGGCGCCGGAACGGGCGGCGCCCGCGCCATCGTGCGACGCTTCAGGTTCCGTCACCACAGTCCATGGATAAGGCGGCACGTACGTACTGGAGGAGGTGAACTCCAGCGTTCCCCCAGGCACGTTCAGGGCCTCATCCAACGTCGTCTGAGCCTGCATCTGACGACCGCCCAACATGACCAACACCAGGAGACAAACGCCGGAAAGACAGAATCGAGTTCTCATCTTGCTTCTCCCTTTGCCTTGTGACTGCTACACGCCAAATTGTACAACAATAGACGCCAGTCGGCACAAGTTGTGATGATGCCGACGACGGCTTGAAAAGATTCGCTGAAAGCAAAACCAGACCGTCAGTCCCCGACGACCACACCTCACTTCTGCAAAAACGACTTGGTCAAGGGGGCATCCGAAAAAACCAACCTGACATCTTGCGCTTCTTCATGGGCATGGTGCCGACGTCCATTTTATTGAGGCGTCTAAGCATACCAAGGCAAGGAGATGCAAAACACAGAAAAAAAATATCACAAGTTTGATATTTTACAATGCAAGAAAAAATATTTTTTTGTGAATAAAAAAAACTGGTTAGCAATGGGGCAGTCATTGATACTTAGGAGTCCCGTCAAGCTGCGACGTCAGGCCCCCGGGCTAAGGCACTTCAGTGGACAGTGGACAATAGACGTTAGTGGACTGAGGCGCGAAGACACGTGTCCTCACTTTTTGTTTCATCTGTCTTCGCCTTAAATATCGTTATTGTACGAAATCCTGTGACAGAAAGAGAGATTTGGCGCAGTGATTGTGCTGGTAGACGTCCCGGTAGTGCCCCTACTGGGCACCAGTTTTGGGGTATGCCTCCCCCCAGGCTAAAGCCTGGGGTTAAGCATGGTTAAGCGCCTACGGCGCAAATGGATGTGGACGCTGTGGACATGGTGGACATAGTGGACGGCGGGTGCCGTACGCCGTAGAGCCTCTAGGCTGCCATAATTTTCGCGCTTTTAGCGTTTCTGCCGCTGCGCGGCATGTTCAAAAAATCTTGGCGTCCTTGGCGTCTTGGCGATTAATCTTTAACTGACCGATTACTGATTTTGCTTCTCAGCCTGGCGCAGTCCCGGCAGGCGTTTTGATGCAGCAGGATATCCGGCTCTTCGTGGAACATCTCTTTTGCAGCTGCCGCAAATTGTTCAGCCTGGTAGACCGTCAGTACTGTATCATTGATCCGTGTTTCCAGGAAAACTCCGCGTTCCTTCAGTTTCTGGAACCATGGTGCATTGCGTCCGAGTTTATACCAGCGGCCACGGCACCCTCCGGGATAATCTTTGACCAGGACGGATTGCACGCGATCGGGCGTTTTGCACAGGGCAAACGTGCTGTCAAGATATGAGTTGTACCATCCTTCGCAAGCATGCAGGAAGGTGTTTCCGCCGATGGCTTCACCAAGGAAGAGGACTTTGCCTTTCTGCTTGAGGAGTTTTCCCCAGGGACTGTCTTCTGCGAAGGTGTCATACGGCGAAGCTTGCTGCAAGAATTCTTCGGCTTTTTGTCCCCAGGCGCAGACCGAATGGGTGGGATGCCGACTGCGCAGCACATCCGAGCGTTTCCGGAAGGTTTCCGGTATCAAGCCAACCCACTTCCCAATCGGGGTGGTGACCGGATCGTATGCTCCGCTGCTGCCCCCCTCGGCACAATCGCAGAAAGCAGGCATGGCCACAATTCCGGCTTCGGTCACCGCTTCCTGGAGTGCATCGATCACCGTGTCCGCGCCTCCTTCGACAAACCCGAAAGACTTGAGGCTCGAATGAACCATCAGGCAATCGCGAGGCTGAATTCCGAGTTCCTGCAATCCACGGACGATCTGTGCTTTTTTCACGACAGGGATTTCCTGCAAACGCGCCAAGCCGCCTTTCAGTAAAACCTCAGCCAACTTCGCCCAGCGCTGCAATTCCCGCTGGAAAGCATCCGCATCTTCCTGCAAACCGTAGGGTCTTGTCGCCCAGATGGCTAAAGCGACTTCAAAAACTGTTTTTTTGCCGTCGAAATGATAAAAGTTAGTGCCGGATTCGTCCAGGCACCAGTATTCATTGCTCCTGTAGCCCTGCGCATCTGCGGCAAGACCACGCAATTCATCGCTGATCGTCCCCAGTCCGATCGGCCCTGGCAAGGTACGCACCAGGATTTCCCGATGCCCTTGGACCATAAGTGCGGGAGGCTCGCCGCCGTATAAGACTTGCAGAGCCGCGGCAATCCGCTGTTCGGCATATGTTTTAAATTCAACTGCCTGGGTGGGATCGCCTATCGCTGCCATCCCCGAGGGAATGGAGAACCGGCGCCAGGCTGCCAAGCGTTGCGCCCGCAGACGCCGCAATACGAGACCCTCATCTTGCAGCCGCAAGGCCTCGCGGCACTTGTCATCAACAACCTGCTTCCAGTCCTTGCAGGCCAGCTTCGCCAAAAAGGCGCTGTCCTCCTTTCCGGCGCTTGCCATGAAAAATGCCAGCGTCCCGGCGAATGCACCGGCAGTCTCCAACGCCAATGGCGACAGTTTATCCGGCGTATCAAGGCTGGTATGATAAAAATAGCATCGCGGATAAGTCGCAAGTG
>Ga0209723_1002885_pt1 | contig 21938 bp, 18 predicted proteins | sample BiotimSIPDNA_2_FD_185750 | JGI IMG/M metagenome (GOLD analysis project Ga0209723, IMG submission 185750) | Anaerobic biogas reactor microbial communites from Washington, USA - Biogas_R2 time_0 SIP DNA (SPAdes) (version 2) | ecosystem: Engineered > Bioreactor > Anaerobic > Unclassified | place...
ATGATTTCAGGGTCCCATTTGATAACAACCTTGCGGAGCGGGATCTGAGAATGAATAAAGTCAAACAGAAAGTATCGGGTTGTTTCCGTAGTATGAGAGGTGCACAGACTTTTTGCAGGATACGTGGATATATATCTACAGTTCGTAAACAGGGCGAAAATACAATTGATTATTTATTAAATGTCTTTCAAACTGATGGCACCGAAGTACTCCTGCCTGATTTATCCTGAGTAGTTACTAATTTTTTTAATATCTTTAACCAATTGTATTGATGCTTCTATTTCTACTTTTCTTACAGATACACTTTCAACATTACACCCGATTGGAATTTTTTTATATTTCGAAAAATCCAGAAGCTCAACAAATTGCTTTTTTAAAACCTCAACTGACTTATTCAGGATATCCTCAGAATTCTTCAAATCATTTTCTAACCATCGTGGTATATTTACACCCAGCCACTTCATAAATTCAAGTGTTTTTAATGATCCACATGGAGTCAGAGTAAATATTATTGGAACCATATCCATGCTATTTGTTTGACAATAATAATAGTAATCTGATAAAAAGTTCTTTGAAGCGTCTAAATTATAGACTGCCTGAGAAATAAAAAACTTACATCCATTATCAATTTTCTTTATTACCCTAAGGTGTTCATTGTATTTAGCAATGTGTCTTTCAGGAATGGTTACACCACCCAGAATTATCCTGGAACCGTAACGTTTACATAGCCCATAAGCATCATCCAATCTCATTGTATTGATTTGCTTCGAAGATGATGCGCCCACAAATACAGAAAAATTATCATTGCAATCCGTATTGATAAAATCGACCAGTTCACTTTTATTATACTTGCCAACAGCTTTGTAAATAATTTTAGGAATTTTCAAATTCTTTAGATAATTCATTCCGTAAACGTTTGAATCAATTGTTGGCAGAAAAGGGAATGGACGGGTTTGGCTTGTTCGCTCTGCCTCATCCTGTATATCATAGATGACCAAAGCATCAATGTCCAAACCATTGAGTCTGTCGACTTGTTTACTTGCAATCTCAATATTTTTTTCGGGAGAGTTCGTTTTTTTGGGTGGAGTAATTCCGTAAGTTATAATCCCGGATTCCCTCTGCAAAATTTTTCTTTTTAACAAGCCCATTACCTCTTTCAAAAAGTCGACTCATGTCTTTGAGAATTCATGGTTTTATTATTTTTTAATTTCAAATTCTTCATTTCATCTGCTGCGTTCGCAGCAATATCTTTTAATTTCAATAGTTCACCTTTTTTATTTTTCAAATCTATTCTATTGTTTACTTGTGTAAGACTGAATCGACTTACAGGCTTGATTTTTAAATGGTTGAAGTAGTGTTCAAAACATTCAAGAAGGTGTATGTTTTCTGATTCTCTTGTACCTGCTCTTATAGAAACAGAAATCCCTATTTTATCTGTTGGCATTGACCGGTCATTTATATACTCACAAAGTGGTGTGCATCTATCAATAAATACTTTCATTTGAGCTGTAATATCACCCCAATAGGATGGAGATGCTAAAACTAACAGATCGGCATTTTTAATATTTTCAGTTATCCGACCCATATCGTCTCTCTGGATACATTTCAGATCGGATTCACATTTTTTGCATCCTCTGCAGAAACCAATTTTGCAACGATCTAAAATTTCTATTTGAGTTTCAAATCCAACATGACATAATTCATTTCCAAGTAGTTTTAAAACTGTAATAGTTGATCCTTCTGTATTTGGGCTACCACTTATCAAATATGCTTTCAATAAAAATCACCTTTATCAGTTCTTGGTTTTTTGTTTCGTGCGTGCTTTCACTCTTTTTTCGGTGTTGGTTTCATTTCTCATGCCAGGTTTTTGCTTACAAGGTCTGTTTCCCGCAATTAATGTAATTTAAATAAAAGTATACCCCCTGTTCAAACTGGATCACTAACACACAATAGCGGGATATTAATTCGGAATTCAAATCTTGATCTGAAAGATAAAGATTATCATGCTCTTCGAGCGTTAGAAATTAATAATGGTTTCAATTTCCCATCAGGTACAATCAGCGGTTCAGACACTTTCCTGTTGCGATTTGGAATTTATTCTTTTACTTATCACTACCCACAGATCTTCTCAATTCACCAAAGACCCGGATTGCCGGTTAACCCGGAGTTATTGAAATAGAGGCAGTAATATTCAAATCACGACTTTGTCTGCAAAGTCGGGACTTGGCGCAACAACATGCTATCCTTATCCTGTTTTATAATCGGAATTTGTATACTCGGCGTAAATGATAATACTCCATGTTTTTAGCAGACTTATGGCACAGCTATCCATATAAGTTAAAAAAATACCATATCGGTTCATTGTTCCTTCAACAATAAACATATTATATTAAACCTAAATCAGACGATTCCTTCACGCGATCTGCTTCGCGGACATTGGCATAAAGGTTTCATGGCTGCTTGGCCGTATCACCAGGTAGATATGACCTTCACAGCCATAAAAGCTTTCTGCTCAATGCCGCTGTGCAGCTCATTGTAAATTAATCGTCCGATTTAGGTTAAAGCTAAATCAATATATACAATTGTTTCAGTTTCCCATAAACATAACTGTAACCAGAGTTCAATTGTAAATGGATACAATATTGGATTATATATAAAATGTAAATTTATTCTGTTCAGAAAGGGAGTGCCATAAAAGAGGCATGAAAAGCCACTTCCTTACTGCCTGGAATTTAAGAATCATATATTTGCAAAAAAAAAACGATTCCATTTGTATTCATGAGCGACAAGGAAGAGGGTTTGGATGGTATGTTTCGTAATAAGGCATAATTAATAGAGTTCAGATCAGAGAAGAAAGAGAAAATAAGAAAGGAAAAATAACTATGAATCGTGTGATAATCATTGCAATTGGCTTAATGTTTCTCGTGGGATGTGTGAAAGCACCATTTTTCTATCCTGGAACTGAAATTGGCATGGAACAGGAGATGAGAAACAATGAAAGCGCAAAAAGTATTACTGTTAAGAAATTCACGGATTCACGGTCTGATAAAGAAATTGATAAAAGTTTAAAAAAATATCCTCTTGATACAATGAGAGTGATTCTTCAAAATGAACTTTATTCAATGTCTTGTGTAAAAGCTGTTGAGCTGAAAAATGATAGCAGTGATCAAATGACTACCGATTTATTCCTTGATCTGACCATTAGGGAATTAAAATGGAAAGTACCTGATTATAAACAAAAGGTTGCGGCAAGTGCAGGAATGGGATTCGCATTTGGTCTTATTGGTGGACTAGCCTATTCATCCAAAAAAACTGATGTGCATGGATTTATTACTCTTCATTATCAGATTAAAAATTCTGATTCCGTATTGGTAAAGAAGACAATTGAGGAGATGATTACAATCCAAGAACGACTGATGAATTGTGATACCCGCAAAACTAAAGCCCGTGTAATAGGGCTCGTTTATGAAAAAGCAATTCAGAAGATCAAAAAAGAAATTTCTGCAATAGCAGAAACAAAAAACATGTCCTTAAAGTTCGAATTGTTTTTCATCGGATAATACCCATTTTACAACTCATAAGTGTTCAGCGGCAATTTGAAGCGTACTTGCGATGCATGGCTGTGTTGTTTGTAGACCAAAGCATCAATGTCAAAACCATTCTGCCTATAGACTTGTTTATTTGCAAGAGTTTGTTTTTTGGGGGGTGGAGTAATTCCGTAAGTAATAATCACAGATTCTCACTGAAAAATATTTCTTTTTAACAAGCCCGTTATCTTCTTTCGTTATAAAATATTTCTGTTTATAAATTTTATTTGATTATTTCTGTTTGTATTATGATTTTCCTGTCAATCGGAGCTATTCACACCTTTCCACACGCCCACAAGAGAGATTTACAGAACTGCAATGCATTACCGCGTGGGGCGTGTGCGCTCGGCGACCCCAAAAACCTTTTAAAAACATGATAAGGTTGACAATACTGCGATGCTGACCATCCAAAACACCTTACAGCAGAGATCTGCAAACGCCGAATTGTTCTGATGGCACAATTCTTGAACTATCGGGTAATGTGGGGTTGGGGCGCTCTCACCAGATCATGTTTCGGCGCCGCCTGATGAGGATACCCTCACATCTATAGGAAGCGGAAGGAGGTTCTATGGTCAAAGTGGAAAGCTCATTTTCACAGATGTTCATTCCCCGAAAAGAAACGATACGTAATAGTGGCGACGGCTATGCTTTTGATGTGGCCGCTCTTCTGGCCGCTGTGGGTGGGGAGCAGATGCATTACATCGAGTTCAACAGCGTGCGCCGTGAGCTTGAAACCCGGCAGCGGTGGCCTTTGCTGCATCTGGTATCCGAGTTGCTCGACCAACCGGAAAGATCCGCCGATGTCGCCAAACCCGTTTCCTTGCACAAAGAGGGAGCCGCTATATGAAGTTCATCGCCTTTGTCTCGGCTAAAGGAGGCACCGGCCGCACGACGTTAGCAGCCAACCTGGGTGTCATACTTGCCCGTGCGGGCCACCGTGTGCTCGCACTGGACTGTGATCCGCAAAATGCCCTCGGGACTCACCTGGGTATACCGCCCGGGTTGCGACTTGGTATCGCCGAAGGCTCCTCGCCTGACGAAATCATCGAGTACCTGACTGCGCAACGAGGAGAGGTGCCCTGCATTCCGTTTGGCACCCGTGACCGCGACGATTTGCAACAGGCTGAGAGTACTCTCCTGGCCGATTCTGGTTGGCTGATGCGCCGTGTACTGGATGTTGTTCCTTCCGGCACTGAACTTGTATTGGTCGACACACCGGCTGGGGAGCGGGTCTGGACGGAGCACGTGCTTGAGATGGCAAATGTTATCGTGGGTGTGCACCTGCCCGATGCCGCCTGCTTCGCTACACTTCCGGTTATGGCGGCCATGCTGGAACGCCAGTGCCGTGGGCGTGAGCTGAAGCCGGCAGTCTGGCATGTGCTCAACCAAATGGAGCCGCGCAGTAAACTCGCTCGTGACACGGAGTTCTTGATGCGGCGACACCTGGGTGAGCGGCTGGTGCCTTGCCCGGTACCGCGCGATCCCGTTGTCGGTGAAGCATGGGCCCAACAGTTGCCGGTCGCCTTGCACAGTCCCACAACCGGGGCAGTCGCTGCTTTGCGTGAGCTGAGCGAGCACCTGCTGACACCGCTCGTCGATCTTCAAAGACACACGGCCAAAGTTTGCCGCTAACGAGGTGAATCATGAAAAAAGCAAAATTGCTTCAAACGCCTTCAATCACGTTCGCTGGGGGAATTGCACGTGCGGTGCGCCTGCTGGCAATGGTAATAGCTGTGGTGACACTGACATTGGTGGTGCTCACACCTTTAGGGCTACGCGAGCAAGTGAGTCTGAGTGGGATGCTGTTTCTCGTGGCGTTGGTCGTCACCCGCTCACGTCACCGTTTAAGCACGCTAATGTTGATGGTGATGGCGATAACGGTGTCGGCGCGCTACCTGGCCTGGCGTATCAGCGCCACCATGAGCGTAGAGTCGCTCGACCTCATGCTCAGTGCTGCAATGCTGTTCGCTGAGCTCTATGCCTTTCTGATCCTGGTCCTTGGTTACTTTCAGATATCGCGGCCGATCGTGCGCAAGCCGTTGGCGTTGCCCGCCGACCTAAGAGACTGGCCGGCAGTGGACGTGTTTATCCCTACTTACAATGAGTCGCTGGAGGTTGTACGCGCCACCATTTTGGCCGCTCAGACACTCGACTGGCCGCAGGACAAGCTGCATATCTTCGTGCTCGACGACGGCAACCGTGAGGATTTTCAGCACTTCGCGAATGATGTGGGGGTTGGCTATTTCAGTCGCCGCGACAATCGTGGCGCCAAGGCCGGTAACATCAATGCTGCGCTGGCCCGCACTAACGCTCCCTTTGTGGCTGTATTTGACTGCGACCACATCCCGACCCGCTCCTTCTTACAGCTCACCATGGGATGGCTGGTCGAGGATGACCGACTGGCAATGGTGCAGACACCACACCACTTCTACTCTCCCGACCCGCTCGAGCGGAACTTGCGTATTTTCAAAACCTGCCCGAATGAAGGCGAGTTGTTTTATGGCCTCATTCAACCCGGCAATGATCTCTGGAACGCCGTCTTTTTCTGCGGCTCCTGCGCGGTTATACGGCGAGCGGCCCTGGTTGACGTAGGCGGCATTGCCGAGGAAACCGTTACCGAGGACGCGCACACAGCTCTCAGAATGCACCGGCGCGGCTGGAGAACAGCTTTTCTTGGTGTACGCCAGGCGGGCGGTCTTGCAACCGAGTCTCTCTCTGGTCACATACGCCAACGGGTCCGCTGGGCCCGCGGTATGGTGCAGATCCTAAGAGTTGATAACCCGCTGTTCGGGCCGGGACTGACCTGGCCTCAAAGGCTCTGCTATCTCAACGGGCTGCTCTATTTTCTGTCCGGGCTTCCGCGTCTCATCTTCCTTACTGCGCCGCTTGGCTTCTTGCTGCTCAATGCCCACATCTTCGCCGCCGAGCCTGTCATGGTGCTCGCCTATGCCTTGCCGCACTTGACTTTCACGCTTATGGCTACTTCCCGTATTCAGGGCAGCTTTCGGCGCTCGTTTTGGGGCGAGCTGTACGAAACGGTTCTCTCCGCCTATATCGTCCTGCCGACAATTCTGGCTCTTATCAATCCACGGCTCGGGCGTTTCAATGTCACGGCAAAGGGCGGACTCATTACCACGAGCTATTTCGACTGGCGTATTGCTCTGCCGTTCCTGGTGCTTTTTGGTCTCAATCTTACTGGTATCGCCGCCGGACTTTGGGCTGCCAGTACGGGGCGACAGCAGCTCGATTCTGTGCTCATCAATGTTGGCTGGGCAACCTATAACCTGATTATCCTCTCGGTCGCCATTGCCGCCGCCTTCGAGCGCCAGCAGCGCCGCAGACACGCCCGTATTGTGCTGCGACTGCCGGCCATGGTGGAACGCTCATATGGGAACACTGTTGCCTGTGAGCTCAGTGATTTATCGCTCTCCGGGGCTTCATTGGGTCACGCCGGCAATGAGATCGAACGCGGCGAGGAGCTCCATCTGACTCTGCGTCTCGGTGAAGAAAGCTTGCCCATGCCGGCCCGGGTTGTAAGCACCAAGGCAGGAATCTTGCGACTCGAACTCGCAACGCTCTCTCCCGAGCGAGAGCGCTTCCTGGTACGGGCGCTTTTCTGTCGGGCAGACAACTGGATACGCTGGGCCGACGAACGCAGGCTCGATCAGCCAGTGCGTTCGTTTCTGGATATCTCGTTGTGCGGTCTGCGCGGCCTCATACAGTTAGTCGTCAACTCAACAACATCGAACTCAACAATATCAAGAAGGTACACATGATCGCGGAAAAGATTATCCGTAGCTTCATCTGGACGGCTGGGTGGCTGGTGGTGGTTGCCGGTGGTGGTTTACGGGCGCACGCAGACCCTGTAGCTCGAAACAGGGATTCACGATCTGCTCTTCTGGACCAGACTGAGCGTTCTGTGCTTGAGGCTTCGGTACCCGAGCCGCTTGAGGCAAATGACTGGCGTACCATTTCGATTGTAAAACCCGGTAAAGAAACTTCCGGACTTAGCACTTCCGGCTCCGGAATTCGTTTTTTCTTCAGGTTACGTGTTGACCGCCTGATAACCGCTGCGCAGCTTCGTCTCTGCACAACCGACAAAAAGGGCGGGGCGGTCGATATTGAGGTGGTTCTCAACGGCTGCACTGTTGACCGAATCGAGCTGATCGCGGGACAGGTTGAAGTTCTGGCCCTCGACCCATCCCTGTTTTCCGATGACAATGTTCTGGTGCTGCGCCGGCCGGGCGCCGACCCATGCGAGCCCGCAGGTAATGAGCTTCTTCTGGCACTCAAAACCTCTGAGCTCGAGCTTCAGCAGTCCGCGCTTCCGATCGCCAATGATGTGGCTTTACTCCCATTACCGTTTCTCGACCCCCGGGTGGAGGAACCGACCACTATCCAGGTTGTGTTTTTAGGCGAGCGAACGCTGGAGATGGTGCGTGCAGCCGGCCTTGTAGCCGCCTATTTTGGGCTTCAGGGTGGCTCGCGGTTACGTTTTGTGGTCTTCTTCGATGAGTTGCCCAATGGGAATGCAGTTGTGATTGCGGCAGGGAAATCAGAGCTGACGCATGGCCTGATCGAGGGCGAAGGCCCAACAGTACGTCTGGTCGACCACCCGAACGGTGCGGATGATGCGGCAAAGCTGCTCGTCATCGGGGCTGCGATGCCTGGCGAGCTGTTGGCGGTCGCGCAGCGGTTCGCAGCGGGCAATATCACTCGTGGTGGTGTTCTTCCCGGTAATCGAAGCGAGTACCTACCTTACGAGTCGCCTCGCTGGGTGAAGAACGACAAGGCGATCCGTTTGAGCGACTTGACTGCGGGCAACGACCTTGTTTTGGAAGGAACGGGCAGGGCGACCCAGGTGGTCTCGTTCCGGCTGGCGCCCGATCTTTTTGCTGAGCTCACCCAGTCGATTCCGCTCGTTGTTGACTATCGGGTGAGCGTACCGCCCGGGGCTCCTCTCCCAGAGCTGATGGTCGAGTTGAATCACCATATAATTGGCAGATTGACGGTACCCGGGCCAGAACAGCGTTCCATGCTTCAACGCGCCCGCTTCGCTATCCACCCAAGCCAACTGTCAGGCTACAACGAGTTGTGTCTGCATGCTGAATTCAGTCCTGACGGGAGAGGTTGTGAATTGTTAAGACCAGTGGTTTCCCGTGTCGTGATTGAGGGCAGCACCGTTCTGCATGTCGAAAAACTACACCATTTCGCAGTCATGCCGGACGTGAAGCTATTCGTTTATGACGGCTTTCCCTTCACTCGTTTCGCCGACCTGCGTGAGACCGCCGTGTTGCTTGCTCCGCAGCCGCGTCCGGCCGAGATCGGCTTGTTGCTCTCTGTGCTGGCGCACGTTTCAGCAGTTACGGGAGAGCTGCCAAAGCGTGCAGTATTCGCGAACTCAAGCAGCACCTACGAGAAGGCAGGGCGTGACAGAGATCTACTCGTAATATCCAGCGGCCCCTGGCATCCATGGCTTCGAAGTCATGCAGACGAGCTGCCCTTTACATACACTCCCGGCGGCCTGGTACCGCGCCGTCCGTGGCGGCCAGGTGTGCTGCTTAACTACCTGACCGGATTTGCCGCTTTCGTTCAGTTGCCCCAGGCCCGCCGTTTCGCCCAGACAGTATCGCCCGTCCTTGGTGTTGCTGGTGTCGAATCGCCCTGGGCCACTGATCGCAGCACTATCCTTCTGCTCGCAACCGAAAACAGTCAGGTACCAGCCTTAGTTGACGCGATGGGCCACGCTGAAGCGTCGCTTGCCGGAGGTGACTTGTTAATTGCCGGTGCAGCCCGCCGTGGCACCTTCGTGCTCGGACCACGTACTACTTGGGGAGCTCTGCCATTGTGGCGCAAGGGACGCTGGTTTTTCTCGACTCACTGGCTACTGCTCGTGCCAATGCTGGTCGTGCCAGCTTTGTTTCTGGTACGACGGTCCGCTCGGGTACTCGAGCTCCTGGCGAAGAGGCGGCTGCAACTGCCGCGGCGAAGGCAATCATGATTGTTGGAGATTTACTGAACGCCAGGGTTCCGGTCGGTTTTTTCGCCATGTTATTGCCGTGGAGCAAGAGCTTCGCACAGAGGCTGGCCGCATACCTTCATGACAGCGGCGACTACAATGTTTTGCCAGCCTGCTATGATATGAACCTGGTGCTGTTCGGCCAGGGCTTCATCCAGTGTCACTACAACTTCGCGGTGGACAACGCTCTATACCCAAACTGGAGGTCTCAATGCATCTGTTAATGACAACCGCCCCGGCGTTACAGTTCAGGGGTGCAGACTGTTCTTCTGGATTTCCCGGGAGTTGGAGGCGCGCTTTTGCACTCTACCTGGTACCCACGCGTAAAACCGGCTACGCCGGTTCCTTCGTATCTACATCTTCTCGTAAAAGCCGAAGCGGGCACCCCGTAAACGCTTATATTCTGGCAATCTGCTTTGTGCTTGGGCTGTGCTTTGTCGTAGCTGCGCAAAGCCGCATAGCGGAGACCCTCGAAGCACAGGCATACATCTGGATGCAACGCGGGCGCGCAGACAAAGCGGCCGAAATGTGGCGCAAACTGCTGCTCTCGCAACCGCAACACGAGACTGCGCTCTGCGAATTGGCGGTTCATGCTGTTACTGCAGGTGTGTTGACTGAGTCGCAGCGGTGCCTGCGTCAGCTACAGGAGGCGGATCCGCGGGATGATCGGCTAACGTTCGTGCGCGCGATGCTGCGTGGAGGCGACCATGTTGCGGCAGAGCTGCGGGAGGCGCGTTTGCTTTCCGAGGCAGGCCGCCCTAACGCGGCATTGCGGCATTACCGGAAGGCGTTTGGCGAAACCGAGCCCACCACCCTCTTGGGTCTTGAGTACTACCAGGTGCTTGCCGCCACTCCTGATGGTTGGGATGCCGCCCATGCTGGCCTCAAACGTTTGGCCGGGATGTACCCCGAAGCAGCCCATGTACAGCTTGCGCTGGCCCTTCATCTAACATACAACCCATCCACCCGTACTCGCGGCATACGGTTATTGCAGAAGTTAGCCGGCATGCCGGAGGTAAATGGCGAAGCGCATACCGGCTGGCGCCAGGCTGTCATGTGGCTCGGCGAGACTCCTCAGGCACTGCCGTGTCTGCGGGCTTACGTGAGTGCCAACCCGAAAGACAGCGAGTTGCGCCGTCGACTGGAACTGCTGGAGCCGCGTTTGGCACGGCAAAAGGCTTTGCGTCAGGCTTTTAAGGCTCTCGAAGACGGCGAGCTGGACCAGGCTGAAGAGAAGTTCCAGAGTATCAATGGTGCCGAGCGCGATCCGGAAGTGCTCGGGGGATTGGCGAGCGTTGCACTGGCACGTGAGGCATTCGATCAGGCAGTTAAGCTATTATGCCGGGCGCGGGAGCTCGCCCCGCAGCGAACCGAGCTGTGGCAACCGTTGTTGCGCACGGCTGAGCTTTGGCAGGCTATCAAGCGTGCCGACGTGTTGCGGCGCGAGAACCGGCTCGACGAGGCGCAAGCGTTACTCGAACACGCGGCAACCTCAGTTGCGACTGAGCGGTACCAGGCTGTCCTGGCTCTCGTCGATCTTCTGCTTGAGCGGGGTGATATTTCAAGAGCCCAACACAGCCTGAATGAACTGATAACCGCGCCGCCTGCCAAGGCCGCGGATCTGCGATGGATGGTGTCGCTGCTGCTGCGTGCCAACCTGGATGAGCAGGCTGCGGCTGCCAATGATATGTTGCGCGACATTGATACATCGGCTGCCTTTAGTCCGGAAGGTCTGAAGGTCGAACAGTTGCGGCAACGGGCGATACATCTGCGACAGACAGGCGATGTCATTGCCGCTCATGATACTCTGGTGGTTGCGGCCGGTCTTGACTTGCGCGCTTCGCGGGTGTTGCTCGACTTGGTGCACCTGGATCTTGAACTCGGCTATCTTGACGAGGCACAACGCTCGATCGAAACACTGTTGAAGACGGAACCGGAGCTGCCCGAGGCGGTTCTGGTAGCGGCGCGGCTTGCCGAGCAACTCGGCGAGCATGAGCGCGGCCTCAAGTTGCTCGGAACCATTGACGCACCGGCTTCCTCCGACGAGATCGACAATCTGCGACGGCGGCTCGAGATGCGTCTTGCCGCAGCCAGGGCAGTGCGTGTTTTTCGTATTGGTGGAGTGAGTGCTGCCCGCATGCAGCTCTCAGAGCTTGAGCGGGCGGCACCCAGCTTGAACCATCTTGCGATTATTGCCGAGGCGTGGGCCGACATCGGGGAGGTTGATCATGCCGTGTTGCTGCTGCATACGGGAAGAACAGCATCGGCCGAGTTTCCGGGTGTGCGGCTGCAGATGGCGGCATTGCTGCTGCGGGCTGGTCGCACAGGTGAGGCGAAAGCCGTTCTTGAGGAACTTGTTGCTCAGCCTGGTCTGGCATCGGCAGAGCTGCATGCGCTTCAGAAACTGCGAGTTGGGTGCGCAGTGCGCGTTGCCGACTCGCGGCGGTCACAAGGTGATCTGGCCGGTGCCCGGCGTGAGCTGGCTCCATGGACTGGAGCTCGTCCTCCCGAGCCACAAATCGCCAACGCCTACGGGCGGGTTTTGCACGATGCAGGTGATTGTGAGGCGGCCGCAAAGCAGTATATTCACGTCTTGAAGCGGGAGCCCGGTAATTTCGATGCGTTACAAGGCTTGACATATGCGGCTTTGGGTGATGGTGTCGACCTGGCCGAGGCTCGACACGCTTTGCAACAGGGACTTCTTGTGCGTAGTGGTGATCCGCGTCTTCACCTGTTCATTGCTCGCCTGGACGCCAAGGCCCAGAGCTATGCAGCAGCACTTGAGGAGCTTGCTCAGGCAAGAAGACTCGTTGAGGATGAAATGCGCTCAGTCGCGACGTTTACCTTTAATGAGAAAACGATCTCAAACAGGCCGCCCTCAAAGGTCCGGCAATCAGAGGCCGAGCTTGAGCATTTGCACTCGGAAATTCAGTCTGAGATGCAGCGGGTACATGCTGCCGCCGGTATCAAGATTAAGCCGGAGATCACGATGCGGTCACGACAGGGCGAGCCCGGCCGGCAGGCGATGTTCGAGCTAATGGCGCCTTCGCGGCTGGAGTTTCCGAATCCGTGGGGGACGCTGTCTCTTCAGGTAACACCCATCCATCTAAGTGCTGGACGTCTCGTCTTAGGTGGCGATCCCGATATGGTGCCTTTCGGCACCGTCGAGGGGGTTGTAGGGGAGCGCGATGTCGAGGCGGATGGTGTGGCTCTCGGGGCAGGATATGAGCATCGCGGTTGGCAGCTCGATTTGGGTGTCACCCCGGTGAATTTCGCCCGCTCGACTATAGTCGGCGGTCTGTGCTGGAAACAAGCATTCCGCGATGTTGCCCTGACACTCGAAATCTCGCGTCGGGCAGTGGAGGAAAGTGTGCTCTCGTTCGCAGGGATCTCAGACCCCGGCACCGGGCGCGTTTGGGGCGCAGTGGTGAAGCAGGGCGGGGAAGTGATCTTGCGACATGATGGTCGCAACTTCAGGTCCTACGTGGTTCTCGACTACAAATACCTGACCGGTACGGATGTCAAGACGAATCACTCACTCGCAGCGCATCTTGGCCTTCGGTGGGAGCTTCACAGTGCCAGGAGCATGTGTCTCGAGACCGGGATTGCGGTTTCGGCCATGGCTTTCGAGCGCAATTTGTCAGAGTTCACCTACGGCCACGGCGGCTACTTCAGTCCCCAGCGCTTTGTTCACTCCGGCCTGCCGATTGATTGGCGGGGCAGCTATAAGGCGATGGCGTGGCGGTTGACCCTCGAGCCTGGTGTGACGTGGTTCCAGATGGATGAGGCCCCTTACTTTCCGCTTGGGGCGAGTGCGCTGATGTCAGAACCGACTGCCCGGCATCCGGGTCGCGAATCGCTCGGGCTGGGCTTCGATGGTGGGCTGGAGCTAGGTTATGTTCTCACCCCACAGATTACCCTTGGGGCACGGAGCGAGCTGCACACCGGTGATGACTATCGCGAGATTCGCGCTGTTACATTTATACGGTTTGCGTTGAAGGGCGGCGACGACCTGCTACGCAAGCGCGATTAAGGAAGGTGACTAAAAACTGCGCACGTGGAGTTAAAAAAAAAGAGTTTCTTTAGTCCCAAAACATTCTGTGATAAATAATTATAATAGCGGCTCTATCATTGTGGGTCTAACAAGTTAAAACTCACTTTTTCAGGTCAAAAACGATATTTTAATCGGTTAAAATTTTGATGATTTCCGAACAAATTCAATAGCTTATTGTGGTCCGACCCGACAGATTTTGCGTTCAATTATCCCTCCAATTATATTTAAAAACCAAAAAACCTTTAAAAAGGTTCTTTTTCCGACTATTAATTGTTAGTTGAACATACTTACAAAAAAAACGGGAAAAAAATTAATTATAACCAAAACTCTTTGAAATTTATAACTTAGAATAACAATTCACAGGAGAGGTGCCTGAGCGGTTGAAAGGGGCGGTCTCGAAAACCGTTGAGCTGAATTTTCGGCTCCCAGGGTTCGAATCCCTGCCTCTCCGAATTTAAAAAACCTTTTATAGGTTAAATCAGTGAATCAATACCTTGATTTCTATACCTTATAAGTTGTTGCTTTTAGTCTTTCTAGACTCAATTTCGTGACTTTAATCCAGTAAAGGGTAGATCGGTTAATTTAATCAGCTCTATTTGTCTTTGGCTGTTCTATAATCTATTTTTATAAACTTGAATTTCAGGTTCTTTGATATATTTTTTTCCTGGTTTATACTTTTAAACCTTTAAAAATCATGGAGAGATGCCCGAGCGGTCGAAGGGGCACGCCTGGAGAGCGTGTGTACGGATCCCGTACCCTGGGTTCGAATCCCAGTCTCTCCGCCATTCTAAAAGTATAAACAGGATACAAAACTGTAATATCAAGGAACAAAAATCGTAGTTAACAAGTTTGGGCCAGGCCCTGCGCAACTAAAGGCTGTGAACCCCGCCAGGCCTGGAAGGGAGCAACGGTAAGCAGATGCTTGGTGTGCCGCAGGTAAACTTGGCCCTTTTAATTTATTTTTTGGAAATATAAAGAAGTAAAATGAGCTATCTGGTTTTTGCCCGTAAATGGCGTCCTTTGACATTCGATGATGTCGTGGGTCAGGAACATATCACAGAAACCCTGAAAAAAGCAATCGAAAAAAACAGGGTTGCTCATGCGTATATCTTTACCGGAACCCGTGGAGTTGGTAAGACCACTTCAGCCAGAATACTTGCCCGCGCCCTTAACTGCGAAAAAGGACCAACTACAGATCCCTGTGGTGAATGTGTCTCTTGCAAAAATATCATAAGCGGGTCCAGTTTCGATGTGCTTGAGATTGATGGTGCATCAAATAACGGTGTTGATGATATCCGTGAACTCCGCGAAAATATCGGGTATTCATCAATGGGTGGCAAATACCGTATCTTTGTTATTGATGAAGTGCACATGCTGACAAAGTCCGCTTTTAATGCTTTGCTTAAAACCCTTGAAGAACCACCTAAAAATGTGATTTTTATTTTTGCAACAACCGAACCGCAAAAAATTCCTGCTACTATACATTCAAGATGTCAGAGGTATGATTTCCGGCGTATAAGTGCAGAACAGATTCTTCAGAGACTGGCTCATATCTGTGAAAAAGAAAATATCGCCTTTGAACGGTCCGCTTTAATGCTGGTGGCCCGCAAAGCTGAAGGAAGTATGCGTGATGCACTCAGTCTGCTCGATCAGGTATACTCTTTTTGCCATGATAACCTCACAGAAAAAGAGGTCCGGTCTGTTCTTGGTCTCGTTGGCATGGATATTTTTGACAGTGTAATGGATGCAATACACGGAAAAAAAGCAGCTTTGGCCTTAAAGGCTGTGCATGATGTTCTGTATCAGGGTTTTGACCTTCAGGAATTCGTTGTCGGATTCGAGGAACATATCCGTAACCTTCTTTTCGCAAGAATCCCGGGTGCTCTCGAAACCAGGGGAATTGATATGGAGCAGGATCTCATTGAGCGGTTTGTCAGTTCCGCATCAAGGTTCTCTGAAGGAGATCTTTTGCGGATGAGTGAAATAGTCAGAAAAACTGAAAATGACATTAAATGGAGCGCTTACCCAAGATTTTGTGTTGAAATAATGCTTCTGAAACTTGCCAGCCTCGATAAAACAGTTTCTCTGGAACAGCTTGTAAGCATGATCGGCAATTCACAGGAATCTTCATCGGAAATCGAAACATCTGCAGATGATTCTGATTTAAAAAAAAAAGCCCGTTAAATGATTATTACACTGATATTGAACCAGATCTGAGTGTTTCGGAACCGGATATTCCAGATACTACGCAAGTATCTGAGCCAGATATTCAGGACAATGATGATGTGTTGTCGTTATCCGATGGTGGTTTGGGTGATGTTTCGTTCAACGGTCAGGATGAGGCCAATACTAAAGATATCGGCATGTTATGGCCACAATTTCTTGAATGGTTATCAAAGGATCGTCCTAATCTCGGGTCATTTTTGTCACAGGCACAGGTTGTATCAAGCTCAACGAGTTCAATAGATCTGAAGTATTCGCCGATTTGCAGTTTTCCTTACAAGGAGATTACAAAGAGGCATAACCGCGAACAGATTAAGCAGCTTATGCATCAGTTTGTGGGTTCTGTTGTTGAAATTCGTATTAATCTTGACAATAAAGTTTCAGAGAAGCAGGAACAGAATTATTTTATTAATAAATCAAACATGTTATCTAATATAAACAATGAGATTGAGAGGGAACCGATTATTCAGAACATTCTGGATATATTTGATGGTGAGATTATTGATTAGGAGAGAAAAAACATGTCGAAAAATTTACAAAAAATGATGAAACAGGCTCAGAAAATGCAGTCGCAGTTTGTGAAAGCCCAGGAAGAACTTCAAAAAAAAGAGGTTGAAGGTACTGCCGGGGGAGGGATGGTAACTGTGACAATGAATGGATCAAATCAACTGGTTTCAATAAAGATTAATCCTGAAGTAGTTGATCCGGATGATGTTGAGATGCTTGAGGATCTTATCGTTGCTGCGCATGCAAATGCTCTGGAAAAAATAAAAGAGATGTCGGATTCGACATTTGGTTCAATTACAGGTGGATTGAATATACCGGGTTTATGATAGGACCACTTGAAGAACTGGTTAAGTCTTTTTGTCGTCTTCCTGCTATCGGTCAGAAAAGTGCATGGCGGCTTGTTTTGTATCTGATGGAGAGGCCGGAGGCTGAGGCTTATGAACTGGCTGATTCAATTCGCAATGCCCGCGAAAAGTTAACCATCTGCAAACGATGTTTCAATTATAGTGAAAATGAGATATGCCCGGTCTGTTCAAATCTTGCAAGGGATCAGGGATGTATCTGTATTGTAGAGAAACCGGTTGATGCATTTGCGATTGAAAAATCGGGGCGGTTCAGGGGTGTTTATCACATTCTGGGAGGAGTCCTTTCACCACTCAGTGGAATTACAGCAGATAAAATCCGGATTGCTGAATTAAAAAACAGGGTTATTACCGAAAAACCGCAGGAACTGATTATCGGGTTTGGTGGCAGTGCTGAAGCTGAAACAACGGCTCTTTACCTGGCAAGACTGTTCAGGAATGATAACGTACGGATTACCCGGTTTGCCCGGGGATTGCCTGCAGGACTTGATCTTGAATATGTTGACCAGATTACCTTAACTCAGGCTTTGAATGAACGGACAGATATAATTTATGGAGAATAATAAACCTTCACGTTCTGTACTCTATTGGATTCGTAAAGCTGGCGCCAGTTTGATGTTTCTGGGATACATCCCTTTTGCTCCCGGGACTGTGGGGTCTGCTGTTACTGCCGGCGCAATCTGGTACGCAAATTCCCGATGGAGTTTCTTTTTTACTCCGGATAATCTCATTTATTATTATGCTGGCATTTTTATTCTTGTCGCTGTAAGCATTTTTCTTTCATCAGAAAGTCTGGAGATATTTGGAAGGGAAGATGCACCGCAGATAATAATTGATGAAGTAGCGGGGCAGTATATTACCTTTTTGATGGTTCCTTTGTCTTTAGAAACCATAATTGCCGGATTCCTGATTTTCAGGTTTTATGATATTGTAAAACCATTTCCGGTTTATGGTCTTCAGGAAGCACCCGGGGGTACGGGTGTTACCATGGATGATGTAGCTGCAGGGTTTATGGCTAACATAACAATGCTGATACTGTTGGCAGCTTACAGCTGGATTAAATCTTATCTTTAGAGGAACGGTTATTGTCAAATCACATTGTTGTTGCGGTTGCGGACTGCATTCGTCAGTATATTCCGGAGATCAGTTTCGGGATTACTGCTGTTACTCTCATGTTGGCCGGGCCGATAATAAACAGAACTGTAAAGCAGCTTTCCAGGAGTCTTCATTGGTTATTGCGATATGCCATATTTATAATGCTTTGCACGGTTGTTTACGGATTTTTGTCCCAGGCTATTTACAGGAGTCTGAGGATATGGTTTGTCAATCTTGATAACATGATGCTGGATCTCTGGGTATGTGTCATCTATCTTGGGCTGGCATGGTTTGCCAAACGGCAGCATGAAATTTAATCTCCAAACACAGGAAATCACATATTAACCTCTTTTTTTTTTACTGACAACAATCATCTTTTTTAACATTTCAGGATATTTCGGAAAAGAGTTCAAATGAACAGTTTTGAAAGACTCGGTCTTTGTGACCAGACACTTGAAGCCCTTGCTCTTAAGGGTTTTGAAGAACCAACAGAAATTCAGACTCTCACAATACCCCTCATTCTTGAAGGTAAAAGGGATATTATTGCGCAAGCCCAGACAGGAACAGGTAAAACCGCAGCGTTTGGGTTACCACTGCTCGAAAAGGTAACTTCCAGAACGAAATCTCCACAGGTGCTGATTCTTGCACCAACAAGGGAGCTGGTTATTCAGATATGTGAAGAGATAAACTCGTTCAAAGGTAAAAATTCTGCAGTGATAGTCCCGATTTATGGCGGGCAGTCGATAGAATTGCAGCTTAACCGACTGAGAAAAGGTGTGACTTTTGTCGTAGGAACTCCAGGACGTATTCTGGATCATATATCAAGGAAAACACTGGATTTGAGCAAAATCAATTATGTTGTCCTTGATGAAGGTGATGAGATGCTTAACATGGGGTTTATAGATGATATCGAGATGATCCTGGAAAAAACACCTGCAAACAAAAAGGTTTTTCTCTTTTCTGCAACCATGCCGGAGCGGATTAAACGCCTGGCAAATCGGTATATGTCTGATTCTGTTCATGTAAGGACAAAAACCGAATTGACAACCAATCTGACAGATCAGATCTATTTCGAAGTTGCAAGGCAGGACAAATTTGAAGCATTATGCCGGATTATTGATATCGAAAGCTCTTTCTACGGGATAGTTTTCTGCAGGACCAAGACTGAAGCCAATGAGTTGTCTTCAAGGCTGCAGGATCGGGGATATGCTGCCGAGGGACTTCACGGGGACATTTCCCAGTCGCAGCGCGAAGCTGTTTTAAGAAAATTCAGAAGAAAAAGTGTAACTGTCCTTGTGGCTACAGATGTAGCGGCAAGAGGTATTGATATCAGTAATCTGACCCATGTAATAAATTATGCTCTTCCACAAAATCCCGAAAGCTATGTTCACAGGATTGGAAGAACCGGCAGGGCTGGTAATCAGGGTACCGCGGTTACATTTATTACACCGGATGAATTCAGTAAACTTGGATTTATAAAAAGAGCTGTAAATGTATCCATTGAGCGTCGTGATATTCCTGAAGTTTCACAGATCATATCTGTAAAACAGAAAAGGATCTCTGATGAGATCGGCCGGATTGTGCAAGACGGGCAAAGTGGTATTTTGCGTGAATGGGCTGAAGAATTGCTGGAAGCTAATGATCCCGTTGAGATTGTGTCAGCAATCCTGAGTGCATCATTCGGGAAAATTCTTGATACTTCAAATTATCGCAAATTAACCCCTGTAATGAAAAAAAGAGGAAAAACACTGGTTGAAGAGGGGGGTAAGACACGCTTGTTTATTGCAAAAGGTAAAGATGATAATATTTCAAAAAAAGGTCTGGTTGATTTCATAGTTAAAAAAGCTGGTACTCCACCAAATCTGATTGAAAAAATTGTAATCCATGACCGGTATTCATTTGTTACGGTTCCGTTTGCTGAAGCTGAACAGATTTTGGCAAAATTCAAAAAAGCAGGTAAAAGGTCCATTGTTGTAAAAGCAAAAAAAAGAAAATAGCATTTCTATCTGAACAGTTTTCTTAATCCGAACTGTTTAAAAAAAGCTTACAATAAAAAAAATTTTGCTCTTTAATCTGATATTTGTCTATATTACTTATGGAAGTTAAACTGCTGCAATGGGGGGTGCATTTGTTGCAACAGATCCAGATAAACAGTTTTTGCCGGGGGGCTTTCTGAATGGAAAACAAATATGGATTAAACTGGAGAGTGTGGGGTAATGATGACAAGAAAAGTTCTTCAGAGAAGACTACTCCAAAAATTCTGGAAGGAATCGGAACCGGATGGAGTTCACCCAAACCAAAGAATTCACAGGTAGAATGTGAAGAACCTGTTGAACAGCAGGTTTCAGAGAAGAAATATACAGTACGTTTAAAAAATGCGAAATTTGTTCCGGATGAAACTACCGATTTTAACAAACCATGTAAAGTTACCGTAGAGATCAATTCTCAGGAGTCACCCAAGGGGAAGGTCACTTTTTCATTGTGGTCAATTTACAATGACAATAAAACCGATCTTCATCATGAAACCCAGGAGTATGCTCAAAACGGTGTTGTAGAGTCAAAGCTTGAGCTTTATTATGATGAAAAGTATTATGAAGACTCCTATTTTAATGGCAAAAAAGATGTTACTGTTGATTACTTTTTCAAAGTAAATGCCAAAAATGCCAGAGAGATTGAAAGCGAGCACCTGACAATGCCCCGTTGTGCAGGCAAAACCTGCAAGATGGTTTTTCAGGATGGCAACGGTAACAATTTACAGGGTGTTAATGTTACAATGGGAGACGGTACTGTTTACACTTCCAATGGACAGGGAGAGATTGAAGTTGTTGCTCCTGATGGAGCTGAAACAGTTTCTGTAGAAAAAATCGAAATGCCTGTTTGAAAAGCACAGCATAGAAATGACAATTAATTATTCAATTAAGCGGGTGGAATAGATATTACTCCTCATCCTGATTTGAGGCAGAAGGTATTTCAAAGAGTCAGAATGTAGTATTTATACGCTGATCGCTGCTGTGTTTAAATGAATTACTCTGTATTGCATTGTTTATTTCTGTTGACAGCGATAACACTTTAATGGAAATAGTATCCAATTTTGTCTTCAAGTCTGCATGTTTATCTGAATTCAAACCGTATTTAATCTGTAATGATTTATTTTATCATGTATTGGTTGAAAATAGTGCAATGGACAGCACACTGGTTTAAAAACTGCAAATTACAAAGTTTTTATTGGTTTTCAGGAGTAAAATATGGAAACATTATGTTTCGTTCGCCCCGAGCATTTAAGTCATCAGGGGTTTCTTTTTGGTGGCCAGCTTTTAAAGTGGATTGATGAATATGCCTGGCTTGCGGCAGCCAGGGATTATCCCGGAACTATTCTGGTTACCAGAGCTATGGATAATATACAGTTTAAAAAACGGGTCTGTAATGGTGCAATCCTAAGATTCGAAATACAACCGAAACGATACGGTAATACATCAATTACATATAGTGCAGAAGTATTTGCTTCAAGCCAGGATTCGCGAAATGAAGAAATGGTGTTTTCGACTCATATCACTTTTGTAGCTGTAAATGAAAAAGGTAAAAAGATACAACTGCCATAAGTCGAATTGACCCTGAATGGTTTGCAAAAACTTCATGTAAACTTTCTTTCGCAGATATATTTTGAACTATCAAAACTTATCTGATATGTATGCATTGCCATTACAAAAAAGTTTTGTTGTCAGTAATATGACCTTACTGACATGAATCGTTCCGTGTTTTTAGTAACTTATGTTGATTTTTTAACTGGTCATCTGTCAGAAGATAATTTTTATCCGGAAGTTTTATTTGTCGAGTGATTGAGGTTTTGAATTTCCGGAGTACTTCCTGCTTTTTTGAAAATCCATAATATCTTTTTTCCCAAAAATCGATTCATAACTGGTATCGAACCTCTTTTTATCCACTTTTCTGTAAGTATCACCTTTTCCTGCACCACTCATTTTCTGATCCTTTTCGAGATAAAATTGATTCATAAAATAATTTTTCGGAAGAACAGAAAAAAATGGTTAATTTTACGTTTAATTTTTCAGAATCTGAAATTGGACTGCTTGATT
>Ga0209723_1002886_pt1 | contig 21937 bp, 23 predicted proteins | sample BiotimSIPDNA_2_FD_185750 | JGI IMG/M metagenome (GOLD analysis project Ga0209723, IMG submission 185750) | Anaerobic biogas reactor microbial communites from Washington, USA - Biogas_R2 time_0 SIP DNA (SPAdes) (version 2) | ecosystem: Engineered > Bioreactor > Anaerobic > Unclassified | place...
GCTGATGAAAAACTGGTAAGCATTTCATTTATTAACAATACAAGCGGGTGGGCATTAAGCGAGAATGGGAATGTATATCATTATGGAATTGAATAAAAATGAAAAAGCTTTCAATACTTATTATTTTTCCCGTCCCGGCAGGAGTAACTCCTGCCGGCTTTTGTTTTGCATTAACTCCGTATAGCACAGTATTAAATCTTCCCCATTAATTCAAACCGGATATTGAGTGTTATCTACATTTGCGTATAACGCTTTTATCTTTCCTACCAAAAAGTAGCTTTTCAAAATAGCATATTTGCGAAAACAGCTTAAAAACAAACATTTATCAGTGTGGCACAAAGCTTGGATTTATGCGCTAAACTATTTATTCATTAAAAAAGAAAAAACACTATGAAACTAAGCGCAAGAAACAAATTGAAAGGAAAAATCCTAACTGTTGATGAAGGACTAATAACTGCAAAAGTAACTCTCGATCTCGGGAACGGGAATGTAATTTCATCTATTATTTCGAAAGATTCAATCGGCGATCTTAATCTTAAATCCGGCGATACCGCTTATGCAGTTATTAAATCCACCGAAGTAATAATAGGGATTCCGTGCAATTGTGATAACAGCGAATGTGACTGCAAGTGATTTATGACAGAAATTGAATGCAGAATATTAATAAAACGTGATGGCAAATCGTTTCTTTGTCCTGTTAAAATTGGACTTATAAAAGAAATTATAAAAACCGGAAGCTTACGGAGCGCTGCAAAAATTTTGAACATTTCATATCAGCATGCCTGGGAAATAGTTGAAGAGATTAACAGCGCTGCGCCTGCGCCTTTAATAATAAAACAACGGGGCGGAGTAAACGGCGGCGGCGCGTTTATATCGGATTACGGAACCGGTATTTTAAAAGAATACAAATCAATCGAAACTGAAATAAGCAAGATTATAAAGCAAATAAATATTGAAATAAATCTTTGATTTTTTTTGCCCTGCGTTATCTATATGTATTTATAACGCTTTTTAAGATCAGAATAATAGGAACCTGAATATGAAAACGAATATTATATATCAGCCGATCGGGATAATACGAACTCCATTTAAGGAGATAACAGGAATGCCCATTCAATCCTGTGCCGCTACCGGTACCGAAGGAAAGATTGAACTTGAACCCGAATTTGCCGCAGGTCTGTTTGATCTCGAAGGATTTTCGCATATAATATTGCTCTACCACTTTCATCTGGTAAAAGGTTATAAACTGTATGTAGTTCCGTTTATGGATGATAAACCGCACGGCATTTATGCAACCCGCGCTCCGACCCGTCCCAACCCGATAGGATTATCAATTGTGGAATTGAAAAGAATTGAAGGCAGCGTTATTTATATTGACGGAGTTGATATGGTTGATGGAACTCCGCTTTTGGATATAAAGCCTTTTTTCGGAAAAATTGATAACCGGGAAAATGTTACAAGAGGCTGGCTTGATACGGTGAGTGAACAAAATGTAACAAAAATCAAATCAGACGGAAGATTTTATTCAAATAAAAGTCCGAAACTCAATCGGTGCGAATGATTGGGAGTTCCAGACTATTAAAATTCATAGAATTCTAACACTTAAAGGTAACGAAAATGAAGAAATATTACACACACTTATTATTAGTATTATTTATAATGGTTAATTCGGCAGTTTTATTTGCGCAGGTAACAATTGATGCGGAATTCAGACCAAGAACGGAATTTATGCAGGGATATAAAAAACCGCTTGCTGATACTTTATCGCCTGCTTTAACTACTTATCAGCGTACACGTTTAAATGCAGAATATAAAAGCGAAGAACTGATTACGCGCATTTCGCTGCAGGATGCCCGTATTTGGGGAAACAGCAATAATAAAACCAGCGCTTCTAAAATTGAAATGTATGAAGCATGGTTTGAATATATTTTCACTCCTGGGTTTTCGGTAAAAATGGGTCGTCAGCCATTAGCTTATGACGATCAGCGGTTATTCTCGGCAAGTAACTGGAGCAATACCGGAAATTCGCACGATATTTTGGTACTTAAATATTCAGGTTCAATTCTGGATATTCATTCCGGATTTGCCTACAATAATTCCAAAGATACGCTTAATATTATAAATTACAGCTACACTCCAAAGCAAAATTATAAAGCATTGTGGTATTTGTGGCTTTCGAAACAGGTGTTTAAAGGCGCAAGCGTTTCATTAATGAATGTTTACGAAGGTTTTGAAAAGACGAATGATTACAAAGTTCTATATCCGAGACTAACTTACGGAATTTATCTGTCGTATGCTGACGATTCTTCGGCTTGGACCGGAAGTATTTCCGCAAATTTGCAGAGAGGTAAAAATCCGGGTATTAAATACAAAGGCGGTTATGCCGACTTAAAAGCGTATTTTTTTGCCGGAAAACTTTCATACAAATTTAATCCGGTTATATCCGCAACTATAGGAGTTGATTATTATTCCGGTTCCGCTGCCAATCTTGAAGCAGGTAAATCAAAAACGTATAACAGATTATATGGGTCAAATCATTCGCTGAACGGGTTTATGGATTACTATACTAATTTGCCGGCACAGGGATTAATAAACTATTATGGAGGTGCAGCAGTAAAACTTTCTTCAGTCGTTTCGGCTGAACTGACAGGTCATCTTTTTTATTTTGAAAAGGATTTTGTTTTTTCGGGTGTAAAAACCGCTAAAAATTTAGGAGGCGAAGCAGATTTAACTTTGAACTACAAGCCTTCAAAAATAGTATCATTACAGGGAGGTTTCAGTATGTACTTTAATTCCGGCGCTACTAAAAAGTATTTCAAGTTAAATAATACAGACACACATCAAAACGAATGGGCTTATGTTATGCTTACAATACAGCCGCAGTTATTTAAATCAGACAAGTAAATAAAGACTATAAATTAAAAAGGAAAATTAAAATGAAAAAGTTACTTTTATTATTTCTGTTGATTTTAAGCTTTAATCTCAATGCACAGACCGTTAAAATTGCAGCGGCAGCAAATCTAAATTTTGCTATTGAGGAGATTAAAACAAAATACGAAAGTCAGAATCCGGGAACTAAAGTTGTGGTCAGCTTGGGTTCTTCGGGCACTTTGTATCAGCAAATTACAAACGGAGCAGAATTTGACATATTTATGGCAGCAGATAAGAAGTTCCCGCAGAAATTAAAAGAAGAGAATTTTGTATCCGGCGAAGTTAGAACCTACGTTTTGGGTAAACTGGTACTTTGGAGCAATATGGTTGATGTTTCAAAAGGAATAGAAATTCTCGCTGATAAACCGGTTAACAGGGTTTCAATTGCGAAACCTGAATTGGCTCCTTACGGCGACAGGGCTTTACAATGCCTGAAGCACTACAATCTTTTTGAAAAAGTAAAAGATAAAATTGTTTATGCCGACAATATTTCGCAGGCAGCCCAATTTGCACAAACCGGTAACGCCGAAGCAGCTTTTATCGCTCTCTCTTTGGCAATAGCTCCCGAAATGAAAGGTAACTATTTCGAGCTCGATCCTAAAAGTTACACTCCAATAGAACAGGCTTTGATTCTATTAAAAACAGGACAGGATAATCCTGAAGCAGCTAAATTCCTGAAATTCGTGTTCAGCAGCGAATGTAAAGCAATTTTTGAAAAATACGGTTATTTGGTTCCTTAACACAGATTAAAATGAATAAATTGAAAGGTAAAATAACGAATATCCAGCAATCAGGCGCAGTAATGCTGATTGATTTAGAAGTCAACGGGCAGGGCTTTTCAGCTCTGCTCATCGAATCGGCAGAAAAACCGGAATGGCTGAAAACAGAACAAGCTGTAAATCTTGTATTTAAAGAGACTGAAGTTTCTTTAGCGAAAAAGTTAGCAGGTCAAATCAGCGTAAGGAACCGGATGAACTGTAAAGTTATAAATATTGAACGAGGTCAGCTGCTTAGCAAAGTTAAGCTTCAATTCGGAGATTACCCAATTACCTCAGTGATTACAACCCGCGCCGCCGATTCTCTTTTAATTGCAGCGGGAGAAGAAATTGAAGCTCTTGTTAAAGCGAATGAAATATCATTGATGAAAATTACAGGAAAATAAGATGGATCCGGAATTTTTCCAGACAATAACACTTACATTAAAACTTGCACTTTTTACAACAACTATACTCGTTGTAATCGGGTTTCCAATAGCTTATTGGCTGGCATATTCAAAGTTAAGAATAAAACCTTTGATTGAAGCCTTGGTAAGTATGCCTATGGTTTTGCCTCCATCTGTAATAGGATATTACATGCTTTTAATTTACAGTCCCCGTAATAGTTTCGGCGAATGGCTTGGCAATGCTTTTAATCTGCGGCTTGCATTTACTTTTGAAGGAATTCTGCTTGCGTCAGTTATTTTTAGTCTGCCGTTTATGATACAACCGCTTCATAACGGATTAGTTGCTTTACCGGAAAGTTTTCGCGAAGCTTCATACACTATGGGAAAGTCGAAAACCGTAACTTTTTTCAGAGTTTTAATTCCGAATATCAAACCGTCAATAATCACTGCCGTTGCCCTCACATTTGCTCATAGCATAGGCGAATTCGGGGTTGTACTTATGGTCGGGGGAAATATGCCCGGCGAAACCAGGGTTGCTTCCATTGCAATTTACGATGAAGTTCAGTCGCTCAATTTTTCGACGGCAAACCAGTACGCGCTCATTTTGTTTCTAATTTCGCTAACTCTTTTAACTACAATTTACAGCGTTAACAAAAAAAGTAATATATGGAAAATGAAGTAATACATATTGATATTGAGAAAATGTTGCTCACTTCCAACGGTAAAACTAATTTAACAGTTAAAACCGAAATTGATGCAGGTGAACTCGCAGCTCTTTTCGGTCCTTCGGGAGCGGGTAAAACTACTCTTTTAAGAATTCTTGCGGGATTATTAAATCCGGACAGGGGAAAAATTGTGTTTGGCGGAAAAGTATGGTTCGATTCAGAAAGAAGAATAAATATTCCGCCGCAGGAAAGAAATATAAGTCTGATGTTTCAGGACTTTGCATTATTTCCTAATATGACAGTAGAGCAAAATATACAATTCGGGCAGACGGTAAAAGATGCCGGGAAAGTAAAAGAACTAATTGAAATATTCGGGTTAGCCGAATTTAAAAAGAACAAACCCGGCGGGCTATCCGGCGGACAAAAACAGCGTGTGGCATTAGCGCGCGCTTTAGGCCGTAAGCCAAAGTTATTGCTGCTTGACGAACCTCTCTCAGCACTCGATGCCGAAATGAGAACTCTGCTTCAGGATGAAATTGCTGTTGCGCATAAATTGTCGGGTGCAACAACAATTATGGTAAGTCACGACCTTGCCGAAGTATTTAAACTTTCCACAAAAGTTATTTGCATTGAAAAAGGCTTAATAAGCCGCAGCGGAAAACCCGAAGATGTTTTTTCGGATAAAAGCGTCAGCGGCAAAGTGCAAATTACAGGAATTGTTGCAAGAATTGAACCGCAGGAGACTTTTTTTATTGTAACAGTTATTTCGGGCGGTAACCAGATTATTAAGGTTATTGCCTTTGCCGATGATATTGAAAATTTGAAAATGGGCGACAGCGTTCTGGTTTTTACAAAAGCTTTTAACCCTATTATAAGCAAACTAAAATGAACCGGCTTTAAGAAATATAACTGAGTGCGAAATCAGCATTAAGGAAAAACAAGTTCACTTGAAAATATTAGTGAGCGTACTGGCGAAGAAATCTGGAAACTAAAAGAAGAAACCCGTCAGCAAAAAATTACTTTCCGGTTCCAATCCAGGTTAATTTATGCCAAATAGTTTCCAATGGTCCTTGTTTATGATTTTTCATCCACCAGCTGCTGAAAAATCCCTGTAAAATTGCAAGTACAATACCTATAAGCAGACAATATGTTGCTCCGGTATATTTATATAAACCCAAACCAAATCCGTAATAAATAAATGAACCGATAATTGATTGGATTATGTAGTTTGACAAGCTCATTTTTCCGTAAGAAGAAAAGACATTCAAAATGCGGTAAAAAACTTTTGTCTGAAACAAAAGCACAAAGCCCGAAACCAGAATAAACATAAACGCAAGATTCGACCACGTTGTTTCTATTGTTAATAAAGGACGTTTAATTGCTTCGCTTTCAATCCAGCCGCCAAGACTGTCTTTTATTATAAATAGCGGAATAAAAGCAATGGCTGAAACAATTAAAACAGTCTTCCAAAACTTTTTATTTTCGTCAGAAATTTTAAAAAGAGATTTTCGTCCGGCTAACATTCCAAGCATAAACAAAGATATTGTCTGGAAAAACCGTCCGTTTTCCCAATTCCATAAAATTATAGCTTTTCTTCCATTTGTAAGATTACCGAAAAGAGTATTTATAATTGAATTTCCTTCAATATATTCTTTTATATTTCCGAAATATACCGACGAGCCGGGGTCTGCTAATACAGCGTTCTGGTTTTGGATACCCCAGACAAAATTTATCCACTCATAAGGTTGAAACATAAAAACCGCAGCAATTATAAACACAACTTTATTATTAAGTTTTGCAACCGGAATAAGAGAAAATCCTAAGGCGGCGTAAATCATAAGGATATCGCCTTCGTAAAATGCCGAGTTTATTAAGCCGAATAATAAAAGCAGAGCCAGTCTCCAGGCAAATCTCAGTCGGAAATCTTTTCCCTTTTTCTTCTGATTATCCGATTGAATAAAAAATGTTAAGCCGAAAAGCAGTGCGAAAATTGCATACGATTTTCCCCCGAACAGAAAAAACATACTATCCATAATGAAACTGTCTAAAGTCTGCATCCAAACAGGTAAACCGGCGGGGATAAAATAATAATCGAAGTGTTCGAGGTTATGCAGCAACATTATAGACACAATTGCAAAGCCGCGGAGTGCATCTACAATGTGAAGGCGGGCAGAAGAAGAATTCATAAAACCATTCCAATGTTTGCTTTAAATACAGATAAAAAAGAAAAATCCCTCTCGGAGTATTTTAATTTTGATTTTCTTTTTTCAGGATTGGTTTAATTTTATCCGACAGCATTTTTAACTTACAAACAGATATTACAAGGAGAAAAACAAAAAATGCCTTTGCCGAGTTTTTAAAAAACATTCCGTTATAAGTAGGGAAAAAACCTGTTCGCCAGGGAATTTGCCAGTTAAACCCTGACATAAAATTGCTTGATTTAAGCGACATATCGTCGAGATGCCGTTTTAAGCTGTAATTGTAAAGTATTTGTCCGGGAGAAAACTCGCAATAATCTTGGTTGTATGCTATTTTTATAGAGTAATGAAGATCTTTATAAATTACGCCGAGCAAACCGCCAATACAGTTATTATCCGCTTTTAAAATATTTACATCAAATTTAAGTCCGGTATCCTTTTCATTCATCAATCCGATGTAATAATCCGTAAGATCCCGGTTGCATAAAATTGCCGAACATTTCCCTTTTTTTCCTTTCCATCCCGAAGCTTCCAGTTCAAGAAAGGAATAAAAAAGATTGTTTACAGTCCCTTCTGTTTCTTCGTAAATAAAATCAACCTTTTTCTCGGAATGTATTTTCCTGTCTAAACGCGAAAGATTTCGGCAGAATTTTTTAGATTTGGAATCCATAAGCGCTTGGTAACCGGAACTTTCAATGTAATCGATTCTGCTGCTTTCTTTTGCCAGTTTAAACTTACCGGGGAAAGAGTTCAGCAAACCTGATAAATATGAAGGGGAATGATAGTAAAGGCAGACAAACACATCCCATTTTTGATTAAACGAATAAAGCACTTCCCAAATTTGCTTTACGATTTCATCTTTATCAGCTTGCTTATTAATATAGATGTCCCTGTAGTTTAATTCCTCGTGAAAGGGCAGTTCAATAGATTTTAAACTTATGCCGAAATACTTAAATAGAGATGTTTTTAGAGGAACAACAGCAAGAAGTTTATTTTCATCTTCCCAGAGGGTGATAAAATAAAAATGGTGACTGTTTTTTTCTACGGTGGAAAAAAATACTTTATACCAAATGGGATGATGAGTAATATCAGTTTCTTCATCTTCCTGCACGGTACGGTTCCAAATATCATAAAACTCAAGAAGACCTTCGAGACCGCAAAACACTTTATGTCTGAATTTATTCACAAAAGTTTTTATATAAAGGTTTATTTATTTATACAAAAAATAAGAAAATATTTATAAAAAAAATATTTAAATAGGAAAATTAACAAATGGTAATATCGAAATGTAAATATACTTTTATATAAAAAACATTTCTCTGCAATAGCCGGAATTACTCATATCTTTCCAACTTGAATTTTTCTCCGAGATAAAGCTTGCGCACCTGTTCATCGTTTGCGAGTTCTTCTGCGGTTCCGTTCCGGAAAATTTTCCCTTCTATCAGGATATATCCATTATCAACAATACTTAAAGTTTCGTGAACGTTATGGTCGGTTATAAGGATACCGATATTTCTGTTTTTAAGGTTTGCAACAATTGTCATTATATCTTCAACTGCAATGGGGTCAACCCCGGCAAAAGGTTCATCCAAAAGAATAAACTTCGGGTCGGTAGCAAGCGCCCTTGCGATCTCTGTTCTGCGCCGCTCTCCGCCGCTTAACTGATAACCCATCGATTTTCGGATATGTGTGATATTTAAATCCGTAAGAAGTTTTTCCATCTTGTCATTCCGTTCTTCGCGGCTTAATTTACGCATCTGAAGAACTGCCATAATGTTATCTTCCACGCTTAATTTCCTGAAAACCGAAGCTTCCTGCGGAAGATAACCGATTCCCATCTGGGCTCTTTTATACATCGGCTCACCGGTAATTTCGGTTTCATCCAGAAATACTCTGCCGCCGTCCGGCTGAATCATTCCAACAATCATATAAAATGTTGTAGTTTTTCCGGCTCCGTTAGGACCGAGAAGTCCGACAATTTCGCCTTGTTTAACTCCTACCGAAACATTATTTACAACGTTTCTTTTCCGATATGTTTTTATAAGTCCCTCGCTTCTGAGCGAAAGAGTTTTATTATTTCTGTCCATAAATCTCTTGTCTTTTTTTGATAAATGCTTTATCCGGTCTGCCGCTGTATATTATAAATTTCGGCAGCGTGAAAGACTGCTCGTTACTTATAACAAGATTTTCGGGATGATACTCGCTAACCGGCATACCGTAAAGTTTAACGTCGATTATTGTTGTGTCATTAAAAAAAATCACTGCATTTTTGGAACTTGATTTTATAAGTCCGTTTTCTTCTTCCTTTTCGAACATATAATAGATGCTTAAAACGCTTCCGTCAATATCGGTGCGCTTCAGCTTGCGGTCTTCAAAAAACATTTTAATACGGTCGCCTGAAATCTGATCGAAACGATACCGGTAATTGGCATTCTGCGAAATAATCAGACCATTTTTGATTATATCCATTTTTTTTAATTCGTTCTTTTCAAGATAGATAAAAATTGTATCTCCCGAAAGCTGCGAATAATTATACCACATAACCGGCGGTTCCTTGTCCTCTTTTTGGCGGGGCATATAAATTTTTTCTTCGTCGCGGAAATAATACGATTTGGAGTTCCTTCCCGAAAATGTTCCGCGTAAAATTTTCACGGAATCTTCGGCAATAATCCGTTGCGAAGAATCCTGTATTGCCGTCATTTTTTCTGCAAGGATATAAAGCGTATCAATAGTTCCGTTTTCGGCTGTATCAATTTGTGTAAAAAAAGCATTGCCCGAAACTATTGTTGTCTTTTCAGGCGAAAAATCTTCCAGATAATCACCGGTAATTACAATTCTTTCTTTTGGATTGATAATTTTTACGTTGTTATATCCGTATGTAATTTTTGTATCACGGAAATGAATTAGACTGTCGGCAATAACAACAGAGCCTGTATCGCGCACCTCCACATTTCCTGTAGCCACAGCACGGGCTTCGTTTTTATAATAAAGAAGTTTGTGCGATTTTAAATTATTAATTTCGTCCTGCATCCGTACTTTACCGTAAAAATCGGCAATTTTATCGTTCATATAATAAAAGCCCGAATCAGCATTCAGCGTCATATGTCCGTCTTCTAAAAACACGCCGTCGTATGAATATGCTGTTTTGGTATTAGCATCATAAAAACCCTGCTTGGTAAAAATGCGGAGACTGTCTTGATTGATAATTACATTCCCGATAAGCTGTGCAGAATTAGTTGATAAAAATTGTATGGCTTTATCGCAGGTTATATTAACATTTCCCTGAGTCATTATTACATTCCCGTTCACTTCTCGTATGCGCTGCCCGTCTATGTTTTTACCAACAAGACTATCGCCGATAACAACAAAAGTTTCAGGTTCTTCCTGAGGTAAAATGTTTGTAATAAAAAAAGCGGACAATATGAGCAAAAAGAATAATCTATTCATTATTTTTAGGTTTGTTGCCTGTGTAAGTTATATTAAAAATTATATAATTTTTCAAATTCTGGTCCGATTCGAAACCGTAACCCTGTATTTCTTCGTCGGGCGAGGTAATAGTTACAAAACGGTCTGTTACAATTTTCCGGTCCGTATTTCTCCACATCAGCTCATCGGTTTTAAGTGTTACTCCGCTGTCGTTTACTGCAACAACGCTGTCGATGGCATACATATTATTTGTGCTGTTATCAACTTTCCCGCGTTTACTTGTAAGTTTGGATGCCTTAACCCCTTCTTCATTGTAAAAATCAATTTTAACGCCTTCAAGCAGAGTTTCCTTATCTTCATCGTAAGCCATTAAATGATTGGAAAATAAAACCGCGTTCAACTTTCCGTTTTCAGTAAAATAAATATTCGAATTCCAACTTTCCTGAGTTGCAATCCTGCCATTAATCATTTCGGTTGCAATAAGAGGTTTTATTTTTTTATCCGAACAGGATAAAAAAAACAGCAAAATAATTAATATTGAAATTATATTTTTCATCTTGCCTGAAGTCCTATGTTTACAAGATCGTGAAGATGCACAATTCCTACAGGTATATTTTTATTATCGGTTACAATTATACTGGTAATTTTAAAATTTTCCATCTGTTGAAGCGCAAAAGATGCAAGATATTCTTTTTTTGTTGTTTTAGGATCAGGCGTCATTAAGTCTTTTGCCGTAAGATTTTTTATATCAAGCGTTTTTTCCAGAAGTCTTCGCAAATCGCCGTCGGTAATAATTCCTTTCAGCGTTCCGTTTTCATCAACAACACAGGTCATCCCGAGCCGTTTTGAAGTGATTTCGAAAATTGTATCTTTTATTGAAGTGCCGGGTGAAACTTTTGGAATTTCATCGCCTTTTTTCATTGTTTCTTCAATTCGCAGCGAAAGGCGTTTTCCCAGACTTCCGGCAGGATGAAGCATTGCGAAATCCTTTTCGGTAAATCCGCGTTTTTCCAAAAGGGCAACTGCCAAAGCATCGCCCATAACAAGCGCTGCGGTTGTAGAAGCTGTAGGGGCTAAATCTAAAGGACAGGCTTCTTCTTCAACATTTACCTTAAGAATAAAATTGCTGGCTTTTCCTATTTTCGAATCGGGATTTCCGACCATTCCTATTATAATAACATTCATTCTTTTTAACATCGAAACAAGATCGGTAAGTTCTTCGGTATTTCCGCTTTTCGAAACAAGAATTACAATATCTTCTTTGCGCACCATTCCCAAATCTCCGTGCAGTGCATCGGTAGGATGCAGAAATATTGAAGGAGTTCCGGTGGAATTTAAAGTGGCAACAATCTTTCTGGCAATCAATCCCGATTTTCCCATCCCGGTAAATACAACTCTTCCGGCGGAATTATAAATTGCTTCGACGGTTGAAACAAAATCTTCATTTATATTATTAATGAGATTTTTAACTGCTTTGATTTCAGTTTCAATAACGTGTTTTGCGGTTTCAATAATTTTATTCTCGGTCAAAACTATTCCTCCAGAAGATTAAGATCAGGATTAAGAGTAAGATTAAGAGTAAGATTAAGAAAAGGAGATAATTCTTTTCGCTCTTTCTTACTCTTTTTCCTTACTCTTACTCTTTCTTATTTATTTCATCAATTTTTTTAATTGTAATTAATAACTCTTTCAAATCGCTTAAAGGCAATTGGCTTGCGGCATCGCTTAAAGCTTTTGCCGGATTTGGATGAACTTCAAGAAAAAGAGCATCAATTCCTACTGCAGCCGCTGCTTTTGCCAAAGGCTTAATAAATTCAGGTTGTCCGCCGGTTACATTTCCAGTTCCCGGCATCTGTACAGAATGAGTTGCATCCATAACAACCGGATAACCCAGATTGCGCATAATAACAAGCGAGCGCATATCCACAACAAGATTGTTATATCCGAATGTGGTTCCGCGTTCGGTAAACATTATTTTACTATTTCCGGAAGATTCAACCTTTTCGGCAGCGTGTTTCATATCTCCGGGGGCAAGGAACTGACCTTTTTTAATATTAATAATTTTTCCTGTTTTTCCGGCGGCAACAAGCAAATCAGTTTGTCTGCAAAGAAAAGCCGGTATTTGCAGAATATCCGCAACAGAAGCGGCAATGCCGGCATCTTGTTCGGTGTGAATATCTGTTAAAACAGGCACAGAGTATTTTTCTTTTGCCTGCGCCAGAATATTCAGCGCTTCATTATTTCCTATTCCCGAAAAAGAATTTAAATTTGTGCGATTAGCCTTTTTATAACTCGATTTGAAAATAAACGGAATATTAAGTTCATCGGTTATTTTTTTTATTTCGGCGGCAGTATTAAAAATAACCTTTTCGGATTCAACCACGCAGGGACCTGCAATGAGCACAAAAGGTTTATTTCCGCCTATTTCTATATTATTTAGTTTAATCGTTTTCATATTAAAATAAAGTTTCCTCATTGTTTTTGCTTACGCGTTTCCGGTTAAACCTTGCATATCCCAAATCGGTTACTTCGCGTCCGCGGGGAGTTCGTTGAATGAAACCCTGCTGAATAAGAAAAGGTTCGTAAACTTCTTCCAATGTACCGGGATCTTCGTTAACAGCCACAGCAAGAGTGCTTAATCCTACAGGACCGCCTTTAAATTTTTCGATTATTGCAAGAATTATTTCTTTATCCATTTCATCAAGACCGAATTCATCAACTTCCAATGCGTTGAGCGCTTTTTTAGCAACTTCAATATCAATTGAATTTTTATTGCCGAAATCTGCAAAATCCCTTGTGCGGCGTAAAAGTCTGTTTGCAATTCGCGGCGTTCCTCTCGATCTTTTAGCTATTTCCACGGCAGCGTTTTCTTCTATTTTAGTATTAAGCAAGGCAGAAGATCTTTTAATAATTGTGCTGAGGATATCGCTGTCGTAATAATCGAAACGAAATTTTATACCGAATCTGTCGCGAAGAGGAGAAGTAAGCAAACCGGCACGTGTAGTAGCTCCAATAAGAGTGTACTGCGGAAGTTTAATCTGTACCGAGCGCGCATTCGGTCCGGAATCAATCATAATATCGAGCTTAAAATCTTCCATTGCAGAGTACAGATATTCTTCTACAACAGGACTTAAGCGGTGAATTTCATCAATAAAAAGTACAGCTTTTTCTTCAAGATTTGTAAGCAGACCGGCTAAATCGCCGGGTTTTTCGAGGACAGGTCCCGAAGTTATCTTTATCTTTACACCCATCTCATTTGCAATGATGTGTGCAAGAGTTGTTTTTCCAAGTCCGGGTGGTCCGGTTAAAAGTACATGATCTAAAGCCTCACCCCGTTTTCGGGCAGCGCCGATAAATACTTTTAAATTGTCGGTTATTTTTTTCTGCCCGGTAAATTCATCAAATTTTTGCGGACGCAGCGACCTTTCAAATTCTTTATCATCCTGACCCGGCAATGGGTCTGTGTTTTCAGATTTTCTCATGGGCAGTATTCATTTTATTATTATTTAATTTCTTTCTGTGCAATTTATATTTTTCTATACTAATAACCATAATAATCATTGCTGCCCACATAAGTATTACAGCTAAAATTGTCTGTGTTACGTTTAACTGCCGAGCTATGTATCTGTAAAATCCATTATTCCAAGCAGAACCATATAAAATTATCAAGTGAACTGCATATATTAAAAGAGTATGCGTTCCTATCTGGGCTACTAATTTTGGAAGACTATTAACTTTTAAGGAAATCAATGCAGCAAAGCTATTGAAAATAATTACCATCCCTAACCTGAAAAAAGCCACAAAGGCATATTCTCCCCAATAAGGTAACCAGTTCTTAATCAAAGAAATGTTTAACTTGCCCAAATAGGAAAAAACTATAAATCCGCCGCCGATAACAGCAAGCCAGATAACAAATTTTATGTTTTTATGGTCATCTTCTTTTTTTGCCAGGAACTTCCCGAGTACCGATCCGGCAAGAATATATCCTATCCAGGGGAAGAATGGGAAAAGAGAGCCGGTTCGTTTTGTGAAATAAGCTGCAACAGGTGCCGGAAAAATTGAAGACCAATCGATTGTGATAGTTAAGGGATATATCAGAAAGAAAAAAAATGTTCCGGCAATTCCAGTAATGTAATAGTTAAGTTTAATTTTTTCGCTTAGGTAGCTAAGCACTATTATAAAAAGAAGCCCGAACCCGATAAGATGCAATGCATCAACAACAAAAAAAATCTGCCATTGTTTTTCCTCTACCTGACTGTAATCAAAAATATTCCAAGTAGGAAAACGAAGTAAATATCCTATAAACACAAGAAGCAGAAATCTCTTCAATCCTTTTAATACTCGCGGATTATCTTTGAAAGGAAGATTGTTAAGTTTGAAGAGATAAGTAAAGACTGTTCCCGAAGTAAACATAAATATAGGGGCTGTAAATCCTCGGAAAAACTCCCATATGGTGTAACCGGCAGAACTGAATGTACGGTAACTTTGATCGAGCAATGCGTCTGTAGTGTGCCCCTGCACCATCATCATTACAGCAAAAGCCCTCATAATATCAAGAAAAATTATTCGTTTCCGTCGAGCCAAAAATATGTTTCCTTTTTTATTCTGTAAAAATACTTAAAGAATAAATAAAACTGAACACGTTTTTTAATTGCTGCAATATTATAGTATGATTTTACTGCAAAGATATTTAGTTTTTTTTTTTTAAAGCATTGGTCAGGATTATTAAATAAGAATGGGATTAAATACTTTAATAAATATATGTTTAAACAGAATCTGCAAATTACGAAAAGCAATATTTTAGACTCAACTCTTTTCTTGAAAAAAAATATTATTAGTTTGATTCCTTTAAGATTTGTAATTTTATTATGTTTCTGTAAACAAATAAAACCATTTATGCTATCTAAAATAATAACAAGCGCCACAATAGGTATAGACGCCTATTTAGTTGAAACTGAAACCCATTGCGAAAAACAAATCCCCGGATTTTTAATTGTAGGATTACCGGATAACGCGGTTAAAGAAAGCCGCGAACGTGTAACTGCCGCGATTAAAAACAGCGGATACGAATTTCCGGTGAAAAAAATAACCATAAATCTTGCCCCGGCGGATATAAAAAAAGAGGGCAGTTCGTTCGACCTTCCTATTGCAATTGGAATACTTGCCGCAAGCGATATTGTAAAACCGGATTTGCTGGAAGATACAATAATTCTCGGCGAACTTTCTCTCGACGGTTCAATCCGGCATATTAAAGGTGCTTTGCCGATTGCCGTAGAAGCAAAAGCAAAAAATATTAAACGAATTATACTGCCTTCTTCATCTGTAAAAGAAGCCTCGATTGTTGAAGGAATTGATGTTTACGGAATTGATACTTTGCAGGAAGCGGTCAGATTCTTAAACGGGGAATTTAAACCCGAGCCTGTAAAAAGCAATCTCGAAGAGATATTCAGCGCGGTAAATACTTATAATCTCGATTTTAAAGATGTAAAAGGGCAGGAAAACGTAAAACGCGCACTGGAAGTTGCAGCAGCCGGGGGACACAATATTTTAATGATAGGGCCTCCCGGTTCAGGAAAATCTATGCTGGCAAAACGTATTCCATCCATCCTTCCGCCAATGTCTTTTGAGGAAGCTCTCGAAACTACAAAAATTCATTCGGTTGCAGGAATACTTCAAAAAGAAAAAGCATTGGTCACCGAAAGACCATTCCGCAGTCCGCATCACACGGTTTCGGATGCGGCATTAATCGGCGGCGGTTCGTTCCCGCGTCCAGGTGAAGTTTCGTATGCGCATCACGGAGTTTTGTTCCTTGATGAACTTCCTGAATTTAAAAAGAATGTTTTAGAAGTTTTACGACAGCCGCTTGAAGATTATAAAGTAACTGTCAGCCGCTCGAAAATGTCGCTCGAATTCCCTGCTAATTTTATGCTTGCTTCGGCTATGAATCCTTGTCCGTGCGGCTATTATACTGATCCCGATAAAGAATGCACCTGCAATACAGGAATGATACAAAGGTATATGTCCAAAATATCGGGACCTTTACTGGATAGGATTGATATTCACATTGAGGTTCCGGCGGTAAAATATAAGGAATTATCAAGCAGGGAAGAAGGCGAACATTCTGTAAATATCCGCGAAAGAGTTGTTAAAGCCCGCGAAATTCAGCTGAAACGTTTTACAGGATTTAAGAAGATTTATTGCAATGCCGATATGAGCACGCGCGAAGTAAGGACTTTTTGCAGATTGAACGATGCAGGCGAGCAACTATTAAAAATGGCGATGACAAAACTCGGACTTTCCGCACGCGCTTACGACCGGATTTTAAAAGTAAGCCGGACAATTGCAGATTTGGAGAATTCGGAAAACATTGAAGCTGCACATATCAGCGAAGCAATTCAGTACCGGAGCCTTGACAGAGAATTGTGGAATCATTGAAAATAAAGAGGATGGGGTTGTTTTTGAAAAATCTATTTAAACTTAACTGGCGGATATTTGTAAACAGAGAATTTACCGATAAAGATACAAGCAGGTTTTCTGCATCAATGATTATCGGTCTTTTGTTTATGGTCTTTCTCTCGTTGCTTATGGGCATAACTATGGGGTTTACTTTTGTTAATTATGATTTGTTTGGAGATGCACAATTTAATAAAACAGATTTTGTAAATCTTAACCTTTCTGTTTGGTTCCTAATAATTATACTTGTTAAAGTATTTTCACCTAAAAAAATCCTAAGCGGTTTAGAAATTAAGAAAATTAAATACCTGCCGCTTAAGCTGTATGAAATATTTACAGCCGATTTAATTATGGGCTTATTAGATCGCTGGTATATAATGCCGTTTGGAATGATGATCGGGTTATTTGCCATAATCGGTGCTTTTTCAATTTCATTGATTTTTTCTTTTAGCATCCTCTTGGGTATTTTACTTAATATTCTTGTCCTTCATATTGTTTCCGAAACTTTTATGATAATTACAGGGATTATAATCGGTGATTTCAAAAAAATTATCTTCACAGTTCTTGTCGTAATAATTCTTTCCTTCCTATACTTACAGAATATTGATTATAACAGCTTGATTTCATTTATGCCACCTGTGTTATTATTTCAAAATATTTTAGATAATTCAGCAGGCAATTCAGGAATAACTTTGCCAACTCTTTTAATTATTTATTTATCAATAATTTTAACGGGAATAGCCGCATATTATATTTTAAGATGGTATGAATTTAACAAGTTGACTGAAAATCTTCAAAATCCTAAAAAGAATTCAGCTGAAAATTACTCATTCCGTTCGTTGTCTTTTATTAGAAATATTTCACTTAAAAAGGAAATAATTCTAATATTTTTAAGCACAAGATCAAGAAGTGTTTTTTTAGGAGAAATAATTCTTGTTATATTTTTTTTGTTTTATCATAAAGATTTTAATCTCTTTATTGCTCAAATAATCTGCGCTGTTATGATTGGATGGTTTGGCTATTTAAGTGTCTGCTGGGGTTATGATAAAGCGGGATTTGGAACTTATTTGTTTACACCCATTAAAATCAAACAGCAGATTTTGGCGAAAAATTTAATTTTTTTTCTTGTAAGAATTCCTATTGTTGTAATTTATCTGTTAATGACAGCTTTTTTATTTTCATCAGAATATTTGGCTGTTGCTTTTCTTTTGATAATAACCACTATGTTTATTACAACTATTTGTTCTAATTTTTTCTCGATGTATGAGATCAAACCGGTTGAAACAAAAGAACCTGCAATAAAAATGAACACAAATTTTAAAGTTAAATTCAATTTGATTCCCTTTGCTTTAGTTGCCTTTCAATTTATTATTCTTTTAATAATGATTTTTGTTTTTTACACTTTTCGCACAAGTGCAGTTACTTACAGTATTTATATAGCGGTATTTATAATTGCCATTTTAATCTATTATCCAACTTTGAAAAAGGCAGAAAAAGTTTTTCAGGAAAGAAAAGAGATAATATACAAGGAGTTAACTTAAAAAATGATTTCAGTAAAAAATCTTGTAAAAAAATACGGTTATGTCCCATCGGTAAATTCAATATCATTTGATGTAAAAGAAAAAACGATATTCGGATTTATCGGACCGAACGGCGCAGGGAAATCCACAACATTAAACATTCTTACTTACTTAGTAAAACCGACAAGCGGCGAAATAACCATAAATGATTTGGATCATCAAAATTATTCGTTCGATATTAAAAAAATAATCGGCGTTATGCCGGAGAAACTGCCTCTGTTTGATTATTTAACCGGGCAGGAATACCTTAATTATATCGGCGATATTTACGGTTTAACGAAAGATGAAATAAATATTCGGATGTCTGAACTTTTTACTTATCTGGATATTGATGAAGCCAAAAACAGGTTTATAAACGGTTATTCGCAGGGAATGAAAAAGAAGATTTCATTTGCGGCTGCAATTATGCATAACCTGAAATATTTGTTCCTTGATGAGCCATTTGAAAATATCGATCCGCTTTCGCGAAAAAAAATGAAAATTGTACTGAACAAAATGAAAGAAAAAGGCACAACAATTTTTATAACATCCCACGCTCTGAAAGAAGTTGAAGATTTTTGTGATGAAGTTGCAATAATAAATAAAGGAAAAATTGTGTATCAGTCGGAAACAAAAGATATACGCAATAAAATAAAAAACGAAGTTACCAACGAAACTTATCAATCGCTCGAAGAAATATTCTTGGATTTAACTGCTGAAAATGAAAGTATTACCGAGTTAAGCTGGTTGTAAGAAAATATTGAAAATTTATATCGGAGCTAAACGTGCCAGATAAAACATTATTGTTATCCAATTATTACAATTTAATATTGCATCGAAATAACAGGAAAATAATACTGTGGGTTATGAACATTATTTTTGCAATTTTTATTTCATACTTATTTTATGCTATTTGTAAATCAGCTTCAAAGAACATCAACAGCAGTGTGAATTTAATATTCCTTGCAAGTATGTTTTTGTTATTGTTTTCGGAATTGTTTAATATTCTAAATTCGCAGGCAAACCAAAACCTGTTTTCGCGTGCCACAATAAAAATATTCCCTATTTCAAATTTCCAGTTATTTGTTTTTATTGTTAAGAAAAATGTTATCCAATCCCGTTTCTTTCTATACCTATTGCCGTTTTTAGTATCAGTTTATTTTGCAATTCAAAAAAGCATTTTTTCTCTGTTTTTAATAGCTGTTCTTTTTGTTGCGGTCTATTTCTTTTTTAGTTTATGTGTTTCTACGGCTGAATATGTTTATGGAATTCTAAAGGACAAGTTTGACAGCGTAATTGATAAATTAGTGGGTTATTTGTTCATTGGAATAATGATTATTTTGTTTTTATTCCCAAATATTACATATACTTTTGAAAAGTTTATAAAACAAGACACAATGTTAATAAAACTATTAAGCTATTTGTTTGGAGTGTAATGAATTTACTTAGTAAGCTAAAATATTCATTTATTAATGCGTTTCGGGTGCAATTAATCGATCGCTTATTTTTCCTTCTGAATTTAATCATATTAATATACTTTGGTTTTTTTTGGAAAGAAAAGTTAGCTTATATTGCAATTTATTTACCCGCTTTCATCGCTTTTAGCTGTTCAAGTTCAATAAATAAAAATCTGAACATTTTTGAAATGCTTAATTTCCCTTGTAACTTTAAAGAAATAATTCTAACGTTATTTGCTAAACACAGTCTTCTGAATATTTGTATCAATTTAGCTACACTTATTGTTGTAACATTTTTTACCCGGATTGATGTATATTTTATAATAATTGAAATAATATTTTTCAATTTTTATTCCTTCTTTTTTTATTTAATCATCCAAGTTTACTTAAGAATGCTTTTTGAAATTGATTTAATATTTGCATTTTTATTTAATATCAGCGCTTCATTTTTTATGGGAGCGATGTTTTTAATGAATTATATTTCCGCGATTTTTCTTACCGGGTTTATTGTGGTTTTTCTTGTTTTTGCAATCCTTTTCGGTTTATCGGCATTAAATAACATATTAATAACAAAAATATATGAAATATTGGAGATTGACGGATGATAAGCTTCAACCAGATTAATAAAACATACAACAAAAAAAATAAAGCGCTTATTGATTTAACTTTTGATTTGAAACCTGGAATAACAGGTTTTATAGGACTTAACGGCGCAGGAAAATCGACAACAATTAATATTTTATCTGGATTAATATCTGTTGACACCGGGGAAGTAAAAATATTGGGTAATCCTATAAAAGCCGGCGATTGGAAATACAAATCCGAAGTAGGCTTTGTACTTGAAAAAGCTTCTTATCTTGAAAACCTTACAGGCAAAGAATATTTAACATTTGCCGGAATTATGTATAATATGGATAAAAAACTGACCGATAACCGGGTAAAAGAATTGATGGAATACTTCGAACTGCCTTATGATGATAATAAACAGATTAAAGAATATTCCAAAGGAATGAAAAAGAAAATCTCACTTTCCTGCGCATTGCTTAATAATCCCAAATTACTGGTTCTTGATGAGCCTCTCGAAGGACTCGATCCGATTTCAATTAACAGAGCTAAAAAACTTTTACTACAATTAAAAAGCACGGACGTAACAATTTTTATCAGTTCGCACGAATTAGGAACAATTGAAGAAATCTGCGATGATATTATAATTATAAATAAAGGTTTAAAAGTGTTCCAAGGAAATTTTGATGAGTTAATCGAATTCTCAGGTTTATCTGTTGAAGAAGCCAAATCAATATCGCTCGAAGAATTATTCGTAAAATTGGTAGGCGATAACAGCGAAAAGAAATTATCGTGGGTTTAAAATTTAATAGAACAAAATTGTTAATTATTTCGAAAAAGTCCATCAATGCATTAAAAATAATTTTACTTTAAATTTTCTGTTGCATTACGAATAAAATATTTTTATTTTTCTGATCTTCGTTTATACGAAAATGTTATTTAAGTGATGATTGTGTTATGGGGAGGCGCCGAAGTAGGAGAGCCGGGGCAGACTGTAAATCTGTTGGCGTACGCCTTAGAGGGTTCGATTCCCCCCCTCCCCACACAAGTTCTTAGTATTTTGTTTAATCAATTCTTTATCGGCTTACCTTAAAGCTGCCGTTAGAGAGTTACGTTGGAACCGATGTTGGACGGGGAAAAAAGCCGTCCGGTTTAAGAGTAAAATCTTAAATCCATATTGTTTTAGTTATTTGCGGGAGTAACTCAGTTGGTAGAGTCACAGCCTTCCAAGCTGTTGGTCGCGGGTTCGAGTCCCGTCTCCCGCTCAGAGTTACAAAAATATAACAAATCGGTTGAAATTATCATCCGGTGTTCTTTTTATTTTGAAATGATTCTGAGTTTAATGGAATGAGAAAAGCCTTCCAAGCTTAGGTTGGTCGTCCCGACAGGTCGGGAAGTCCCGTCTCCCGCTCAGAGTTACAAAAATATAACAAATCGGTTGAAATTATCATCCGGTGTTCTTTTTATTTTGAAATGATTCTGAGTTTAATGGAATGAGAAAAGCCTTCCAAGCTTAGGTTGG
>Ga0209723_1002889_pt1 | contig 21931 bp, 11 predicted proteins | sample BiotimSIPDNA_2_FD_185750 | JGI IMG/M metagenome (GOLD analysis project Ga0209723, IMG submission 185750) | Anaerobic biogas reactor microbial communites from Washington, USA - Biogas_R2 time_0 SIP DNA (SPAdes) (version 2) | ecosystem: Engineered > Bioreactor > Anaerobic > Unclassified | place...
GGCATAAGAGGCCTTCAGAGCTGATGCCTTTGATGAAAGAGCAGCAAGTTTAACAGAGCTTGGATCCCAGCTGTATCCAGTGGCACCAGGAAAGTAGATATTATCAATTGCTATCGTTCCACCAACGCCCTCACCACCCTGTACTTTAAACTGCAGTTTTGCCAGTTTGGTTTTGTCCAGCGCAATCGGATCTGCACCTTCCCATTCTTCATGGATCTTCAGATCGGTATATTTTACCTCAGCTGCCCACCACTCACCACCAGTTGCAGGAAGGTCGATAAACCAGATAACACCGGGACCACGCTCTGATTCGGTTTTAGTGGGTGTTGCTGCATCGGCAACATCATGGATATCACTGAGTTCCAGTACAGCAGTCTTTGCATCACCGTCTGTCATATAGTGGAAATAGACACCGGTAGCTTTCGAACCATCCCAGTAAAGCTGATGTGCAGAATCGTAGAGGTTGACGCCTATACCAACGAATGACTGAACTGAGGTTGTTGTACCTGGTTTAATAACTGACGGGCCGAGAACGTATGTAAGTCCGGCACCATTTCCCGGATTACCGCTGTTTTCAGCAAACTGAAGAGAAAGCTGACTGGTTAGTGGATCTGCTACCGCACCGCTCAAAACCTGTGCTGTACCACCGATCGCTGCATCATTGTAAGCGTACCAGTATGATCCCAAAGGAGATTCGTGGAAAGGTGTCTTTTCAAATGTAGCAAATTCTTTTGTGGTAGGAAGTGTGCTTGAAGCTGCCGCCTTAACATTTTTGGCAAGGAAAGGAGAAACCCAGGTATAACCGATAATCTCAACATCATCGACATCAATACCATCTTCGGTTGTGGTTGTGTTATCTTCCTGCTGACATTCCCAGGCAATCTTTGTGCATTTTGTGATATCAAATGCAAAAGGAGCCTGAGTTTTTGCCCATCCGGGCTGTGCAAGATCTTCAATAAGAACAGTCTCTTCTTTCCAGGTGGTTGTAGCATCAATAGATGTCTGGTAGTAACCAAATGATGAATCCTGATCGATATCAAGTGTCTGGATTTTGAAATCAATAGCCAGAGGACCTTTATGTGACCTGATCTTGAATTTAACAGCGGTTGCACCGGTCATATCCAGACCTTGACCTTCTTTTGTCAGCATGGTACCAAGACCGGCGTAGGGCTTTCCTGTACCATAAGATGTTTCCCATGTTTCACCGAATACAAACGGGCAGGTGGCATACTTGTTTCCAGCTTCATCGCCTGTTTTAAAAGTATAGGTTTTTACAACATAGGTATCAGAGGTATTACCGAATCCATGACGGGGACCTTCTGTGAATTCAATGTCGGGACCGATAATCGTAGGTGTTGAAGTGGGAGCACGCTGGGGCCGGTCATCCACACCCAAACCCGCATTGTCATCGTAATAGTACCAGTAATACAGAAAATCATTCTGGTTAGTACCGTCATCATGTTTGTCCAGGACGGAATCCGCGAACAGAAGCGAAGTCGCAGTCAGGACAGATGCCAGTCCTAACAGACCTGCCTTGAGAGTGGAACGACTCATAAGAACCCCTTTGATTAGGTTATAAATTAATGAAAATTAGAAGATCTAATTTTTTTGTCTAAACAGTTTAGTACGTTTGATGTGCGGACAGGTTCATTCCGGGAATTATTTTTGATGGGGACCTGATTAGAGACACCGTCATCACAAATACTCAATTGGCTGTGAAATAATCTTTTTTACTTCTGATTCTGCTTAATAGCTCTAATCTCAAAAACTAAGCAGATTCTGTTTATCCGCCAACATAAAATAATTATTTTAAAAACATTGTCAAATATTTGTTTGTTTTCATGATTCAATGAACTTAGTGCTGTGGTAATGCAACTATAGTAGTATAGAATGTAACTTATTTAGTCATGGCATTACCGAATTTTATATAAAGCGCTTAAAAAGGAGAGATAATGAGTATAAATTGGCATAAAGGACTTCTTGCAGCTGCTCTCATTTTTGGAACACTGACTTCCATTTCAGCCCAAACTCCTGTTGCAAGGCACGGCGCTCTGACAACCAGCGACGGATACCTGCTCAATAAAAACGGAAATATCGTCCAGCTCAGAGGCATGAGCTTCTACTGGAGCAGACCCGACTGGCCGGGCTATTCATATTATAATAAAGCCACACTGGACTTTCTGGTCGACTCCTGGAAGTGCAACATGGTCAGAGTTGCCTATGCTCCCGGTCAAGGGTGGGATGGGGTAAAAGCGGTTATTGATGCCGCCATCGCCAAAGGTATCTATGTGATTATTGACTGGCACTCCCATACAGCTCAAAACGAGGAACAACAGTCCATAACATTTTTCAAAGAACAGGCCAGAACCTACAAGAACACACCCAACGTCATCTTTGAAATATTTAATGAACCGATCACCGCCGGCGGAGCCTCAGAAGATGGTACCCTCGATAATGCTTTAAAGACCTGGGGAGCAATAAAAGGCTACATGAAAAATGTCACCCAGGCTATACGCTCTGAAGGGGCAAACAACCTGGTGATTATTGGTACACCCTATTATGCGCAATTTGTTAATGTAGCCGCTGCAGACCAGCCAAAAGACAACTCAGGAAAACCATTCAGCAATGTCGCGTACGCCTTCCATTTTTACGCCGCCAGCCACGGTGCGGAGGCTTACTATGTTAAAAATGGTAATGGAACCGGAGGTATGGAGGCAGAATATCTGAAGGCAGGATTGGGAAAGGTTCCAGTTTTTGTCACCGAATGGGGTACTACTCATTCAAACGGGGGCAGAGATGGAATGAACTATATAGATGGAACAAACACAAACTGGTGGTTCAACAACTACATTAACGGCAAATACAAATTAAGCTGGGCCAACTGGTCGGTTTCATCACATGAGACATCGAGCTGCTTTTCCGGCGGCACAAGCGCCAGCCAGTCAGGTCAGATCGTACAAAATCTCCTGAAGGCAACAAATGTTGATGAGTACGAGCCGGAATGGAAAGCCGGACTTGCCGGTCCAGCGGCAGATTCCACATTCACCATGCCAAACACCCTCCCGGCATCCTCTTTCAATAAGTATTATGGCAGTGTCTCTGCAGCCAATGTCAGTTTCATTAACAGAGACAATGCCGATGTCCGTAACGCCAAGAATAAATGCATCAACGTGACTTCTTTAATCAGCGAAACCTGGAATTCTTATAAAATCAACTCCACCTCTGCAACCAGCAAACTTGTTTTAAGATGTCTGGCAAAAGAAGGTGACGGTACCGTAGAGGTTTACGTTGATAATACAAAAGCCGGCGAGGTCAAAATCCCGAAAAACACTAGCTGGAATTCAATAATAACCAATATCAGTGTTTCCGCCGGGCAGCATGTTTTAAAATTCAGATACACCAACACAACAGGTTCAGGCTACAGTATCGAATGGCTTGAGCTTACTAATAACCCGGTTAATACTGAAAGAGCTGTTTACCAGCATCGGATTAATAACGCTGATCCTGTGATCTCAGTCAGACCTGCCGGATTCAAGGTAGTATTTCCTTATTCCCATGCTTTCAAGGCTTACTCCCTGATCGGCGCAAACGGTCGTGTGGTAAAAAGCGGATCAATGAACGAGCACTGTTCAGAAATGAATTTTGATGATCTGCCTGGTGGAATGTGGCTGTTGAAGCTTGACAACATTAACGGATCTAAGCTTTTTAAAACTATTGTAAACGGAAGATAACCTGAACCAGTACCAGAAATTGAATCCAGTTTCTGGGGCAAAATATTAATAGAGAGGTTTCATATAATGAAAAAATTATTGTTCCTGGCATTAGCGCTCTCAATTGCTGTACCGGCCTGGAGCCAGAATTGGACCGATCTGCACAATACCCTTATAAAATTTTACGGCTATCAGCGTGCCGGACTCTCCTCCGGTTCCTGCTACAATCAAAATTCCGGGTTTTCCAATGCGTCTCACGGCGGCGACAACTACAATGGAAACAAGCTTGACGGTGGGTGGTACGATGCCGGTGATTACATTAAGTTTGGCATGCCTCTGGGATACACTGTCTATTGCCTTCTGAAAGGCTATGATGTTTTCCCCTCTGCGTATGCAAATAATTCCGCATGGAACTATTCCGGTACCGATGCGATTCCTGACATCCTGAACGAAGTGAAGTTCGCTACAGATTATCTCATTAAAGCTGTCATAAACGAAAACACTATAGTACTTGATGTCGGAGTAGCTTCCGAAGAACACGGGACCTGGGGAGTAACTAACGCCGGCGGAAGAGATGCATCTAAAGTGCTTCTCTGTTCCGGGGCAGATGTTCCGGCAATGTACGCTGCCTGTCTTGCCCTTATGTCAACATGTTACCGGAAATTCGATGCTGCGTATGCCGATCAATGCCTGGCAAAAGCCAAAATAGCATTCAATTTTGCAAAGAAAAAATACGATGCGGGCGGGAATAACCATTTCTGCAACGCTCAGCAGAAAGCTGGTGCATACCTTTATTACTATCCCACTGTAGACGGAAAGGTTTCTAAACTGGTTGAAGACAAAATGGTAGCAGCGGGAGTTGAACTGTACCGTGCGACAAACGATGAAGATCCGATTTACAAAACATGGGCAAAGAAAACCATCGGCGATACTTACAACTGCATTGGTTATACTTTCATCGGACCGCTGGCGGCATTTGAGGTCTGGCGTCAGGGACTCGGTGGTGCCGGTTCGCTCAGCAGCAACATCGGTTTTATCGAAAGCAAAGTGAAAACCAGCGGACTTTTCAACGGCATATATCAGAACAGCGGCTGGGGAACTGCCCGCGAGGCCGGATCCGCAGCTTTTGAGTATGCACTTGCATATGTTACCAATAACACCGATGCTGCAAGAACGCTCTATCTCAAGCGTCTTCAGGACCACGTAAAATGGGTTACCGGTTATTATGGCGATCCCAAAAGATCATACGTAATTCGTTTTAACGGATCTCCAGCAACCAACATACATTACCGTTCAGCTGCATCAGGTCCCACCGGAGGCCTGGTCAGCGGCCCCAATGGACAAGGTCAATGGAACAACGATGGCTCTGCAGAGTTCTGTGAGGTAGCTATAGACTACAATGCAGGAATAATTGGTGCGGTTGCTTTCCTGAAGGCACTGGAAAACCCGGGAGATGCTGTAAAAGTTAATACCGCATTTACCGCTACAAACAAGAGTGGTGTCGATTTTACATCCCAGACCGTTAATTTTTCAGCGGCTTTCTCAAAATCAGTCGCATGGACAATCAAGTTAGCAGGCGATTTCGGGACAAAGACCTTTACCGGAACCGGAACAAGCATCAACCAGGCCTGGGATGGATCTGCGGATCAGGGATTTTTCCTGAGCGGCGAACTTGTTGCTGCCTCACTTAAAATTGATGGTAACATCATAGCTTACGACATAACAAAGGCCGCGGGTTTTACAATTCTTATCAATAAAGCCAAACAACCCCCGGCAGGCCAAAACGACGTTCTGGTTGATAATTTTGAAGATAAAGACATGAACAATCAGAAAAATGGGACCTGGGCTGCAATTGGTACGGGTACAGGCTTTAGAGCAACTACAACAACCTGGGTTACTGAGAACAATTCCAGTGCTCTGCAGATTAACTGCAACGTTACTTCAAACTCAAATACAACTTATGCGGGAATAAAATCTACATTCAACGCCGCTGGAACACCGGTTTCTCTTGGCGCAGCCAAAGCCGTTGTATTTGACATGAAAGGCAGCAAAGATGCTTTTGTGAGTGTGGAGCTTGAGCAGTCTAATATTACAGATAGTGCATACTACAGCGTTGTTGTACCCGTTAAAGCAGCGGTAAACAAATACAGAGTCAACATCGCTGATTTTAAACAACCCTCATGGAAAACAAATCCTGTCGCTCTTGATCTTAACAGCATTAAGTCACTCCGTTTTACCGTTTACGATTCAACAGGCGTTTTACGTCTGATATTGGATAATGTTTACATCGACGGACTCCAGACGGTTGTCTCTTTTGGAGCGGGCATGCATGAAAAAATTATCCAGAATTACCTGAAACCGGCTGTTTCAAACGGATCACTGATATACCGTATTCCCGAAAATCTCAACAAAAATGTTGAAATCGCGGTATACAACATGAGCGGCAAGCTTGTTCTCAAACAGGGGCTTAATCACCTCAACAATGGAACAGCATCGGTTTCCCTGAAAGGAATCCCGGCTGGAATGTACACCGCTGTACACTATGTTAACGGGAAAAATTCCGGGTGCAAAATAAATTTTATTAATGCCCGATAAGCTAAGAAAGCATATAAGAATTAACAGAGAAGTTTAACTAAAAAAATAGGATCTATTGGAATGTTGTAGATTTATAAGGACTTTTTGTTTAAATTATCTGATAATCCCTATTTTGGCAGGAATATAATCTAACTTAGTTTTCATAATCTTTTTGAAGGGGTGTGCAGTATGTCTATCTTCCGTTCTATTCTAACCGTCGGTCTTTTATGCTCTGCAGCTTCTGCTCAGATCATTTTGACCGCTCCCGCTTATATCGATGATTTCAATGATGATTTAACCGGCAGCAGCCCGCACCAGACTTCTATAGGCGAGGCCTACGGCAGTATTACACAAAATGCACCCTGGGAAGGTGGGGGTTACTGGTACTCCTTTAAAGACACCAAAGGATCCACTGTCAAAAACGGTGCCGGAGATGATGTTGTTTCCTCAAATGGAAAAACAATAAATACAGAAGGCTTCTTGCATGTAGCGCTGACAACCAGTACCAGTTCAGATAAGTATGGATATGCTGCAATCGGGTGCAACCTTATAGGCGAGGGTGACTATGTTGATCTGAGCAAAATGACTGCTCTGAGTCTTAAAGTAAAAGGATCCGGTACTGTCAGACTGAAATTTGAAACAGATGATTGGGTGAAGCTCGGTGAGACCTGGGGAGAATACGGCTATATAATTGAACTTACAGCAGACTGGAAGACGGTAAATATTCCCGTTGCCAGCATTGTCCCGGAAGAGTGGGGTCCTTTGTACGATAAAGAGTGGACCTGGAGCCACGGGGCTGACAAAGTCTCAAAAATGGCATTTCAGGCCAAATATGAAAATGGTGATGTGGAGCTCTACGCTGACGATATCCAGATTGTCGGCATGACCTGGGGAGATTTTGGCTGGGAGCCAATCAGTGTTATCTCCTCAAGATCCATTAATAACGGGGCTTCCTTCAATGTTAATGCATCGTCAATTTCTTTCAACCTGTCACAAAACCAGAAAGTGGACCTCGCAATACACGACATTCTCGGTAACAAAGTCCTCTCTCTTTACAATGGAAACGCTTCTGCAAAAACAATCAGTTTTAACAGCAACAGCCTTTCTGCCGGACGTTACCTTGTAGTTCTCAACAGCAAAAATGGCCGTTACACTCAGCCGATTAATGTTGCTAAGTAACTATTTTTAATCCAGTTTGAAAATTTCGGGCCGCCAGTTTAACTGAGCGGCCTTTTTATTTGGTTAAAAACTGGTACGTTTTGGTAGATGGTGCCCCCAATACAAGTAATAAACAAGGATAAAGACTTTTTGGAAGAGGGAGTTCCCTCTTGCGCTCCAGCCCGTCGAAGACGCCGGTCTTCCACTATCACCCCGTGTTGTCCACCAGTTGCGCAGGCAGGTATGGATATCACATTTGAAAACGTCATTGCGGCCGCACTGGCGAACTGGATGCTATAAATGGATAAGATTCCTGACCAGCCTGAAAGGCTGACCTATTTCAGCGAAGGGCGACGCCCTGGTGATTAAAACGGGTTGTAGCCCTTCGGAATTAAATAAGTAAGGCCGGTTCCTATTCTGAGGTCTGACCGTAAGGGAGGGCTCACCACACGGTCCTGCGCACCGAAGGTGCATAATTCTATAGCCCGGGGCACCGCCCCGGGTAAATGGGACGGATGATACCTAGCCCTGAAGGGGCGTAACTCAATCCCATACATAACGTTCGTCATATTCAATATTATACAATTTCAGAAATTTCCGGAATTCATCCTGAAATGAAATTTCTTTATGATGTTCTTGTTGAGATTGTATGTAGTGAATCAATTTATCTACCTGTGACTCCCCGATTGAAAATGCACCATAACCGTTTTGCCAGGAAAACTCCTGAATCTCTCTGGTTTTCATCCATTTTGAGGATGACTTTTTTATTTCCTCCAGAACGTCACTAATGGCGATTGTTCGCGATAAGCTGCACAGTATATGAACATGGTCTTCTGTTCCACCGGTTTGCAATGATGGGCAATTCAGATTTTTTAAAATGCCTGTCAAATACGCATGCAATTGGCCTTGGATTTCCTTATTTATTATAGGCCTGCGGTTTTTTGTGCTGAATACAAAATGAAGAAGAACGCGCGATAATGATTGTGGCAAAAGGAGATCCTTTGTTACGCCCTTACAGGGCTTAAATTATTCTAATGTTTTGTTCCAGGGGTGTTACCCCTGGCTATTGAATTGTGCCCCTTTGGGGCTTTTTAAGATAGCAGGTAAAATTAAAAAGGTATGTGCAAATGAAGGGCCAATGGGAAAGGTTTTGATCCACACGGTCCTGCGCACCGAAGGTGCATAATTCTATAGCCCGGGGCACCGCCCCGGGTAAATGGAACGGATGATACATAGCCCTGAAGGGGCGTAACTCAATCCCACGAAAGAGGGGCTCCCTCTTCCAGGATACAGTTGACAGAATACAGTTAACAGATAGGCAGAAAGGGTAAGAGGGGATACTCCCTTCCAGAAAAACTTACTCTTAAAAGAACTGGTTTACTGTTTTAACAGGAATGACAAAAGAGGCAGCCTTATAGGCCAAAGACACTTTCAATCTTAATTCATAGAAGCATTATAAAATTCTGGTGAGGTATTCCTTAAAAGTCTCAAGCAGCTTATCTTCAGGCACTTTTACCGCAGGCTTTCCTTTAAGGAAAACGAGCCCCTCGCCTTTACCTCCGGCAATCCCGATATCTGCATCCCTGGCCTCGCCCGGACCGTTAACCACGCAGCCCATCACCGCGATTTTGAGTGGTTTGTCAATGCCTGCTACCATCTCCTCTACCTGCTGAGCAAGTGATGCCAGATCAATTTGTGTTCGTCCGCAGGTTGGACAGGCAATAACTACCAGTCCCTCTGCCAGACCAAGTGATTTTAAAATCTCCCTGGCCACAAAGATCTCCTGAACCGGATCGCCGGCGAGTGATACCCTGACAGTATCCCCTATTCCCTCGGCAAGCAGGGTCCCGATTCCCACAGCGGACCTTATAGAGCCGCTTCTCACGGTACCCGACTCGGTTATACCGATATGCTGCGGAACGTCAGTGTGCTCAGAGAGCAGCCGGCAGGCTTTTATCGTAGTGACAACATCGCTGGCCTTTATTGACAGAATTATATTCCCGAAATTCAATTTTTCCATGGTGTCAATATAGCCCTGCGCGCTCTCCAAAAGCGCCTCAGGTACGGGTCCGCCATGCTTCTCAAGAAGTCTCTTTTCCAGAGATCCGGAGTTTACACCGATACGGACCGGAATTCCTGCAGCCCGCGCGGCCTCTATCACCGCCTTTACCCTGTCTGCAGATCCAATGTTTCCGGGATTTATTCTGATTTTATCGGCACCGGCTTCAATTGCGGCAATTGCGAGGCGATAATCGAAATGAATGTCGGCTACAAGGGGAACATCTGTGCGCTTTCTTACCGCTTTAAACGATTCTGCCGCGGCCTGGTCCGGAACAGCCATCCGCACAATGCGGCATCCTGCTTTTGTCAAGCTTTCTATCTGAGCCAGCGTACCATCTATGTCTGATGGTCTGGTGTTGGTCATTGACTGTATTACAACGGGAGCACCGCCCCCGATCTCAATCCCCCGAACTTTTATCTGCCTGGTCTTTTTTCTGATAATACTTTGCATATTTTATTTTGCACTTGCAGCAAGCGTGACATCCTGGCCGTTTACAGCTGTAACAGACAGGCTGCCCTCACCGCCCTTGAATTTGAATCCGTCTACTTTTGAACAGAATCCGTCTGTATTCCCCTTGTACTGCACATCGATTACCAGTATGGAGCTCTGCCCGTTCCAGTTTCTCTCCTTCACAGCGCTTACACCTGCCAGACCCTTGATGGAATTGATTACTGCATTTTTCAGTTTGAACACTGAAACACCGTTTACAGTAACATTGATAGGTGTTCCATTATTAAGCTGCCCCTGCCAATCCTTGATAATTGCATCCAGAAGCTTTCCTGCCGTTTTGGAGGCGGCCTTTTCTATCGCCTGATTACCGGCCGTTACCGGGCTTACATGTACCTTTGCCGCATGATCACTCGCGGAGCCGATAATGCGCCCGGTTGTGCAGTTTATAGCTTTCAGTGTTACATCGGCCTGAACAGAGATCATCCCCCCCAGGTTTTTTGAGACCTCTTCAGCCTTGCGGCTTACAGCGTTTCCGGTTATAAGGACCTCGGCGCCATACTGCTGTCCCAGTGCAATGGCGGCCTTTACATCACCGGCCAGTTCCGCCATCTTCGCTTTAGAACTCCTGATATCGGCTGCCACATTGGCGTCCACAAGCTCGAATTCATAAGGATCTTTCAAAAATTTTAACACTGAGTTCTCAGCGGACTGGTTCGATGGCTCTTCACTTCCGATATTGTTCTCATTTATTATCACCATGACTCTGGGCTTATCCATCGATTCAATCAGGATATGGAAGGCACCAAGATCATCCCGCATTGCTGTTTTGGAAAGCTGTGCCTTGATTTTTATCTGCACAAGCCCATCTGAGGATTTCGATTCAGACAAAATCTCATATTTTTTTACTGCCCCGATAGTCTTTGTTATCACCATGTCCCTTTTAACCATAAAATTTTCGACTTCCGTCTGGGACAGCAAAATCGTTCCGATCCCTTTCTCTATAGCATCCCGCTTCGCAGCCATCAAAGCTTCATCACGGTTGGCACTTTCTCCACTGCCCTCTACATAAATATCATCCTGTCCTGAAACTAAAGACCAGAAAGCAAAGAGAAATAACGGGGTCAAAAGCAAGCGCAGCATACTACCTCCATTTCGGGTTTTTAACACTTAAATCAATATACAATATGGAAAATACCAGTGGAAAAGAGTACTGTTTATAGACGATAGTAACCTTTTCAGCAACACCGTCACGAAAATGACATCCAGAAATGTTTGGAGTAGAGTAAAATGGCTTCCGGCCTTCGCAGGAATGACGGATCTCGGCTGTTACGTCATTCACAGAAGTAACCTTTTCAGCACTACCGCTACGGACGTCATGCCGTTGAAAAACGGCATCCGGAAAACTGGTGAAATAAATAAATAAGATGGTTCCAGCGAAAGCAGGAAACCGGTCTTTGTATTATATTAATCATGCACTCAAAAACGCATGGTTCAGTACTCATCCGGCGATGCAATGTCAATCATGACATCACTGAACAGACATTAAAAGAAAATTCAAAATCTTATCAGGTTTTATGACAATCCCCAGGCAAATGATTTCAAGATGTACAATAAAAACCATCCGCTCTTTTCAAGTGCTGTTTTTCCTTATTTTTTTAAACTTTTTTACTGTAAATACATACGGAAGCCACTTTTCCCTCTCAAACAGTACAAAAGACAAGAAGCTCCTGAACGAAAGCTGCAGGTTTTTCATTGACAGCAGCAGAACACTCGGCATAGACAGCGTCAAGAAAATTACCGGAGAATCCTGGGATGAGTACCGAAAACTTCCATACAATGGCGGGTATAACAGTTTTCCGGTATGGCTTCGCATCCAACTGATCGATTCATCTCAGAACAACCCGGGATGGATTTTAAGCTTCAATCATCCATTGCTGGATTCCATAGCTGTTTACCTTGTTACTGATTCCAGTGTTAAGCTGTACACATTAAGCGGGTTACAGGTTGAGAAAAAATGGCCCTCAATGAAAGAAGCCCGTTGTGCATTTGTACTGCCGGAAATGAGGGGAGAACCTTACGAACTGTTAATCAAAGTACATACTCATGACGCCTGTGCTATTTCTTTGAGTTATGACAACATATATGAATACCACAAATCCTCAAGCAGTAACAATCTCATGTATGGTTTTTATTTCGGAGCCATATCCTTGATCTCATTTTTCAATATTTTTCTATTCATAAAAGCCAGGTTCAACTCTTGTTTGTTGTATGCCGCCTACATAATATCTTTTGCTCTGTTTGTCGGTTCTACAAACGGCTTTTTTAATATTTCTGTTTTAAAAGTTAATGTTCTGGTTAAAGCCGCCGGGCCGTTCTTCGCGGGATTCACCTTTTTTTTCGGATCCGAATTTTCCAGAAATTTTCTTTCCCTGAAAAGAAGCACCGACCCGCTGTTCTGGTATATATACACTCTGATATCGGTACTTGGTCTGGCCATGTGCGTATTTTCTCCAATAGAGAATACCAGATTTCTACTTATGGGTGTCAATATTATAGCACCGTTTTTGGTTTCAACCTGCCTGATTTCAGGGATCTTAAATATCAAATCCCGCGGCAGGTCAGCAGTCTTTTTTACAAGCGCGTCCTTAATGCTTGCTTCCGGGGTAATCTTAAGATCTTTTCGTAACTTCGGGCTGGCCCCAAGTAATTTTTTAACCGCTTACGGGAATCTGATCGGTTCCGCACTTGAATTCACCATTCTGGCACTTGCTCTGGTTGACCGGATCTCCACTATACAGGATGAGAAAAATGCAGCTCAGGAAAAAATTCAGACCGCAAGCCGACTGGCAACAGAAAGCCGGTTCCAGGCACTTCAGGCACAAGTCAATCCTCATTTCCTTTTTAATACACTAAATACTATTGCGGAGTTTATCTCTTTAGATTCACAAAAAGCGGAAAAACTGGTTTTAAACCTTTCCAAATTTTTCAGATACACGCTTACCGCTTCAAAAGAAAAACTCTTACCATTGTCTAAAGAACTTGATATAGTAGGAGATTATCTCTCTATTGAAAAAGAGAGGTTCGGGGAGCGGCTCAAGTATGATATTACCGTTGAAGGTGATCCGAAAACAGTTTCATCTCTGGGGTTGTTGATTCAACCATTGGTTGAAAACAGCATCAAATACGGAGTTGCTCCGCTTCCTGAAGGTGCCGCCATAAAAGTAAAATGTGAAATTTCAGAAGACAAGGTAACCATAATGGTAAGTGACAGTGGCCGGGGTTTTAAATCTGATATACAGGCAACAGAGACCGGCACCGGCATCAAAAACATAAATGAACGTTTACAGTTAACTTATGGTTCAAAGGGAAAACTGGTTTGTTCGAATGATAACGGAGCTGTTGTGTTAATCACCTTTCCCAGGGTTAAGTGTGTGCCATGAATTACAGGGCTATTTTAGCGGATGATGAATCTGTAGCAAGGTTAAGAGTGAGGCGTTTGCTTTCGGTTTTCGATGATATCGAGATAATCGGAGAAGCATCAGACGGAATATCTGCCAAATCGCTTATTGATAGTCAAAAACCGGAACTTGCTTTCATGGATATAGAGATGCCCGGTATGAGCGGTCTTGATGTGGCTTTTTCTACAGAACACAAGCCCTTTATAATTTTCATTACTGCCTATGATCACTACGCAATCGAGGCATTTAAATCCCTGGCCGTCGATTACATCCTCAAGCCCATAAACGGAGATGACCTTAAGATCGCTATTGATAAATTCAAGCATCTTTACGATCCGCAGGGCATCAGAAAAAATTTGAACGCTTTAGAGGAAAAGATCAAAAACCAAAAACCTAAGCACCTGCGCGTAACCGCCGGAAATACTATTAAGCTGATCAATCTTGACCAGATCATCTGCCTTGAAGCCGAGCAGAAATACACGAACGTTTATACGACTGAATCCACCTGGATTACAGAAAAATCACTTATAGAACTCGAAAATGCACTTCCTGGCGACACCTTCATTCGTATTCACAGAAAACATATTATCAATGTCAATTATATCAGTGAGTTTCAGCGCTGGTATGACAGAAAATTAAAGGTAATCCTTAATGTCCAGTTTGACAGAGATTTAATTGTAAGCAGGAATTATATAAAGAAGATAAAAAGTATTATCCTGAAAGTCGCAGTTGGGGAGAACAAAAAACTGTAAAATTAGGATTACCTGACAATCTTTAAGTAAGGAACCGGGCGGACCTTTTTGGTCCGCCCGGATATCCGGTTACCTGCCTCTTTACCATTGGGTGTGGAAGCGCAGATGGTGTGATGCCAGCAAAATTTTGTGGCACTATCCTGACGTGGAAAAAAATAATATTAATGAACAGATAATCTTTATTTGATCCGATAAAGTGCCGGTTTTTGATGACAGAATGCCGGAGCGGCACTTATTCTTTCCTGCCAATCTGATCAAACGGGCGTTTCAGCCTGAACTTATGTATCCGGAAAGGCCTGAATTACATCTGGACCTTATAGCAGAAAAGTTTAAAAAAATGGTGCTTCGGACATTTCCGGGTGAATTTTTGTTGAGATTAGATGATAGTAGGGGCGAACGGTAGTGAGCACCACTTAAAATACTGGTGGTTAGTGGATCCGCCCCGGTCACTGGTGCATGAGTGTTTTCGCCGGTCTTCTCTTAGGGGCCATTGTCCTCGAGTTTATGGCCCCTCCCCGGCGAAAACGCGAATAAGCGCCAGTGCGGGGCTCCCAGGCATTTTTGCCATTTCATTCTTAACCGTATGGTATTTAGCCTTCGGCTTTGCCAAGTTATATTCGGTTTGTCATTTCATTCTTAACCGTATGGTATTTAGCCTTCGGCTTTGCCAAGTTATATTCGGTTTGCCTAATTTTGTTGCCTTGGACAAAAGGCAATAAATTACAATAGAAACAGTACGATAGTACTGGACACCTTACCTTTAAAGAACGGAGTGACAAAAGGCAATAAATTACAATAGAAACAGTACGATAGTACTGGACTCCTTACCTTTAAAGAACGGAGTGACAAAAGGCAATAAATCACAATAGAAACAGTACGATAGTACTGGACTCCTTACCTTTAAAGAACGGAGTGACAAAAGTAGGTCGCCCAAGGCATCATGTCTAATCTTTTTAATTAATAGAACTATACTCTTTAACAGTTGTTAATAGCTTAGAATGTTACCAAAAAACACCCGAAAATGTCTGAAGAGCCAAAAAAATAAAGGGGTACCACACTGGTTGTACACCTGGAAGTTTCTGTAAGAATTTATGCACAAGGGATAAGTGCAATTGGCCCGTTTCGGACAATAAGTGAAATGGAGATCGGGGAGGCAGGAACAGCAGAGGCGAGATGTAACCTGGTGGCAGTTTGTTCCGAAACCGGTTCGTTTTCGGGGTAAGACTTACTTTATTTCCACGTAAAGCCGCGGCTTAGCCTGACTTTATTTTTGCCGTAAAGCACTGCAATATAGTTACCCGCCGGTAAATTTATGCTGCCGGATGAAATCACCTTTCTTCCGGGTCTGTTATCATGTGTAAAATGATGCCTCATCACTCTTTTACCGCTCAATGTAAAGACATCAAGAGTAAAGATATTCCAGCCTTCATCATCAATTATCAGGCTGTTTTTTATCTGACACACATTTACCCTCTGCAACTTGACAGCAGGTGTCAAACTCATCCTGATTGGCGTATAGGGCAGCAGTATATCATTTCCAGGAAGCGCGCCCTCTTTAAGCTTCATCCGCACATTGTCGATGTAAAGCGTTCCGTTCTGCCCTACACCCTGCACCTGCCACTGCATTTTCTCAGAGACAGTCAGATCCATAACCGAAGAGGGGGACCAGAAAGGCGGTTTCAGGTCGGAAATCAGCACAGTCTCCTCTTTCCATTCACTGGAGGCTTCAATTGACTTCTGGTTAAAGGCAAAATTTGTAATATTTGAAGTGGCCAGCATGAAAAGCAAGCCGGTAATATCCCCATCTGTTCTGTAGTTAAACGTGATACTCTCAAACATGCTCAGATCAACTGCCCCTGAATCCAGAAAATCCATCCCTACCCCGGCATACTGATCTACATCAAACTTTGCCTTGATTCCATAACCCGGAAATCCGGCACCCTCTGCCACCAGCAACTCAGTCTCAGATGGCTCAACAACAGAACTCCCGCTTGTAGATTCATCATTGTACGAATACCACGACCCGCCAAGGACATTGATTGCAGAGCCGTTTTCAAGATCATGCAGCATCAGAACACCCCCCGGCTCTACTTGAGGATAATCATTGACGCCTGTAATTTTGAATGAGGCTTTCAGCAACGAGTCAGAAATTGCCGGTTTGAGACCGGTGACCTCAAGGGTTACATCAACTGTTTCTTTTGTAAACCAGCCCGAACCGGTAAAAACATATTGCACTGTATCTGTCCGGCCTGTAATAATCTGGCTCTTTTCAGTCGTGCGTGCGCTTAAAGTCAATTTCCATGGAGCACTTCTGTCAAGCAGAGCAGTAACCATGATTTCCTGCTGCTTCGATAAATCAACAGACTTACTGCTGAGTGAGAGAGGAGATTTAATTCCAACCGGGCCATTTATCAGAGGATTGCACGATGAGTCACGCATATCGCTCAGAACATCGGGAAACTGACCGGTAATTGCCGCAAAACCCAGCATTGATATGGACTGTCTGAGCATGTAAACCTGATCAGAATCTGAGGCCGACCCGAAATGCATCTGGGACGCGGGTGTGCTTCCCATTATCTTACTCAGCACCAGACTGTTGAGCCCCTTTACAGAATACTCCTGATTTTTAGAGCCAAGTATTGCACATGACCACATCGCCGCTTCGGCACATGTATTTGTATTTTCGCAGTACCGTCCAAGATCATCATACAGACCCATCTGAAAGAGGATGAGTCCCGGATTGGAATTTGAGTACTGTGTTAATGTCAGCTTTGTGTTTTCGCAATAAGCAATCGCCCGGGGATCCCCAAACCACAATGCATCCATGGCTATTCTCCACTGAGCCATAATGCCGGCACTCTGCATCCCCAGACCATCATAAGGCTTATTGCCGCCGTATGATGCTTTCTTCCCGGTTGAGTCAACCCAGTCCGGTGCCTGTCCCTTGTTGTAATGAGGAACTTTCTGAAGAACTTTATAGCAGTTGTCAATAACAGCGCTGAAATCAACCTCACTTTGATAATTATTAAAGACTTTCATCCAGGCGGTAGCGAAATATCCCGGGTTTAGGTTGCCAATGGCGGCACTGCTCCAGTTGTCTCCAGGAAGAAGATAGTCATCTGACGAACACATATTATTGCGAACTGAACGGATTATCTCCATCGCCCTTTTCTTGTATGTTATTGTGGCACTGTTGTAAGGCTTCCAGTAGCCGGCTTTCTGAAGTTCATCTGCAAACACAAGCGCAAGTCCGATATCCAGATCTGCATCTGTGGCGGCTCCCTCTTTATAACTCGAGTCGGTCCACAGCCAAAAAAAGTAGGACTTACTCTCATTACTCCACAAAAATTTGTTTGCCGCTTCAAAAATCCTGTTAAATTCTTCCTGATCATTATTAAGGAGCGCCAGAAGCATTCCGAAACCCTGCCCTTTAGAGAGCGCCTCTTCTGTGCCTGCAACAACTCCATCCTCAAGCCTGCGATTGTTAACCAGACCATTACCTGAAATAAAATTCTGTTTAAAATAAGACCAACCCTGCTTGAGTCTGGTTTCCATAAGGTCTGGATTGGAATTGACAGCGGCCTTCAAGTCTGCTGAATAAAATTCGGTTAAATCATACTTCTCACATTCAAAATGGGGGAGGTTCCACCCTGCAGCATTTAAAGCCAAAAGGAGAATAGAAAGGAATAGAAGAGCGCAATGAGTGGCCGGTTTCAGGATCATTAAATCACTTGTCCAGGTGTAAATGTGTTCCTGAAATTTAGTACCTGTATTTTATAAGCAGGTTCAGGTACTTATAAGATGATTTATCTGAATAGAGGAACAGAATTATCGGCAGGTCAAATCATAAACAGGATTAAAAAAAGCCACAACTTAAGAAATATCAAATAATTAGAATTGGTCGCATTCATTAAACGACCAATTCACTATGTTTGGTCTGTCTCAAAAAGTCAAACACCTGCCCCGCAGCACTTCTTGTACTTTTTTCCGCTTCCGCAGGTACAGGGGTCATTACGGGAAATCTTGAGATCTGTGCGGATAAATGGTTTCTGCTTCTGAATTTCGCTATCATCAAAGTACCATTTGCCGTCAACTTTCTTGAAAGTTGCCTTTTCGTGAAGGTTTTTACGGATGCCGCTCTCGGAAAATTCCGCTATGAAATCAACCATACCCTCTGTGTGCTCAGGACCGCCATTAGAGGTCTCAATTATTTCAAGTTTGTGCCAAACCGACTCCTGGGACCACTTCCGGATCGCCTTTTCATCGCATTCCTTGCGTTTTCCTTCTATAGTAGAATTCAATATAAAATCAACAGCACCAACCACATAGGCACTATAACGCGCCCGCATCAGCTTTTCGGCAGTCAGCGCGTCTTCTCTGAAAGTCACAATCGGCTCACAGCATTTTTCGTATGGAAGCTGTGATCCACATGGACAGGTCTGCATAATTTAGATCTCCTGATTATTCTATGTACATTTCAATGCCGGGAAATCCGGGTTAAGCAAAGAATGGAAATATACACGCAGAACAGGTCGGAAGAAAAGAGTAATTGGAAACATTTAGCAGAATACATCATAGCTATCAAGGAAGCATTTCCAATCAAAGAATAGAGTATTACTATTAGCTAAAGACTCTGTACGGCGTGTCACCCCGTCGGGTACTTCCAAGGGTCGCCCCCGGGCACCGGTTTTGCCAAGCAAATATCTCTTACAGGGGGCACGCACGATACACCCCCACCGGACCCCCTGAACTGTCTTTTCTGGTTACAAAAATAATGGCCGTCGGTGAGGGCAAAAAAAAGCTGGAGAAAATACGCTTCCTCTTTTTACACAATCCCGGAAACAAGTATCACTCCACATACAAACATCCAATTTCATCAAATTTTGGAAACTCTGCATTTCCACACAAAAAAAGATCTAACCTCTATTAAGGTACCTCTAAATATTCAGTTTTCAAGCGAGGCGCCGAGCGAGAATTCGCTGCGCCAGGCGCACGAAAGAGGCGAATCCGCTGTGATTCGTCGATTGAGTGCAACGAAGCGCAGTTGAATTCGCAGCCGGCCGCAGCGGAAAATGAATTTTTAAAGGTGCCCTTAAGCATTTTTCACTTTAAAGCAAGCCCTTAAAAGGTCTTTATCGCGGCTGGACGGGCCCACCATTATCTCGAATTCACCTGGTTCTACCTCCCATTTATCATTGAGTGTGAACAGGGCCAGAGAATCAAAATCTACAGACATCTCAACAGTAACCACCTTGCCCACGGGAATCGCTACTTTCTTATATGTCTTTAACATCTTGTGCGGCCAGGTCCGCGATGTAAACTTATCATCTATATAAAGCTGCACCACCTCTACCCCATCCCTGGAACCGGTATTCTCAACATCAACGGTTACTTTCAGCGTTTCTCCATGTTTTAACTCAGATGAATGAATTTTTAGATTCGAATATCTAAATTTTGAGTAACTTAAACCCTCCCCAAAGGCAAAAAGCGGTGATTGATCCATATCACAATATGTAGTCCCGTGCTGTCCGGGGTGCTGATTGTACCAGACCGGAAGTTGCCCCACATGCTTAGGAAAGGAAATAGAGAGTTTACCACAGGGATTGATTTTTCCGAACAAAATCTCTGCAATGGCCTGACCCCCCAGCATGCCGGGATTGAACGCCTCAAGTATGGCATCTGCATTTTCCGCAACTGACGTAAGTACAAGCGGTTTGCTGTTTAACAGAACAACAATCAATGGTTTACCTGCAGCCTTAAGCTCTGCAAGCAGTTTCTGCTGTCCCCCTAACAATTCCAGTTTCGCGGTGGCTTTATTCCATTCACCAACCGCAAAGAGGTCATCGCCCACCACGGCTATACACAGATCCGCACCTTTTGCCAAATCAACAGCTTCGGCAATCTGACCTTCATCATCGTTTTCAGCATTACACCCCTTGATATAAGTCACCTCAAAAGATGAACCCTCTTCTGCAGCAACTCTTTTCAGCCCATCCAGAACCGTTACGACCAACTCCCGGGGGTGCTGATCGCCTCTGACAGCCTGCCCCGACCCCAGTGTCCAGTCACCCATCTGACCCATCGGATTATCAGCGTTAGGTCCCACTACAGCAATTTTCTTTATCTTCGCAGAATTCAGCGGCAGAATTCCACCGTTTTTCAACATCACAATGGATTCCCTTGCGGCGTTCAATGATGCCTCCCGGTGCTCACGACAGCCGATATGCAACCGCCGATCTTCAGACACAGGAAGCCTGGGGTCCTCAAACAGACCAAATTTGAATTTCATGGCCAGAATCCGTTCACATGCGGCATCAATCTGTAACTCCTTGATTTTTCCCTGTTTAAGGGCTTCAAGTGCGCCGTGGAAAAATTCCGGATCTGCCATGAACATATCATTTCCGGCGTTAACCGCCATCGCCACCGCATCGGCTATATTATCCGTAACCTTTTGAAAATTAATGAGATGCGTTAGATTTTTATAATCGGTTATTGTAAATCCCTCAAAGCCCCACTCTTTTTTAAGCTTTTCAGTTATCAGCCACCTGTTGGCAGTACAAGGCACCCCGTCCAGAGCCTGATAAGCGATCATGAAAGTCGCACACTTCATTTTTGCGGCCCGTTCAAAAGCAGGCAGGAAAAATGACTCTATGCGCCTGCGGGAGGTGTCCCCTTCGGTTGCGTCGCGGCCGCCATGGGTCTCTGAGTATGCGGCAAAATGTTTGGCGCAGGCAAGTATACTCTCAGGACTTTTAAGATCCGGTCCCTGATACCCTTTTATGATTGCACAGCCCATATCCCCGATAAGAAGCTGGTCCTCTCCCGATGTCTCACCTACTCTCCCCCATCTCAGATCACGGGCCATGCAGAAGACCGGGGAAAACGAAAGATGCACCCCGGTCCCGTTCATCTCTTTAGCTGTTATGCGGCCCATTGTCTCTGCAAGAGAAGGATCCCAGGAACAGGAAAGCGCAAGCTGCGAAGGGAACATAGTGGCACCTTTATAAAAAGAGTGCCCATGAATGGCATCGATACCAAACAGAAGAGGTATTCCCAGACGGCTACCCAGAGCCATTTTTTGCAGCTTTTCCGTGTCTTTATCCAGGATCTGCAGATAGGACCCCGGTTTCATGGTGCGGTAATACTCCTCTGCATTCTCCCTTCCGTCAAGCTGCATCATCTCCCCGACCTTCTCCTCGATGGTCATCCTCGGGAGCAGATCTGAGACACGTTCGTGAACGGGAAGAGCGGGGTTTTTGTAGGGATACATAGATTAATTTCTTTCCTTAAAATTTTGATAAGAGATGCGTGTAAGTTTAAAATAAGTGATGCGGTGTGAAGTGACCCCTGTAAATCTTATCATCGGGACTGCCCCTGGAGGTCCGTCTCCAGGTATGGAACAAATCTCCCTGATAATTTCATCAAGCTCTTTTTCATCGTGGGATTTAAAACTGGTGCTTCGGACATTTCCGGGTGATTTTTTGTTGAGATTAGATGATAGTAGGGGCGAACGGTAGTGAGCACCCCTTAAAATACTGGCGGTTAGTGGATCCGCCCCGGTCACTGGCGCATGAGTGTTTTAATATGAATTCATCTGAATAGGGGGAAATACTAAGGCGATGGAGAAAACGCTCCATGCCTTGAAAGATGGAGTTGAACGGATAGTAAATGGTTTGAAAGAATAAAAACCGGAAATAAGATCGGAATTTAAACGGTAGAGTAGACGCGGGTTTTGACGCCGCGCCCCTCGTCGAACCGTACATACAG
>Ga0209723_1002891_pt1 | contig 21917 bp, 21 predicted proteins | sample BiotimSIPDNA_2_FD_185750 | JGI IMG/M metagenome (GOLD analysis project Ga0209723, IMG submission 185750) | Anaerobic biogas reactor microbial communites from Washington, USA - Biogas_R2 time_0 SIP DNA (SPAdes) (version 2) | ecosystem: Engineered > Bioreactor > Anaerobic > Unclassified | place...
TCACCCCCTGAACTGCTACCGGAACGGAGATCAGAAGAGGCCACCGGTACTTCGCCCCCATGCCACCGAAGCAACAATCCACCGTTTACCCCGATTGTTTGTCCATCAATTACCTCCCTTGCGCTCACTTCGACTTCATCCCGGCGGTTTCAATCCCGTCGTGATCCGGGCATGGCGTTGCGCCACTGGTACGAAATTCGGGCCTTGTACGACGCCATCGATGTTTCAATCCCGTCGTGATCCGGGCATGGCGTTGCGCCGCGGGTGAAGATCGATCCGAAGACGCAGAAGCCCGTGTTTCAATCCCGTCGTGATCCGGGCATGGCGTTGCGCCCACGACCGGACGCGCACCTTCTAGAGAGTGAGGACTATGTTTCAATCCCGTCGTGATCCGGGCATGGCGTTGCGCCGCGGAGGCAACCTGACGGATCTCGACCTGTTGGGCGTGGTTTCAATCCCGTCGTGATCCGGGCATGGCGTTGCGCCCGAAGTGGACGCCGCCAATCTGCGCAAATTCGGACCCGTTTCAATCCCGTCGTGATCCGGGCATGGCGTTGCGCCGTGCGCTGGGATTCGAGGATATGTCGCCCGCGGAGTTCTGGTTTCAATCCCGTCGTGATCCGGGCATGGCGTTGCGCCAGGAGAGCCTAACCATGGCAGATCCCGTTCCTACCAGTTTCAATCCCGTCGTGATCCGGGCATGGCGTTGCGCCAAGAAATGCGGAGGTTTCCATGAAAGTCACCGTAATTTTGTTTCAATCCCGTCGTGATCCGGGCATGGCGTTGCGCCTGTTTGGCTGTTCTGTAAACAAACCTTAGTTCGTAGTTTCAATCCCGTCGTGATCCGGGCATGGCGTTGCGCCGTCGTGAGCCTCACTGTCGGAAACCCCGTTCCGGAACGTTTCAATCCCGTCGTGATCCGGGCATGGCGTTGCGCCCGCTGAAGCCCGGGTACATCCCGAGGGCTGAGGTGAGGTTTCAATCCCGTCGTGATCCGGGCATGGCGTTGCGCCTGGGCTAGCCTTGATACTGAAAAATTTGACGCAAATGGTTTCAATCCCGTCGTGATCCGGGCATGGCGTTGCGCCGACGTCCAGCACAATCGCGATCGGGGAACGGAATTGGAGTTTCAATCCCGTCGTGATCCGGGCATGGCGTTGCGCCCTCCCCTCGATGCTCCGAAGGAAGGTCGGTGGGCGATGTGTTTCAATCCCGTCGTGATCCGGGCATGGCGTTGCGCCCTCGTCGGAGTTTTGGAAATTCGCGGGAATAGGGCCACCGTTTCAATCCCGTCGTGATCCGGGCATGGCGTTGCGCCGAAAGGTGGCACTGGTGGCCTCGAGGCGTTGATGCAGGTTTCAATCCCGTCGTGATCCGGGCATGGCGTTGCGCCTTTGTGTTAGCACCAGTATTCAGTGTTGGATTTTCGTGTTTCAATCCCGTCGTGATCCGGGCATGGCGTTGCGCCGGGGCTTCCGTGCCGGAGTTAGAACAAATCTCTTGGTTTCAATCCCGTCGTGATCCGGGCATGGCGTTGCGCCTTGAAGCTCGCTTTCGGTACTCAGCATTAGCATTAGGTTTCAATCCCGTCGTGATCCGGGCATGGCGTTGCGCCAATGAAGGGCCCTGTTGGTCCCTTTCTTGTGTGTGGTGTTTCAATCCCGTCGTGATCCGGGCATGGCGTTGCGCCCGAGGTTGATCCCAACGACATCGTCGCTGCGCCGCCGTGTTTCAATCCCGTCGTGATCCGGGCATGGCGTTGCGCCGCTGGCCGTTCACACCAGGGCGAATAGCCCAGGAGAGGAGTTTCAATCCCGTCGTGATCCGGGCATGGCGTTGCGCCCCGCCGCGAAAGGAGGGTATTTATCCCGAGCACTGCTGTTTCAATCCCGTCGTGATCCGGGCATGGCGTTGCGCCGTCAGCGAGGACGACCAACGCGCGTTCGGTTTGGAGTTTCAATCCCGTCGTGATCCGGGCATGGCGTTGCGCCTGTCCAGAGCTTCCTTGGTTAAGGGGAGTCGTTGATGATGTTTCAATCCCGTCGTGATCCGGGCATGGCGTTGCGCCTGCCAAGGTGAATCTGAATCAGGTCAGCATGGAGCGTTTCAATCCCGTCGTGATCCGGGCATGGCGTTGCGCCGGAGGGGACGATATGTCCTCGAAGGAGATTGGTGCTGGAGTTTCAATCCCGTCGTGATCCGGGCATGGCGTTGCGCCTCTCTTCAGATTCTATGGAGGGAATCCTCCCCTTGAAGGTTTCAATCCCGTCGTGATCCGGGCATGGCGTTGCGCCGCGGTACTGTCACTGGAGCCATAGCGACCTACATCTCGTTTCAATCCCGTCGTGATCCGGGCATGGCGTTGCGCCTTTAACCTCAGTCTCGAGGCGGCCCTCTTACAAATCGTTTCAATCCCGTCGTGATCCGGGCATGGCGTTGCGCCCGCGCTCGATCTCATCGCCGAGACACAAAAGGGCGACGTTTCAATCCCGTCGTGATCCGGGCATGGCGTTGCGCCCCCACAGTCTGACTATTAGTATTACAGGATTGGTATGTTTCAATCCCGTCGTGATCCGGGCATGGCGTTGCGCCGGAAAAAGAATGAACGGATTCGTATAAATGATGACATGTTTCAATCCCGTCGTGATCCGGGCATGGCGTTGCGCCATAAGAAGCAGGCAGTACGGAATGAATTAAGTCCTAAGTTTCAATCCCGTCGTGATCCGGGCATGGCGTTGCGCCTCGGTCGGCATCATGAACATGTTGTCGAATCTGCAGACGTTTCAATCCCGTCGTGATCCGGGCATGGCGTTGCGCCCCCCTGTTTCCACCTTTCCCTAAGGAGTCAGCCATGACGTTTCAATCCCGTCGTGATCCGGGCATGGCGTTGCGCCCTCGAGGAAGATTCGAGAAAAACAACCCGGCAGCAAGTTTCAATCCCGTCGTGATCCGGGCATGGCGTTGCGCCCTCGCGACCATCAAGTCCAAGCGGAAGTTCTACAACGTTTCAATCCCGTCGTGATCCGGGCATGGCGTTGCGCCGCGATCGTCCGCTGCTGTAGGCGGCGACGGTAGCCATGTTTCAATCCCGTCGTGATCCGGGCATGGCGTTGCGCCGCGGTACGATAATATCGGCGAGACCTCGGATACTTCGTTTCAATCCCGTCGTGATCCGGGCATGGCGTTGCGCCGTGAGGAGGCAGTCGTGCCTCCTCCCTGAGCCGACAGTTTCAATCCCGTCGTGATCCGGGCATGGCGTTGCGCCGCGGAGCGAGAGGGCTACGGTCCATGAAAAGAGGCCCGGTTTCAATCCCGTCGTGATCCGGGCATGGCGTTGCGCCCCGTGATAGGCCGACTTTCTCAGCGGCCTATCGCGGCCCGTTTCAATCCCGTCGTGATCCGGGCATGGCGTTGCGCCTCACTTTGCCCGATAACCCCGGAGTGCTGGCGGCGGAGGTTTCAATCCCGTCGTGATCCGGGCATGGCGTTGCGCCGGCGGACTTTTCACTTCTCGGAAACACCTGTCGGTTCGTTTCAATCCCGTCGTGATCCGGGCATGGCGTTGCGCCTTCCATCGGAGGTGCCGATGGGACGCAAGACCGTGTTGTTTCAATCCCGTCGTGATCCGGGCATGGCGTTGCGCCGCGCCGCATTTCGAGTTTCATGCCGGCCAGCGGCGAAAGTTTCAATCCCGTCGTGATCCGGGCATGGCGTTGCGCCTCCGGCTTTTGCAAGTCCAATCGCTGACAGGGGTTAGATGGCATGTTTGCCCAACCCCCCCGGTTTTGAACGATATGGACGAAAACCTCTTTTTGGCGATCATTCGCTTTTTTGGCGCAACTCGTTATGGGACATCGAATTACGGATCTGCCCAACCCCCCCCGGTTTTTGGCTCTCCAAAAGAGGGTGGGCAAACGCGGTTCGGCGACACTCGTCACGTGTCCCACGGGCATGATTTTACCGCTTGGAAACTGGATTTCAACGCGGATCCGGATTTTTTTGCAGCCGATTGGCGGAAGGTCAGTGGTCAGTGGTCAGTGGTCAGTGGTCAGTGGTCAGTGGTCAGTTGTCAGTTGTCAGTTGTCAGTGGTCAGTGGTCAGTCGGCACCGATTACCGATCACCGATTACCGATCACATCCAGGCCGGGCGGCCGACCAGGCAGCGGGGGCGGCGCGGGGCGAGGCTGGACAGGACGGTCAGTTTCACCCCGCCGGCTTCCCAGCTGGTGAACCCGCGAGGCAGTCTCGCTGAATGTTCGCGGATCAACACGCCGCGCCGTTTTCCGGTGACGTGGTGCAGCAGTTCGCCCACGCGGTCGTGCGCCCGTTGGTCCAGGGCGCGGAAGACGTCCTCGGCGTTGTCGGCGTACAGGTAGGCTTGCCACCAGTCGCGCAGCTGTTCGTTCAAGGAGGCCAGCCAGCGGCCCAGGTCGAACACGCCCGCGTCCAGTCGGGCGCTGGGCGGGACCGTCATTTCGTCGATCCGCTGGAGCATCCTCAAGACCTTGGGATCGGGCACGACGTAGGCGAATTCGAGCCTGCCCGTCCAGCGGTTGGGCCGCGGGACGATCCGCACGCCCAGCCACTCGAAGCCCTCCGTGACGCGCTGCAGGGACGATTTGGAGACGCTCAACTCCTGACGCAATCCGCCCAGCTTGCGGCGGGCGCAAACTTGGGCCCGATGGGCGAGAAACCGGTTCCGTGCGACCACCAGCAGATCGTCGGCATAGCGGAACGCGCGGACGCCGCCGCCGGTGCGCCGGCCCAACTCGGCCAACGCCTGGTCCAGTGGATCCAGGTAGAAGTTGCACAGCAGGGGCGACAAGGCGCTGCCCTGGACCAGGCCCACCCAGCGGCGGAACCAGAGCCAGCCTCGGCACTCGCCGCCGGCCTGGGCCAGGCAGCGGATCAGTTGCAGCGCCTTTTCATCCGACGTACATCGGCCCAACCGCTGGAAGAGCACGTCGTGATCGATGGTGTCGAAGCAGTTTCGCACGTCGGTCCGCCAGGCGTACTGGAACGGCAGCGATCCGGCACCGTCGCCGGCCAGTTGCCGCGTGACCTGATCCAACGCGCCAGGGACGCTGCGGCCGGGCCGGAAGCCGTAACTGTCAGGACTGAACACGGGCTCCAGGATCGGCTCCAGAACTTGTTTCACGGCGGCATGGACGACGCGGTCGCGGATGGTCAGGATGCCCAGCCGCCGGGTCTTGGCGCTGCCGGGCTCCTTCGGCACGTCGACCCAGCGGGGCCGTGTGGGCCGGTACGCGCCCCGCCGGAGATCGGCGTTCAGCTGGCCCAGCCAGGCTTGGACGCGGGGCCGAATGCCGGCTGCGGTGGCCCCGTCCAGGCCGGGCGTTTTGGACCCGTCGTTGCTTTGCACGCGGTCCCAAGCCGCGTCCAAATTCCGCGCGTCCAACACCCAGCTCATCAGGTCGGGAACCGGCCAGGAGGCGGACGGGCTCTTGTGGTAGATCTCGCGCTGGAATCGCAGCAGGGCTGGTTGGGGCAGCATGGGGGTGAGGCTCCTTGGGGTTCACGAGGCCCTGGGAGAAAACTTGAAATCGGCGATCCAAAATCTCAAATTCAAGCGATCGAAACGCGGGCGGCATGCGGTTAAGGTTGCGGTGTCTCAGTTCGTGTGGAGGTCACGCCGTGCGCGTCTCTTTCAACCACGAATCACCCGAATTACACGAATAAAGAAACGAGTCGAAAAGACATCCAGATTCGTGTCATGCGTGGCATTCGTGGTTTTTTTCCGCGGTTCTTTCCTGACCGCTTGGGTTGCGGGCGGTTGCCCGCGTTGGGTCATTTGAGATTTGGATTTGGTTCGAATTTCGCGCTTCGTATTTCGTATTTCCGATTCCTAAGCGGCTCCCTGGTCGACGAAGATCTTTTGGCCGCCGGCGATGACGACGCTGGCCGGGTAGACATAGGCCGACGTGCCGCGTGTCAGTCCCAGCTTGGGCTGCGACTCGGCGAGTCCCCAGGCGCAGACGCAATCCTCACGTTCGTTGATCAGGGCCTTGATGTCGTCGAGCAAGGCGGCCAGTTTTTCTTTGGAGCCGTCGTACAGGAAGACGGATTTCTGGCAGCGCAAGGCGTGTTTCTCCAACAGCCGGGCCACACGCCGGAGGCGGCGCGGGGCGGCGATGTCGTAGGCGACGATGTATCGCACGGGTTCGTCTCCTGGATGGGTCTAAATCTTGACCTTGGCAGCATGACTCATGGCTCTGGCAGCCGGGTTGCGTGGGCGGCGGCCGCTGCCGGCGCTAAGCAATACGGAGCGATCAGGCCCGCGATGACAGGCGACCCGCATCCGGGCCGCGGTGGTTCCTTGTGTGTCATGGAGGCCGTACGGGTTCCGTATTCTGAATGACGGCGCGGCGGATGCCGCATGGGGGCTGGGGTCAGGCTTACAGAATTCAATTTTGGCCTGGCAGGGTCGTACCCTGTGGCCGGCGCGACGAGCGGCCAAAATTGAATTCTGTAAGCCTGACCCCATTCACGGGGCGTGCCACACGGTTTTTGAGGAGACTACGCTGATGTCCATCCGCACTACTTCGATTTCGACGCCCACGGCGTATGTCGTGGGCCCTGGAAAACTGAGTGTCGTCAACGGCCGGCTGAGCTTTGCGACGGGCGAGGGGACGCCGCTGCGGCTGGACCCGGAGACGCTGGAAACGGTCCTCTGCTATGGCGACGTGGGGGCGTCGGACGAGGCGATCAAGGTCCTGTTTCAGCACGACGTTCACGTGGCGTGGCTGAGTGCCAACGGGTACCGCTGCCGCGGGCGGCTGGTGGGCTTCGGGGACAACGGCACGACGTTGCGGATGCTACAGCACCACGCGCTCTCGGCTCCCGCCGTCTGCCTGAACCTGGCCCGCCGGGCGGTCTCGGGCAAGATCGATTCTCAGCTCCAGGGGGCGCGGCACCACCAGCGGCACGGCGTCCGTCAGGCGGCGGGAACGATCCAGCGACTGCAGGACCGGCTGCGGCAGTGCCACGGCTGTACCGATCTGGACGTGCTGCGCGGCGTCGAAGGCGCGGCGACGGCCGCCTGGTTCGAGCTGCTGGGCAAGGTACTGGTCGCGCCCTGGCGGTTCGACCAGCGGACGCGGCGGCCGCCAACCGACCCGGTCAACGCGCTGCTGAGCCTGGGCTACACGCTGCTGCTGAACCGGATCATCGCCCGTTGCCAGGCGGCGGGCCTGGAAGTGAACTTGGGCGCCTTGCACGAGTACCGGCCCGGCCGTCCCTCGCTGGCCTGCGACTTGATCGAGCCGCACCGGGTGGGCGTGGTGGACCGCTGGGTGGTCGAACTGTGCAACCAGATGCGCGTCAAGCCGGCGGATTTCATGACGCAGGACGGCGGAGTGCGTCTGCAACCGGATCGGTTCGGGGCGTTCATTGGCTGGTGGGAAGAACGCTGGGCGGCCCAGAAATTCGACCAGCTGGTGGAGCAGACGGTCGAGGAGTTTGCGAAGGGGATCAGGGACGCGGCGAAGTAGCGCCGAAACGGGAAGGGGATAGGTGTGTTCTGGTCGGGGAAAAACACGCTGGACGCCGTGCGATCGGGGCGTCGTCTGGTTTTGAACATCGCTCCACGCTGGCGAGCAGCGTGGTGGCGGGAGGTGGGGCGGGGCGAGGCATGGTCTGGTTTTGAACATTGCGCTACGCTGGTAAGCAGCGTGGTGACGGGAATTTGGGAAGTGATTTCGGCCTGCGTTGCTGCGGCCTTGCGAAGCCGTCTTGGCTTCCTGTTGTTGCAAGCCATTTGGCAGTGGCTACAATCAACACGACTTCTGGCCGCTCGGCCAGTCCGTCGTCGAGAGAAAATCCCTGGTGGGGGTCTGCAGGGGGATCTGGAGGGGATGATGACAACTCCGCCCAATCACGGTTCGATCGACGTGGAACACTGGATATCCTTCCTCACCGATCCGGACTCGGACTCGCGGGAGAAACGAGACCGGACGATGGAAGCGTGGCTTCCAGCGATCCGCGAGGCGGCCGAACGTGTGGCGTCTCGTTTCGGGCCCCGCTGGAAACAAGAGCTGGTGGACGAGGCCCCGCTGATCATCTGGGAACGGCGCGCTTCCTTTGATCCGGACCGCGGAACATTCCAGGCGTTTTGCTCCGTCGTCCTTTATCACGCTTTCTTGGATATCGTGGAAAAGTCGGCTCGGGCGGAGGCGGCAGCCGCGCAGTGCGCCAAGGAACTTGGCAGACTCAAGGGCACGCCCGCGGACTGGGAAAACGAATTGCAGAAGCACCAAGAACGCCGGCGTCGGACGCGGGAAATCCTGGACCGCGTCGCCTGCCGGCCGGACGGAAGCCGCGACGTTCACTTGTATGCGGTATTTCTGATGCGTCTGCGTCAGGGGATGACCGTGTTGGTCAGCAGAGATCCCGACGCCGCACTTCCGCCCGCCTTTTCGTTGGCCCGGTTCATCGAGGACTCTTGTCTGGTCTGGCGGAGTTGGGAACAGGCGGAGCGGTTCAAGGCGGATTGGCCGAGCCTGCTGGAAATCTGGAACGAGCTGCGGCCGCTAGTGGATCAGCCGCCGCACCGGGTGGAAGCGCCGGAGTTGTGCCGTCGCGTGATGGATCTCGCCAACGGCCGACGGCCGCTGTCGCCCAGTTGCTGGAACCGCTGGGCGAACCGGGCCAAGGGCTGTGCGCGCAGTAAGATCTCGCCGGAGGACTGGGACGAGTTGTTCGCTCCCTTGTTGCCCGATTCAAGCCGATCCTGCAAGCGGGAGGAAACGGAGGAGGGAGAGCGCCAATGAGGACCGCTGAAGGGGACGCCCGGACGCCGTTGCAGTTGAACGCCGTGCCCCATCCCGCGCGGGGCGGGGCCGCGGTCCAGTTGTTCGCCGACTGGCAGACGGCGTGCGCCCATCTCCGCGACCACTGGCTGACCGCGCCGGAATGCCAGGCTTGGGCGCTGGTCGCTCCCGCGTACACTTCGCTGTTGGACCCCGGCGACGCCGACGCCCGCTACCGCTATGCCGAGCAGGCTCGCATCACGGCCGGTTCGTCCGCCCAGCCGCTGTACGATCTGTGCGTTGCGGCCGTAGCCCTGGAAGCGGGCGACGCCGCGCGGTTGCAGTGGGTGCAGGACGACGGCCGCGTGACGGCGGCGATGGGGACCAGCGGCGTGGTATTGCTGATCGAAGGCGTGGTGCGCACGGCGTTCGTGGCGGGGCAAGGCGATCCGCAGGCGACGAAGGACGGTCAGCGGCGGCGACTGGAGCGGCGCGGGCTGCCGCGCGAACGCCCGCTGCGGTCCGGAGGGCACGGCGGCGATCCGCACGGCCCGCAGAGCCGCCGCCCCTGGGAAGACAAGTGGTCGGCGGAAGAACGGCTGTACTATCGCGTCTTTCGCCCCGCAGTCCAGCTGGTCAAACGGGCACAGCACCGCTCGCGGGACATGCGGGGAGGCATCGTCCGTGCCGACTATGCCCTGTTGAAAGGACTTTTGCCAACGCGCAGCCGGCTGAAATACGAAGACTGGCTCGAATTGCGGCGGGCCTGCCGGCCGGAATCACCATCGGGCCCGCCGCAAGACCCGCGCCCGGCGGCGGTAACGGATGGAACCGGAAAGAACTGAGGTGGATCATGTCGGAGCCCTACATTCGCCACAACTTGGCCGCCACGCGGGACGGGATTCCGGACGCGGTCGCCGAGGTCGCTTGCTGGCTGGACCGCCTGGAGGACGCGCTGCGCGACGCGGGTCCGGAGGTCACTGCCGAGAGTCCGGGGCCGCAGGAGGCGTACGATTGCTTGGCGCTGGCGGCCAAGCTGAAACGAGTCCGCCCCGAGTTGATTGAGGAGTTGGAAGGCGTCGAGGAACTGCAGCGGGCCGGGGCGATGCTGGACGGGAACGGCGCGGAGCTGGCCCGCCGCGCGTTGGGCGTCCTGAACCCGGACGCCTGGCTGGAAGCGGCCCGCGAGTTCGACCGTGCGCTGGACGAACCCCTGGACGAAAGCGAGGAGATCGAGGGGGCCGTGGAGTTGATCGAGGACCTGGACGACGGCGAGCTGGTGCTGGCGGCGGCCCGGCGTCTTGGGGTTGCCGATGCCGATGTCGAAACCGGCGTCGAGCGGTGCGTGGACTGGCTGTGCCAACACGCGGACGTGTTCCTCGCCGCCAGCGTCTACGTCCAGGCGGTGGGTCTGGCCCTGCGTCCCGACCTGGAATCGCAGGACTACGACCTGGCCGCAACCGCCCTGAAATTCGCCGCCCTCCTGGACGCCGCCGAGGCCGCCGAAGCCGACCTGACCCTGGCCCACGTCCAACCCCTGCCGACCGCGGTCGTCCAGGGTCTTTACGACAAGTACGTGGAAGAGCGAGAGCGGCTGCGTGCCGTGTTCTTGGCCGCGCTGGCTCTGAAGTGGCTCCCGCCTTTACGCCGCCGCGTTGCTGGACGCGGCGAGGAAGCGGTGCAAACGGAGGCCCGCGTTTGGGAGTGGAGTTCTCCCGACGGCCAGTGGCTGGCCCGGCTCGTGGTTCCCGATCCGCCGCCGCGAGGCGACGAGGAAATGCTGTCCCTGGCGTTTTTCGACGCGGCACACCGCGAGGCAGCGGACTTGGTCGGCCGGCCGGTCGTGCTCGCCGGAGTCGAGGGGACCGTCGGCCAACGGGGCCGCGCGCCGTTGGCGTTGGGAGCCTTGCGGGCGACGGGCGAAGCGCCGCGTCTGTACGTCGGGACCGACCGCGTGGAATGGGAACTGCAGATGAAGGGGCCGGACGAATGAGCCGCGGATTGGACTGGGAACATCTCCGCCGGGAATGCCGCCGCCCCTTGGGCGACTTGCAGCCATTTGATGCCAGCCAACTGTGCCTGGACTTCGGCGGCCTGGCCCGCTGGTGCTTGCGTCCGGAAGTTCTTGCGCTCGCGAGGGCGGAGGACTCGGTGCCGGACGTGATCCGCGGCACGTGGCAGGCGCCGGCCAGCGTCCCGGCGGCACACGGCGCTTGCTGGGTGGTCTTCGGAACCGACCTGCCGAACGAAGTTCCCTTGATGCGTCCCGCCTTCGTCCTGCCGCTGCGCTGGGTCCCGAGCGACGCAGAAGGGGCGAGCTTGTCCGCGGACGCGGGCAACGCGGAGCAGGAAGCGGGAGAGGAATCACGGGATGACGACCACGAGACGTTGCCGCACGGCTTGACAAGTCTTCGCGACCGCGTGCTGGAAGCATTGGGCAGGAGTCCCCAGGCCGTCGGCAAGCGGTGGACGCTGGAGGTGGCCGGCGAACTGGGCACGCCGGATCTGCGGCGTTTCGATCTGGCCTGCGAGTCAGGCTGGGCGGCGCTGGCGGCGGGGCTGCTGGTGGCCGCCGAAGGCGGAGTCCCCGACGGTTGCGTTTTCGCCACCGGCTGTTGGTCGCCGGGTGCGGGGATCCGGCCGGTGGGCGAGGACCACTTGGCCGCCAAGTTGGCGGTCGCATCGGAACTCGGCGCGACCCATTTCTTCGTGCCGGACTCGCAAGCGTCGCGGGCACGAGCGCTGGCACGCGAACGATGCGCCGGGCCACCGGAAATCGGAACGTTGTACGAATCGACGCCGGAGCCTCGCCGGGCACTGCGCGATTACCTGCGGCATTTCGATCTTCCTCCCGACCGCGGTGCGTCGCGCGACAGCCGCAGACGCTACTACCTGCGTCAAGGCGACGAAGCCTGGGCCAAGGAGTATTATCGCCAAAACCTGTTGCCGGAGATCATCGAGCACTGCCGGTCCCAGCTGCACGCGGCGGGCTGGACCGATCGCCCGACCCATCTGGTCACGATCGCCAGCGACAATTCGGAACTCGTCCCCCTGGGAATCGAGGTCTTGCGGCCGGCCAAATGTCTGGTCGTCTACACGGAAGATTATGCTGCCAAGACCGCACTGACCCGCGACATGGCCCGGAACAATACGGTCGGTTGTGAAGTGGACGAAGGGGATTTCGCGGACTTGGATGCGTTGCGGGAAGGCATGAGCGAGGTGATCGAGAAATTCCTGATCGGCAGCGACGCGGAGCGGGTCGTCTTCGACCTGACACCGGGCCCGAAAGACGTCAGCTTCTCCTGGATGCTGGACGTCGCGGCCCCCGAAAACCGCCTGTTTTACCTCCGCCATCGTCGCCAGGGCTTCAAGGTGGACCCGTTCAGCGAACAGCCCCAAATCTGGATCGCAGGGAAAGGATGGGGGGAAGAGGATGAAGATCCGAGCGATTCCCTGTCATGGGAAAGACCGTCGGAACGTAGATGATTAAGGGTGAGCCCCAGTTCCAACGTCACACAACGAGGAATTCAGGATGGGCGTCGAATCAGAAAAGGCGTTTCTCGCGTTTTCGCTGGGACCGGTTCAGCCTTTCATCGCGGCGGCGCGTACGGTGCGCGACTTGTGGACCGGCAGCTACCTGCTTGCGCGGCTGACGAGAGCGGCGATGCAGCCGATCCTTACACGGCTTGGCCAGGATGCGTTCGTTTCTCCGGCGGTCATCGGCAACGAGCAAGACAATCGCCACTTGAGGTCTCCCTGTCTGCCGAATCGCTTTCTCGCCGAGGTGCCGCTGGCCGACGCGGAGTCTCTCGCTCAGGAGTGTGAGGCGGCATGTCGAGCCGTCTGGCAGGAAACGGCTCGGGAGGTTTACGAGAAACTGGGCGAACTGATCGGCAAGCGGCTGGGCGGGCACAAACCGCTGTGGGAGAGTCAGCGACCGCTCTGGGATGCGCAGGTCGAGTCTTTCTTTGATATCCGGAAGGTCGTGTTGCCCTGGAAGGATTGCCCTCCGGGAGTCCTTGCCCGGTTGCTGGGCCATCCGTGTGAAGAGGGCAGCGACAGCGACAGACAATGGAGCGACCGGGTGGACTTGCTGGGCCGTGTGCTGGCCGCACAGAAGGCCGTCCGGCACATTCCCGACTACCGGCCGCCGACGGACCCACAGGGGCGTTATCCAGCCAAATGTTCGTTGCTCGGAACGTACGAGCAAATGGGTCCGGCGGATCTAGGGCAATCGGCCGAGTTTTGGAGAGAATTCGCAAGCGAGATCCATTGGGGAGGCACCCACACGAGAAAACAAGAGCGTTTGTGTGCGGTCAGCCTCGTTAAACGCTTCGCCTGGCCTGTGAAACTGGCCGACGAAGTGCAGGCACGGCCGCGTGCGATGCGGTTTGAGGACACGGCGACCGTGGCCGCAACGCAATGGTTGGAGGCACAGCCGGACAAAGGTGCCCCGGAACTCGATCCCGCCCACGTTCGCAATCGCAGTCAGCGTCCCTGGAGCGGCCAGTGGCTGCACTGGTCCAGGCCAGACGCCGATGATGAGCAGGAGACGCGTTGCCCCGATGAGGTCTGGGACATCATCCAGGACAAAAGGCGACGTCAGGGAAAGGCTCCCACCTACTATGCCATCCTGATGCTGGATGGCGACCACATGGGCGACATTCTGCGGGCGGTCCCGGGGCCGAAGCACCAGCTTCAGGTGAGCCGCGCGTTGTCGAACTTTGCCAAGGAACTCGTTTGCCCAATCGTGGAGAATCAGAACGACGGGACGCTGATCTACTCCGGAGGCGACGACGTTCTGGCCCTTCTGCCGACGCTCACGGCCTTGAAGTGTGCCGTCGGCGTCAAGGACGCGTTCGTGAGCAATTGGCAGAGCTACTTGCACGGACTCCCAGCGACGGTCAGCGCAGGTCTGGCGGTCGTCCATTACAAGGAGGACCTCCGCTCCGCCCTGAACACGGCGCGGCGGGCAGAGAAACGAGCCAAAGAGTCCGGCCGCAATACGCTCGTCCTCACCGTTTGCCGCCGCTCCGGCGAGCACACGTCCGCGCTTTGTCCGTGGGAATTCGTGACGAGTGTGGCTGCCTGGGTGCGGGCGTTCCTGCCGCAGGATGGTTTACCCGGTGCATCCGACCGCTGGTCGTATCATCTCTACGGCGAACTGCCGACCCTCAGCGGCTTGGTTCCGGAGGCGATGCGAGCGGAGATCTCGCGTCAGGTCAACCGTGCTGAGGAGGCCACGCGGTTGCGGCTGCGCGGCAAGAATGCAGATGCGGGGGGCATTTTGGCGTCTCAGTTCGACAACTATCTCGAACTCGTCGCGCAGCGCGGCTTGGCCGCCGCCGCCGCCGTGACCGGCTTCGTGACGCTTTGTCAAACGGCCTCTTTCCTGGCCCGCGGGAGGGACGAATGAGCACTGCGAGAATTGGACTTTGCCTCGAACCGTTGGACGTCCTCTTCTTTCGCGATGGCCGGCCGTTCGCCGCGGCCACCCGCGCCACCAGCGGTCAGCCTGTGCCCCAAACGCTGGCGGGAGCGGTCTGGACGGCGCTGCTGACCAAGTTCGGTTGTGACTTCGAGCGGCTTGCCGAGGAGGTTCGCCGCCGGCCCATTCGCGAAGCCGTGTTGGCAGCTGGCACGCCGGAGTGGCTTGTGGAGGTTTCGGTGCGCGGGCCGTGGTTGGCGAGGTCGTCCGTGACAGACGGCGATGGGCCGGACGTGCTGGTCCCCGCGCCCGCGATGCTGCACGAAACGAAAAAGAAAGACGCGGCAACGGCACAAGGGGAACTTCACTCTCTTTGGCCGTTGGAGACCGGCATGACCTTGCCTGGGTGGCGTCCTCCGGCGCCGGGGCTTCGCCCGCTGTGGGTCAGAACCACGGAGGCTACGGAGATCGTGTACGGATACCTGGATCGTGCGGGGCAGGCAGCGATGCTGGAGGGCCGAGTGCCACCGCGGGAGCACATCGTGAGAGCCGATGAGTTGTTCGCCTACGATCATCGGACGGGCATCGGCGTTGAACCCGACCGGCTGACGGCGGAAGAAGGCCAGATCTATGCCGCCAGTTTTTTGGCTTTGAAGCCGGGCGCTTGCCTGTACGCCGAGATCGTTTTCCCGCCCGGCCATGCCGACGCGGCCACGGGACTGTCGACGCTGCATTTCGGTGGTGAAGGACGGCGTGTTGCGGTACGACCGGTCGCTCCTTTTGCCTGGCCGGACCAGAAGCCTGCCGGCAATCGGAAGCCCTTCGTGTGGCTCACAACCCCGGCGCATTTTCAGGACGGCTGGCGGCCGCGGTGCTTGCGGAACCACTTGGTTGCCGCGGCCGTTCCCGGTGACGTCGCGGTCTCGGGCTGGGACCTCGCGCGAGGTGGGCCGAAGCCCACGCGGTTCGGAGTCGCTGCCGGCAGCGTGTATTTTCTCGATTCGATGCCTTCCAACTTGCCCGACTCTCTGGCCGACAGTGACGAGGACCGCCGGCAGGGATGGGGCTGCTACTTACAAGGAGTCTGGACTGATGACTAGCGCAATCGTCGCGACACAAGAGACCGGTCTGCTTCTCATTCACGCGCAAACGGCGTTGCACCCAGGCTCCGGCACGGCCCTGGGGGCGGTGGACCTGCCGGTGCAGCGGGAACGGCACACGCAATGGCCCACCATTGCCGGGTCGGCCTTGAAGGGGATCCTGCGGGATTCCTGCCGGGAAGAGGCCAGGCACAGTTATGGCGGCGACCGCAAGAAGGCGAACGAGGAAGATCCCGATCTGATCGCCGCGTTTGGGCCGGGCAAAGTGGACGAAAGCAGTAGCCATGCGGGAGCGTTGAGCGTGACCGACGCCCGCATCCTGGCCTTTCCCGTCCGCTCGCTGCGTGGCGTCTTCGCCTGGGTCACCTGTATGGACGTATTGCAGCGGCTTCAACGCGACCTGGGATTGGCCAAGATGGATGGGATGACGCTGCCGGAGGAACCCGGCAAAGAGAAGGCGTTGTGCGCCGGCGCCTCTGACCTGCTCGTGGGAGGGGACAAACTGGTGTTGGAAGAGTTTGAGTTTCAGCGTACGGGTGACGCGGGCGGCGTGGCCGAATGGATTGGCGAGCGTATGCCCGACGAACTCACCCGGAAACGGTTGCGGACGCACTTGGCGGTTCTACACAACGACGATTTCACCCATTTCGTCCGCCACGCCACCGAGGTGACGGCCAGGATCGGCCTTGATTACAAAAGCAAAACGGTCAAATCCGGGGCATTGTTCTATCAGGAGTATCTACCGGCGGAGACGATCTTCTACTCGCTGGTCCTGACTAGCGCCAGCCGTCGCAAGGACTGCGCTCGCAGCGCCGCGGACATCTTGGCGTACCTGCGTGCGCGATTGGACAGTGTGCGGGTCCTGCAAATCGGCGGTGACGAAACGACGGGGAAAGGTCTGTGTGCCGTCCGACTGGCAAACGGAAAGGTAGGTGGATAGTGAACGCGACAACTCAACCAAAACCGACCTTGGATCAGCGGCGGGCGAGGCATGCGTGGCAAGCCGTACACGATACGAAGCAGCACATCGGTTGTCATCAGAAGCAGGATGAGAAGAAATTCGGCGTGAATGCCCGGAAACTGCCCGTGCGGATTATGGCATCGGGTCTGGGCCAAGCTTTGGCTTTCTTGAAGGCCAAGGATTCTGCACCAGGGCTGTTGATCGAAATCGCGGATTGGGTGCTAGATAAGCGCGCCAATCCGGACAGTAACCGGGAGAAGCCCAAGGATGATGCGCTGCTTCAGAGCGTGATTACGAGCGACTCCGATTTCCTGCGGGCTGCGACGGAAGAAGTCTTGGCGTACCTTCAGTGGCTGGTCCGTTTCGCCGAGGCGGAGGGTTTGACGGACAGCGAAGGAGAACAGTGAGATGCAAACCATCGTTCCCTTGCCAGAGTCCATCCGCGGCAAGATCGGACAGAACACGCATCCGGGACTGATGCTCGACAAGTTTGTCGAGTCCTGGGATCCCGCCGCTGGCAGCGGAAAGCTGTCGGAACGCGTCCAGAAGCCCGCTGTCGAGAAGGTGGTCCGCTTGTCGCAGCAACCTCCGGCCGGGCTGGATTTTGCCGCGTTAGCACGGCGTCGGACCGCCGTGCTCGCCGCGTTTGCGGCCGACTGCTTTCGGGCAACGACCGCCGGCCCGTTGACGCTGCATTTGGCCCGCGCGTCGGCCCTGGAAAACGCAGGGATTTGCTTGCATCCGATCTATGGATTCGTCTATCTGCCGGGTACAGGACTGAAGGGTATGGCGCATGCCTACGCTTGTGAAGTCTGGCTGCCGGCGCAAGGCGAGAGCGGCCGGGACCAGGCTTGGCTCCAAATCGTCAAGGTTTTTGGTTGGGCACCGTCCCCCGGTCTCCGCGAATTGGCAAAACGATGGCAAGTCAAGGTCCCCGACGATGCCCAAGCAGGTGAGATTGTCTTTCACGATGCCTGGCCCGAAGGCTGGCCACGGCTGGCCGTGGACATCCTGAACAACCATCACACGAGCTACTATCAGGACGGCGAACCGGCGGGGGACTGGGACGCCCCGGTGCCCGTCTACTTCCTGGCCGTGCCGCCGGGCCAGACGTTCTCTTTCGCCCTCGGCAAACGCCGCACGGATGTGCCGGATGAGTCGCAGGACTTGGCCCGCCAATGGCTGATGGGGGCACTGCTGCACGAAGGGGCGGGCGCGAAGACGGCCACGGGCTACGGGTGTTTTCAGCTCGATCACGAATCCATCGGCACCATCGTCTGCGACGGCGTTTCGGCGACGTGGTCGGGAGCCTGCCAAGCAGGCAACCGTTTTGATTTTGAGTGCAAGTTGCGGCTCGAGACGCCCGCTTTCCTCGGCGGCTCCAATCCCTACGATTTGGCAACCGCAAGGCACGATTGCACGCTTCGCGGAGCAACTTTGCGGGGTTTGCTGCGTTGGTGGTGGCGCACGATGCATGCGGGACACGTGGATGTGGAGACGTTGCGGCGGATGGAAGCAGCCGTGTGGGGCGACACGCAGCAGGGCGGCGCGGTGCGGATGGCGCTGGTTCCGGACGGCGAGATCCGGCCGGTGCTGTACGACAAGCGAGCAATCCAGCAGGCTAACCACCTGCCTCAGCCCGGAGATAGGAAGACCACGCAGGGGCTTTGGTACCACTCCTACGGCATGGACGAGTCGAAAGGCCGCAGACACTACGTCCCCGCCGATGCGTGTTGGAAACTGCGTTTGACATCCAGAGATGCGCCCGTCGTGGCGGAGCGGGACAACCGCGGGAGAGTGGTGCGCGAAGAGACTCTCCCCGGAGCGGTTCTCCTGGAGCAGGCTCGGGCCGCGGTCTGGCTGTTCTGCCGTTTTGCCGGTGCGGGCTCCAAGTCGCGGAAGGGTTTTGGTTCGTTCGCCGTGCCAGAGGAACTGAGGCAATGGACGAAGAAAGATGTTGACGAAGCGGCAAAGAAGTTCCGGATCGCATGGCACGAACACAAGTTGGGCCTGCTCGCGGGCGAAGCGGGAAGTCCGAGCATGGGCTGCTTGGACGACGAGCGTCTGCATTTCGATCTGGAGACTCCTTGGACCAATTACTGGTTCGCGCTCGACCGGGCCGGGGCGGCGGCACAACGTTTCGCCCAGCGCTATAAGCACAACGTCGAGAAGAAGGCGCTCGGCCTTCCTCGCCGCGTCCAGCCGCCACTCAGCGGCAAATTCCGCGCGGGCAGGAACGCGGAGAAGAGCGACCGGCACGCTTCCCCCGTCCATTTTCATCTCTATCGTGGACCCAGCGGCGCGTACCATATCCGCGTGACCGCTTTCCCCTCGCCGGAACTTCCCACCCTGGAAAAGAGCCGCAAGTTCCTGGAAGAATACATGGCCGAGTTGCGGCAGGCTTTGCAGGCCGAGTTCCGCCAACACTCCGCGTCCGGGAGAAGTGCCGCCCTGAATCCGCAAGGCGACGGTCACGAGATGGGTTCACCGGGAACGACGGCCTCTCGGAAAGGACCCGTGCTGCCCAAGCCGGGAGATCGCGTCGAGGCCGTTCTGCTCGAGGAAGTGACGAACCGAGGCGGCCGGAAGGCGAGTCACAGTGCATCCGGATTGACGGGGCCGATCCAGAATTCGGCTGACGTTCCGGCGGAGAAGATGCCAGGAGATATCGTGTCACTCTTGGTCGCCTACGCGAGTCCGCAGCAAATCGCGTTTCGCTACCCAACTCCCGCCGATGAAAAACGCACACAAAAGCCGCGCGGCAAACCAGGCGGCAAGCATCCTAAACGCTGACTTTCGCTCCGATGTACCGTGTTTTTGTGTCCTACCGGCGCGAGGATTGTCCTTATGCGGCCCTCTTGGTCCACGCCAAGCTCGCCATGCACCTCGGCCAACGGGCCGTATTCATTGACACCGAAACGATTCGACCCGGCGATCTTTGGTGAGCAAGAAGGAGTCACCAACGAAGATTCCGGACGTTCACGTTCGGGTTCTTCCCGGAGGGAGTATCATGCGTCCTGACAGCGATGGAAATCCCCAGACCTACCTCCTGAACGCCCCCATCCTGACCGCTTACGGCGTGTGGCGGTTCAAGGGGCCGGTGGGGGTAGAGCGGGCGGCGGAGGTGTTGCGGGGCGGGTTTGTCTCGGCGGTGGGGCATGCGGGGGCGGCGGACTTTTTGACGCGGCTGATGGGGGTGGCGGTGCCGGTGAACCGCACGAGCATCGAAATGCGGCCGGGGGACCGGGCGGTGGTGCTGCGGCTGAAGGCCCGGTTGCCCGAAGGGGCGATCTTGACCGACGAGCAAATGCGGGACTTGCCGTTCGAGTTGGGATTGTTGACGCGATTGGAGTAAGGGGGGGGGCGGAAGGATGAAGGATGTGGTGATTTTTTTGGAGTGTGGGGAAACGTGGAAAGGGTAGGAATGGCGACTTGGAGACGCAAGAAACAGGTGCTGGTCACGGAGGTTTTCACGGCGGTGACCGGGTCGCCGGGCACTCCGATTTGGGTAATTCCGCTTTGGTTTGTGGGGGGGTTACTCGTTGATAATCTCAGCGAAACGCTGGGCATGTTTTGGACGCTGGCCATCGCCGCAGTGGTGTTGGCCGGGTATTCGGCGTGGTGGCTGTGGAAGGACCGCCGTTCACGAACGCAGAAAGTCGGCGTCACGGTGAAAGAGGAAGCGGAACCGTCCGGCAAACGCGGGCTGATTCTTCCCCTGTCGACGATTGCCTTGAACGGAGGGACGCCGGAACAGCAGGCCTCGCTTCGCAGTTCGCTCCGGCGGATTGCCGGCGACGATCAGGAGCCTCCGAGCAGCGACGATTTCGCTTTGTTGGGGATGTCAAATCTCGAATCGCCGCTGCGTGCCATCGAATTCCATTACCAGGAGCGGCACGGAACGGAACGTCTGCGCGACTGTTGGTTGATCACCACCGAGGACGTCACGTACCCGAACGGTGCGATCGAGCACGGCTCGCAGGCGACAGCGTTGATCCTGGAGAAGTGGTTCTTGCACCTGCACCCGGAGGCCAAAGGAGCCGTCGTGTTCCATCGCGACGACTACCGCGGGATCCGCTTGTGCGTCCGCCCGCGCGACTACGCTTCGCTGTGGCTGATCGTGGATGCAATCTTCGAAAACGCGCCCTACAAGCCGGAGCACATCATCGTCGATATCACGCCGGGCCCAAAGCCCATGACGCTGGCGATTGCGCTTGCCTGCCTCGGTCCCAAACGCACGATGCAGTACATCGCCGCGGGACGGCATCCGGTGACGGGCGAGGTCTTGCCCAAAGGGCGGCGTGTTCCGATTTTGCTGGACGACGACGCGTATCTGTACGAACTAGAGCCCACCCACAACTAGATGCAACTTGCCCAAACACTTGCCGATTCGCTTCTTCGGATTCCGATCCTGCCGAGGCGTTTCCTGCTGGACACGCCGGGGGTGGAGGCCACGACGCCGATGTTGCGGGGCGTGTGGGGGGCGGCGTTGCACGATTCGGACCTGGGGGCGTATCAGGCCGTCTTTTCGCCACCCGACGGGAACTCGCCGGGGTATTTGCTGCGGCCGGCGCCGCCCGATCCGCAGTTTGCTCCGGCGGTCGACTGGATTTTGGTTGGCGCGGGCCTGACGCACGAACCGGCGCTGCTCCGGGCGTGGATCATCGCCTGCCGGATGGGACTGGGCAAACAGCGTCAGCCGTTCCGCATCCCGCAGGCGCGAGGGCTGAGGCCCGACGGCACGGTGGCGGAGGATGCGGTCGCGTGGCGGCTGGGCGAGGCATCGTGGCCGCTGGCCGTCGAGAGTCCCTGCCGGCTGGTGTTCCCCGCGCCCTTGCGGATCATGCGGCGGGACCGGCTGATCCGCGAGCCCACGCTGACGGACCTGACGGTGGCCGCCTGCCGGCGGTTCCGTTCGTTCTTGCCCGCCGAAACGCTGGGAGAGTGGGACCGGTTGGCGGACGATGCGATTGCCGCCAGCCACGAAATCCCGCAGGGCCCGTGGGTCGGCGACCGGCTCGACTTGCTCCGCTACTCGGCCCGGCAGGAACGCGAGGTGCAGATCAACGGCGTCAGCGGCTGGCTCGATCTGCCCGCCGGCCCCGGCCCGCTGTGGCCGCTGCTGGCCGCCGCCCAATGGCTCCATCTGGGCAAGAGCACGGTGATCGGACTGGGACAGCTGCAAATCTTGCCCGTGCCCAGAGATGCAAATGCACGCCGCGTTGAACCCGATCATTGGTCGTTGTCAAACGGCCAGTTGGGAGGTCAAGCTTGACGCTTGGCACGAGTGGCTACGCTTACCACCCCGCACTGGCAAGTGTCCATCGTCCCGCACGATCAGCAGTCGCTCGTCCCGAATCGTCCAGCATCGCTGACCAGCAGGCGACAGAACGGCAGACGTCAGCAGGAAAGACACACCACAGGAGAAACGGTCCGGCGAATCCACCGCAAGCTAAGCACATGTCCGAGATCAACTCCGCATTTTTGTCGTCGAGCGGACTTCAGTCCGCTCAGGCGGCATGAATTTCGCCCCATACAACGTGATTCAAGTCATGAAGGCCTACATCGCGGAAGGCCAGGGGATGTCTCCGAAGGAGATTTCCAGTGAGATGTTATTCGAGGATGTCCATCGGCAGCTGACGGCCTGGACCGAAATGCTC
>Ga0209723_1002892_pt1 | contig 21910 bp, 19 predicted proteins | sample BiotimSIPDNA_2_FD_185750 | JGI IMG/M metagenome (GOLD analysis project Ga0209723, IMG submission 185750) | Anaerobic biogas reactor microbial communites from Washington, USA - Biogas_R2 time_0 SIP DNA (SPAdes) (version 2) | ecosystem: Engineered > Bioreactor > Anaerobic > Unclassified | place...
GTTTTATTTCATACTTACTATTTCAACACCCGTATAGTAGTGTTTCAATATTTCCTTGTAGTTATATCCTCTATTTGCCATACCTTCGGCACCCCACTGGCTCATCCCTACGCCGTGACCATACCCGGTAGTTAAAATTTCAATTTCATTTCCCGATTGTATAAAGCTGAAATTTGTTGAATTTAAGTTAAATAATGCCCTCATATCACGTCCTGAAATTTCAGTATTATCAATTATTAACGTCTTTATTTTACCACCTTCGCTAACTTCACCGAGCACAATTTTATCAGCCAAATTACTTTCTGTTATATCCATATCACCGTAGGCAGATTCAATTTTGTCAATGAATTCACTGGTTGTAATTTTAACCGAGCCGTTTAATCTGGGTGAATCTCCTTCATATGGGCTTTCAACGCTTCTTAAATAAGGAACTGCCGTAGAAAATACATCTTCCGAATTTTCTGTTCTGCCACCGCTAGTGGAATGATACAGCGGCTCAATTATTTTGTTATCATAAACTAAAATTTGTCCCCTTGTTGAGTTTACCGCTTCTTCAATTTTACCCCAGCTTTCGTCATACCATCCTTCTTCATGAGACCTGATCAATTCATCCTTCGAGTTCCACACCTGGCAATGAACACCTGTGCAAACAGGCGCTTCTGAATGTTCCGGCTGTCCATCCGGATATTTTTTTAATCGATACAATAAATATGTTCTTGCAGAAACTGCCTGAGCCTTAAGAGCTTCGATGTTGAATTCTGCCGGCATTTCTGACGCAACTACACCTTTTAAGTATTCTTCAAAATCAATAATCATCACTTCATTTGTTTTGTTGTTGTACACCTTAATTAATTCAGGTTCATATACATCTGCAGTGTATATTTCTTCATGCTTTTCATCTGCATACTTTGAGCTGTCCTTTTGTTGCACAGCAGCGCTGGTTAAATTCATTTTTTTCTCAAAGAAATTCAAAGATAGATTAGGAATAGTTAAAAGCATTGTGAACACAACAAAAGCATAAATTATACGGTTTAACATAAAAACCAACCCCTTTATCATAAGTTTCTTTAATATTCTATGAAAAATAGAAATTTTTAGAACAAAATTGTATTAAATAAAAAAAATGGGACACACTATTTCCAGATAATAAAGAAGTATTAAATGGGAGGTTTATATGAAAAACAATAGATTTGCGAGAGCAAAAGAAAAAATGAAGGATTTCTTTATTAGACTAAGACATAAGGATACAAGCTTCTTAATAATTGCTTTGTGTATCATGCTGTTGGCAACAGCAGTAGTATGGAGATATACTTCAAATCCTGAAAACGGTCAAAGTGATTTAGCAGAGAATAATGAGCCGAACGGAGATATTCAGGTTCATGAAGATCCTTATGAAGATTATGTACAAGATATCATTGATGATTTTCAAAATGCAGAAGATGACAATGATGAGGATGATGGAGTTAAGCCGGAAGGAACGGATTTAAAGTCCATGAAGGCACCACTAGCAGGAGAAATAATAAGAGAATTTACGCTTGATGAATTAGTATATTATGAGGCTATTGGTGAATGGAGAGTACATAAGGGAATTGATATCAAACCAAAAGATACCTTATTGATTGAATCCGCTTTAGCAGGGAAAGTAGAAGCTGTAAATAATTCAGAAATTACAGCAACGGAAATTATTATTGATCATGGAAACAATGTAAAAACATTGTACAGTAATTTAGTGTCGGCAAATGTCAAAGCCGGTGATACCGTTGAAAAAGGTCAGGTTATTGGAAATGTGGGAAAAACAGTCAGCATTGAAGCATCAGATGGTGCACATCTTCACTTTGAAGTAATTGTTGACGGGCAACATATAAATCCTTTGGACTATATTACCATTGAATAACAAAATCAGGTTCTAATAGGACAAAGAAACGCATAAAAATGTAAATAAGACGGTATAATGCCAAAGGGGGTTAAAAATGAAAGATTACATAGAACGAAGGGCCATGGAGATTGCGGAATATATTATAAGTACTCAATCCACCGTAAGACAGACGGCTAAAAAATTCGGCGTCAGCAAAAGCACAGTTCATAAGGATGTAACAGAGCGTCTTCCCAAACTGAACCCTCCAGCTGCAAACGAAGTAAAAAAAGTTTTGCTTAAAAATAAGTCTGAAAGACACATTAGGGGAGGTAAAGCTACTCGCTTAAAATATAAAGAAGCACAGAGCCAGGAAAAAGTCAGCAATATGTAAGAACCACTTGACGAGGGACACCAACCGGAGGGTTGGTGTCTTTTTTGTTTTCTTATATGCAACTAAACAATATAGAAATATGTAACAATATTTTATTACTATTTAGTTTAATCTTTTGAAAATATTAAATCTTTAAATGCCAATACTACTTATAGTTTAACATGAAGGAGAAAAACACTATGCCAGAGCTTCCGGAAATGGAAACATATCGAAAATTACTTGATAAAAAGATTTTAGGAAAGACTATTACTGATGTTGAAATTAACAGGGAGAAGTCAATAAATATACCAAGTTTGGAATTTGTTCAGGAAGTAAAGCGAAAACAGATAACAAAGATAGAACGCCGAGCTAAGCATTTAATTTTCAGATTGAATTCCGGAAAAAACCTTCTATTGCATTTAATGTTAGGTGGGTGGATGTATATCGGAAATGAACATGATAATCCTAGTCGTACCAAACAGGTTATTTTATACTTTGGGGACATGAAGTTTTATTTTATCGGTCTTCGGCTAGGCTATTTGCATCTATTAAATGAGCAAGGGTTACAAGAGAAGCTCTCTGATTTAGGACCTGAACCATTAGAACCAATGTTAACTTTTGAGCGTTTTAAAGATATTTTACAGACAAAACGGGGAAAAATAAAAATTACTCTCATAAATCAAAAAATAATCTCCGGCATTGGTAATTTTTATTCGGATGAGATTTGCTTTGAAGCAAAGCTTAAGCCGACTGTGACAGTAGATACTCTTGGTAAGGATGGTCTGTTTTCGGTTTATAATTCTATTCAAACTGTTTTAAAGAATGCTATTTCTCTCGGTGGATATATGGATAATCCTTTATTTTTAGGGAATCAACATACCGGGGGATACAATGCTCATACTCTTGTTTATGGCAAAGAAGGAGAAGAATGTAGTCGATGTGGAGGCACTATTGTTAAAATAGAACTCAATTCTCGTAAATGCTTCTATTGCCCTGATTGCCAGCATTAGTGTTAAGTTTATAATTGAAGCATTTATTATTGTATAATTTTATCAATTGTCTTATAATGATAAATAATACAAAAATAGAAATTTGTTAGAGAGGTGTTAATTACTAATAACATTCTATTTTTATGGTAAATTTAATATAAGGAGAAGCGAATGAAGAAAGTAATTGTGTTTGGAAGCAGACATTGACCGGATTGTGAACCTGCGAAAGAGTTTCTTTCGGAAAATGAAGTTAATTACATATATCTGGATATATCAGAAAATATGATTAATCTTAAACGATTTTTGAAATACAGGGACAATGCGCCTGAATTCAAGGAAATTAAAGATGAAGGCAGGGTTGGGTTACCTTGCATCGTAATCGAAAACGGAGAAGAAATCCTGTTTGATTATAATTTGTTGGATATAGAGAGTTTAAAAGAATAATTAACCCACATCATGGTGGGTTTTTAAATCATCTGTATATTTTTAACTCTTCCTCTCCGGTTAATACTCTTATTACACCTTGTACCATTGCCTGCATTTCAAATTCTCCGGGATATACCTTTACAGGCGCTATAAATTCAACTCTTTCTTTTATCCATTGAACCAGGACATCATCATGTGCTAATCCGCCGGTCAATATTATATTATCAATTTTCCCCTTTAGAACCGTTGCTGCTGCTCCGATATCTTTTGCAATCTGATATGCCATAGTTTCATATATAAGTTTTGCATATTTATCTCCTTCTGCTATTCTCTTTTTTACTTCCATGGCATCATTTGTGCCTAAGTATGCTACCAAGCCGCCCTTGCCGGTTATTTTTTTCTTTATTTCTTGAATTGTGTACTTTCCCGAAAAGCACATTTCAACCAATGAGCCTACCGGTAATCCTCCCGCTCTTTCAGGAGTAAATGTTCCTTCGCCATCCAAACAATTATTTATATCTACTATTCTTCCATTTTTGTGTGCTCCAATCGATATGCCTCCGCCCATATGTGCAATAACAAAATTATAATCGGAATACTTTCCTCCTAATTCGGCGGCTGCCAGCCTGGCTACTGCCTTCTGATTTAAAGGATGAGCCTTGGCTTTCCTTTCTATTTCAGGCATCCCTGAAATTCTCGCATAATCTTCAAGTTCATCTACGACTACAGGGTCAACGATATATGCTGATAATCCCAAATCATTGGCTATTGCATCAGCTATTATGGCACCCAGATTTGAAGCATGGTGTCCCATAACACCAATTATTAAATCATCAATCATTTCATTATTAACCTTGTAAGTACCGCCTTCAACGGGCTTAAAGTTACCGCCTCTGCCTACAATTGCATCCAGTTCACTCAGGTCAAAGTTATATTTTTTTATTGTGTCCAATATTATATCTTTTCGATAATTTAACTGGTCAGTAATTTTATCAAATTTCTCCAAATCTGAATTACTATGAGATATTGTTTCTTTAAATATTAATTTTTCATTTTCATATACTGCGATTTTTGTAGAGGTAGACCCCGGATTGATAGCTAAAATTTTATACGAGTTTTTCATAAGTCCTCCCGATATAGGTACAACTATATTCTTTTTCTTTGATTATATCAAAATTTTTGGAATTTACAAAACCTATTATACAAATTCTGTTAAGAAGGTTAAAGTAAGCCGCACAAGAAAAGAACTCAAGTTTATAATAAAAATTTAAAAATTTATGGCTTTTATTCCATTTATGTTATAAACTATATATAGGTAATATCCGTTGTGGAAATATAATAAAAGGAGAAATATCATGACTGCTTCTAATGATGATGCAATTCGTATGTTAGATGAGGAAATTAGATATTTAAAGCTTTTATCAAAACAATACCCGACAATAGCTTCTGCATGCACGGAAATTATAAACTTACAAGCTATTTTAAATCTACCCAAAGGTACGGAGCATTTTTTATCCGATATACATGGGGAATACGAATCTTTCAATCATGTTTTAAGAAACGGCTCAGGCAATATAAAGCGTAAAATCAATGAGGTCTATGGTGATATTATGAGTGAAAAGGAAATTAAAAGCCTTGCCACATTGATTTATTATCCCGAACAAAAACTTGAAATAATTCGTAAGGAAGAAGAAGACATTGAAGACTGGTATAGAATTACTATTTACAGGCTTGTGGTAATTTGCAGGAAAGCAGCTTTCAAATATACTCGCATGAAGGTAAGAAAAGCCCTTCCGAAAGAGTTTGCATACATAATTGAAGAACTGATGCATAAAGGGCCTGAAGAAGATAAAGAAGAATATTACAGCGAAATAATAAATACGATAATAAGAATAGGCAGAGCTGATGAATTTATTATTGCAATGGCAAAGCTTATTCAAAGATTGGTTATAGACAGGCTTCACATTGTAGGAGATATCTTTGACAGAGGTCCCGGTGCCGACAAAGTAATGGATACTATTATGAATTATCATACTGTGGATATACAATGGGGCAACCATGATGTATTGTGGATGGGTGCTGCTGCCGGAAGTGAAGCATGTATTGCTACAGTATTAAGAATATGTGCCAGATATGCAAATTTAGACATCATAGAAGACGGATACGGCATAAATGTTCTTCCCTTAGCAACATTTGCACTGGAATATTACGGTGATGATGAGTGCATTCAGTTTAAACCTAAGGTAGAAAGTGATATCGTTTATTCAGATAAGGATTTAAAACTAATTGCAAAAATGCATAAAGCCATTGCCATTATACAGTTTAAGCTGGAAGGTCACATAATAAAAAGACGTCCGTATTTTAAGATGGATGACAGGTTGCTTCTTGAAAAAATAAATTATGAAGAAGGAACAATTGATTTATATGGCAAGACATATCAGTTGAATGATAGAAACTTTCCGACAATTGACCCTAAAAACCCGTATGCGCTCACCAAAGAAGAAGAAGAATTGGTTGAAAAGTTAAAGTCATCTTTTTTAAACAGCGAAAAATTACAAAAACATATCAGATTTATGCTTTCAAACGGAAGCATGTATCTGAAGTTCAATTCGAACCTTTTATATCACGGATGTATTCCCGTTAATGAAGACGGTACCTTTAAGAAGGTAACAGTCGGTCGTACAGGAAAGGCATACAGCGGAAAAGAATATTTTGACAGACTTGAAATATTAGTCAGGGAAGGATATTTTCACAAAACAAATCCGGATGCTAAACAATACGGCATGGATATTACCTGGTACTTGTGGACCGGTCCTGATTCTCCTTTGTTCGGCAAAGATAGAATGACTACCTTTGAAAGATATTTCATAGATGATAAGAAAACACACAAGGAAACTAAAAGCCCTTATTTTAAATTAGAAGACAGTGAAGAAATGTGCAGAAGGATTTTCGAGGAATTCGGCTTGAATCCTGAGTGCTCTCACATTATTAACGGTCATGTACCGGTTAAAAGCAAAAGTGGAGAAAGCCCTATAAAAGCAAACGGAAAATTAATAGTTATAGACGGAGGCTTTTCAAGAGCATATCAAAGTACTACCGGAATTGCAGGATACACTCTCATATATAATTCCTACGGACTGCTCTTGGTATCTCATGACCCTTTTGAATCAACGCAAAAAGCTATAGAAGAAGAAAAAGATATTCATTCAACAACTATGGTTTTGGAAAAAGAGGTAGAAAGAAAAAGAGTCAAGGATACCGATGCGGGAGAAGTTATGAAGGCCCAGATAAAAGATTTGGAAATGCTTTTAGATGCATACAGATTGGGTTTAATAAAAGAACAGGGGTGATTAATAGGAAAAATCACCCTCAGGGTGATTGAAATAATTGTTGATTCCAATATAATTAATATAAATATTATAAAAAATATAAATAATTATAAGGGGGTTACAATGAAAAAATTTTTATCTGTTATTTTAACTCTGGCACTTTTATTGACATTATTTCCATTGACAGCATTGGCAAGCGAGCCTTTTTCTTTGGAAGCACCGAAAAATCTTATAGGTGAATTAAAATTTAGGGATGACGGTATTCCTTATTTTGAATTAAAGCTTACCGTTCCCGAAAGTGTAAAAACAATTAATTCTAATTTGGTAGATAATCCTGATTATTATGACGGTATAAGTTGCGATGGGATTGAAATTATTTTTGATTACAAATATGGCAATTACGATTGGAATGAAGGTCCCTCCTTATACTGGAATACTTCAATGGCTGTTTCTGATTATCTTGAACTTGGTGCTTATGAATATGAACCATTTGATGAAGGAGATTTTGATACCGTTGATATCAAAAACGAAGTTTATCAGTTCCGTGCTCGATTCAATGCACTTTGGGGCTATCAGGGCGATTGGATTGACAAAGATATTTATTCAGAGTACTCAAACATAGTTACAATAGGTAACCCGGCATTTTATGACGATGCCAGCGATTGGGCAGTAGTTGAATTGGAAAAAGCCAATGAAGCAGGACTTATTCCTGACATATTGAAGGGAAAAGATTTGACAAAATCAATAACCCGTGAAGAATTTGCAGAGCTGGCTCTCTTGCTTTACGAAAAAACTACTGATAAGACAGTGGCAAGCGTATCTGAAAATCCATTTACCGATACGACCAATCCGCAGATTGTAAAAGCATTTTCTATAGGAATTACTCAAGGAACATCAGCAACTACATTTTCACCAAATGAATTAATTAATCGAGAACAATGCGCAACCATGCTTTATAGAACAATAAAAGCAATGGAGCCTGAAGGAGACTTTAGTATTGAAGGTGTTAAGGACTTTCCTGACCAAGCTGATATTTCATCATGGGCAGTGGAAGGAACCAAATTTATGGCTAAACTGGGAATAATAAAAGGTGACAGTAACGGTAATTTTATGCCTAAGGCTGTGACGGATGCTCAAAAAGCTGTCGGTTACGGCATGGCATCAAGAGAAGCTGCAATTCTTATGTCTGTCAGAACATACGAAGAATATAAATAAATACATTGTCATTGTAATGAATTCGATTTGAAGGCTCAGACCTCATAAATCTGAACTCATTGAAGAATCTAAACAATCTATCATAAAGACATTTTTCACTCATATTATAAAAAGAGAGTATGGTGATAAAATGTCTTCTTTTTATTCAAGTATAGTGCATAACTTTTTAATTGCATTTGGAGTTGTTATAGGAGCAAGCTTGTTTTCCGGATTGGGAGCTCTTATGACAGGCACACCCCCTCTAAAGGTGATGATGGATGTTGCAGGCTCAATCAAATTATGGGCTATAGCGGCATCCCTGGGCGGTACCTTTTCATCTTTCTTGGTAATAGAAAAAGGGCTATTTGAAGGAGAAATAAAAACATTGTTAAAACAAGTATTTTATATAGTGATTTCATTAACCGGCGCCAATATGGGTTATGAATTTATCAGGCTTCTTCAAAGATGCGGCAATATATGGGGGAAATGATGAGTGTTAAAAGAAATGTAAAAAACACTGCAGGATATAAATTTTTTATTTGCTTTATTACGGGATTGCTTTGGGGAACAGTTGCAGGATCTTTGGGTATAAGTTTATTAGTCAGCCATAGAATGGAAGAGTTTTATGAAAAGATAGCATATTTGGAGCATACCATTCAAGATAAAGATGAAAAACTGGAAAAGCTGGAAAGTTCAATCAACAATGCAAATATTGTATTAAAGGATATTTCGGTCATATTGGAATTCACCGGTTTAAGCAAGGAACAAATAGACCTGATAGACAATATTGAAATTGAAAAAGCAATTAAGGAAAAATATGCTTCATCCTTGGGCAAGGAAGTCAAGAGTCTGGATGCAGATATACTTGTGCAGGTTATAGATAAAAGAATATTAAGGTTTGATGATACAGAATATCAATTAACCGTTAATAAACTTGTGCTGTCTGATATTTTAAAATTGTGGGTAGGAGTATCTCTATTGGAAGTAACTTCGCCCTAACAATATTTTTTTACAGAAGGGACAAACTCTATAGGAGATATTGTAATATAATGTTAATGTTTATTATGTCGGTTTTCATGGTATAATGTAAAAAAAGAAATAAAGAGGTGGACGATGAGAATTAAATATATTAAATGGCCAATTCTTATTCTCTTGTTAATATTGATTACTTTGGTTCAACATTCGGCACCCGACGCTTATGCTGAAGATTCAATTAAAATAATAATAGATGGCAAGAGAATAAAACCCGATGTGGATCCTTATATAAGCAATGACAGGACATTGGTACCCATAAGGGTTATAGCTGAAGAATTGGATTCTGTCGTTGAATGGGATAATGATAACAGGGCAGTCCATATATCTAAAGAAGATGTACACATACTTCTTAGAATTGACAGTTACTTAGTTGAATATACAAATGACAATGAAACTACTTATACAATTATTGATGTGGTTCCTCAAATAACGGGAGACCGTACCTTTGTTCCCCTGCGTTTAATAAGTAATGCCTTAGGTGTGGGAATAGAATGGGACAATGATAAAAGAACGGTATATATAGATTCATCGGAAAGTTCCGAAGTTACGAAGTTTTTTGATGTGGAAATTTCATCGGTAAAACCGGGACAAACCATTACCGGAACAACTGAGCTATATACAAAAATTAATAATGAAATACCGAAAGGAGCAAAAGAAATTAAATATCTTCTTTTAGATAGAGATACGGCAAAAGGATTTGTTATTGCAGGAGGCAGCAACATAAATAACCCTTATGAATGGGTTCCTGCCATGGAAGACAATGGGCAGAAAGTACTTGTTTCAGCATTTTATGATGCACAGGGTAACTTTCTGGCAGGCGATTCTATACCTGTTACGGTAAAAATAAATCCTCAGATAGAGCTGAAAGGAATAAGGGAAGGTCAATTAATTACAGCTCATTCGGTACCTTTAAGCACAAAGTTAAATTTCTCGGCATCATATGTAAAATATGAAATGATAAATCCTGATAACGGAGCTGTCTATCTGTCTCCCGGTGTTGACCCGGAGCAATCATTCACTATGATTCCCGTTATGGAAGACAACGGCAATATGTCCGTAAGGGTTATTGCTTACGATACTAAGGGAAATGCATATAAGGGCGAATATGTAAACATTGGAATTGACGTTGACAGGTATCTTTATTTAGGCGGAGTTAAACATGGACAAACTATTGACGGCTCTGTAACTTTACTGGCACAAAGAAATTTCAATGTAACCGATACCGAATATATAATGGTTGACAATTCAACCGGTGAAGAAACTTTGTTGTTCAAATCGGGTTATGGTTCATATTCCTGGTTCCCGGGACCCGAAGATGCAGGAAGCAAGGATTTGTATGTAAGGGTAAAAGATACGGCAGGCAACACTCACGTAAGCAGCAGAGTAACGGTTAATGTAATCGGCACACCAAAGCTTATGCTTCAAGGCGTTGGACCCGGACAAGTATTAACTCAAGCTGCAGACCTAAATATAAAAACTAATGTAAAATTAGACAGTATTAAATATATTCTTACAAATGTTAGGACAGGTAATGAAATTATCATCTCGGAGAAAAGCACCGGAATAATTATTCCCGAAAAAGGTGATGACGGAACATGGACCATAAGAGCCCAAGGGACATACGGCGGTAGGACAATAAAATCCGAAGAGGTTAAATTTACTATTTATACAGGTCAGTTATATTCAGCAAAACCTGTAATAGAAAAAGACAAATATTTGGACTTGGTTTCCGGTTTAGCCGTAAATACAAGAAAAACCACAGGCATGTCCGCCGCATTGCAGGTTGCACAGGCTATATTGGAAACAGGCTGGGGACAAAGTGTACCCGTTGATAAATATGATGGTAAATTTTCATACAATCTTTTTGGAATTAAAGGTGAAGGGACAAAGGGCTCCGTAACCTCTAATACCTGGGAAGAATATAACGGCGTTGCATTCAGAATAGATGCTGAGTTCAGAGCATACAACAATGAAAAAGAAAGCTGGCAGGACCACAAGGACTTATTGCTGCTAAGAGAAAGGTATGCACCTTTCAGAGAAGTTATGTATGATAGCACAAAAGGAGCTTGGGCGCTAAAAAGATGCGGATATGCAACAGATTCACAGTATGCAATCAAACTGATAGACATTATTGAGAGATATGATTTAAAAGAGCTGGATGAAGTAACAATATAGAGTTATTCTGATAGCAGTAAAATATTGGGGACATCCTTCAAAAATTATTATTTTGAGTTAACTTATTTTGAAGGTTTGTCCCCTTCCTTCGGCTTGCAATATTATTGTTAAATAAATCCAATTAGGATATAATAAATATAAGATATCATCCTGAGAGTAAGCAAAGAATCTCATGGTAAAAATGAGATTCTTCGAGCTAAAGCTCTCAGAATGACACGTATCTTATTCATAGCAATGACGATATGTTAAGATACTTAGGGAAGTCACAGAGAAATATAGGGTACGACAAACTAAAGAAATTAAGCGGGGAAGGATGAATGAAGAGAAGAATAATTTTATCAACCGGTAATACACATAAGATTAATGAAATAAAAGATATTTTAAAGGATATGCCCTTTGAAGTGATATCTAAAAATGATTTGGGATATGAAGATTTCGATGTAGTGGAGGATGGCACCACATTAGAGGAAAATGCTCTTAAAAAGGCTGAAGAGCTTCACAAACTCACAAAGGGGATAGTCATAGCCGATGATACGGGATTATTTGTAGATGCGTTAAACGGAGAACCCGGAGTATATTCTTCCAGGTATGCGGGGGAACATGCAAACTATGCTGAAAACAATAAACTGCTCTTAAATAAGTTAAAGGATGTTCAGAAAGAAAAAAGAACCGCTTATTTTAAAACAGTAATTGCTGTTATTTTAGAAGATGGGAGCAGGTTAACCGCAGAGGGAATTTGCAGAGGTTATATAGCATTTCAGGAAAGAGGCAAAAGGGGTTTTGGATATGACCCGCTATTTGTTGTGGAAGGAACAGATAAAACTTTTTCGGAAATGTCGGAAGAAGAAAAAAATAAAATCAGTCACAGGGCTAATGCCTTGAAAAATTTAAAAGATAAGTTGGAGGCAATTATTGAAGATTTTGGTGATGAGTGACAGCCATAATGTCATATTAAATTCTCAAATAGAACTCATAAAAAAGGAAGGGGTTTTCGACCTTTTAATTCATTGCGGTGATAAATTCAATGATGCACAAAGATTTGCCGAAGAACTGCATATTGAAAATGTTTTAAAGGTTCCGGGAAACTGTGACTATAGTCTTATTGGCCAGAACACAACAATAATCAAAGAAATTGAAAGTAAAAAGTTTATTATTACTCATGGACATATTCATAATGTGAAATTAAATTTAAATAAGCTGAAGGACTTTGCCAAGAAAAACAAGGCAGATATTGTAGTATACGGACATACTCATAAGTCACAAAACGAAATTATCGACAATATATTATATTTTAATCCGGGCAGTACAATCTTCCCAAAGGACGGACGTGCAAGCTTTGGTATAATAGAAATAACTGAAGAAACTATAAACAGCAGAATATTACCATTGGAAAACTAAGACTTGAGTGTCATTCTGAGCGCAGCGAAGAATCTCATGATTATGCTTTGTCATTCTGAGCGCAGCGAAGAATCTCATAACACGGGGACATTAATGTGTCCCCGTTCCTCTACTGGTACAATCTTTTTGCATATTTTTATGCTTATTTTCGCTTGCAGATTTTGTTGACTTAACAATACAAAAATTATATAATGGAGCGAACATACGTTTAGACAAAAGGAGCACTTCATGGGTGAATTTAAAATTAAATCCGAATATACTCCAACCGGTGACCAGCCCCAAGCAATAGAAAAAATTACTGAAGGGCTGAAGAAAAATTATAAATATCAAACACTTCTTGGAGTTACCGGCTCAGGGAAAACTTTCACTATGGCAAATATAATTGAAAAGGTACAGAAGCCAACCCTTGTTTTAGCTCATAACAAAACATTGGCAGCCCAGCTATGCTCGGAATTCAAGGAATTTTTTCCTGATAATGCGGTTGAATATTTTGTATCTTATTATGATTATTATCAGCCGGAGGCATATGTGCCAAGCAGTGATACATTCATTGAGAAGGACGCATCCATAAATGATGAAATAGACAAATTGAGGCACTCAGCAACCGCTGCACTTTTTGAAAGAAAAGATGTTATAATTGTTGCCAGTGTTTCGTGCATTTACGGACTGGGTAGCCCTATAGATTATGAAAATCTAGTTATATCTTTAAGACCCGGGATGGTTAAGGACAGAGATGAAATAATAAGAAAGCTTGTTGAAATTCAATATAAAAGAAATGATATAGCATTTACCAGAGGTACATTCAGGGTAAGAGGGGATACCGTGGAGATATTCCCCGCTTCGTCTTCTGAAAATGCCATAAGGGTGGAGTTCTTTGGAGATGAAATAGACAGGATTACGGAAATTAATACGATAACAGGCGAAATATTAGGCAGAAGAAATCATATTTCAATATTCCCTGCAACCCACTATGCAACTACTGAAGAAAATGTAAACAGGGCTGTTGAAAGTATAAAGGAAGAACTTCAGGAAAGATTGAAACAACTTGAAAGCGAAAACAAGCTGCTCGAAATGCAGCGATTGGAGCAAAGAACAAACTATGACATTGAAATGTTGCAGGAAATGGGATACTGTAACGGAATTGAAAATTATTCAAGACATATAAATAACCTTAAGCCGGGGGCAAGACCTTATACATTGCTTGATTATTTTCCCAAGGATTTTTTGATGATAATAGATGAGTCTCACATGTCAATTCCTCAGGTAAGAGGCATGTACAACGGTGACAGGGCAAGGAAAACAACATTGGTGGAATACGGGTTCAGACTTCCTTCGGCTCTTGACAACAGGCCGCTGAAGTTTGATGAGTTTGAAAGTTTAATTAATCAGGTTATATTTTTAAGCGCAACGCCCGGTCCCTACGAAATAGAACACTCTCAAAATGTTGTTGAGCAGATTATTCGTCCTACGGGACTGATAGACCCGCCCATATATGTAAGACCGGTGGAAAATCAAATAGATGACCTTATAAATGAAATCAGGAAATCAACCGATAAAAATCAAAGGGTATTGATTACAACTCTTACAAAAAAAATGGCTGAAGATTTGACATCTTATTTAAAAAGTACCGGTATTAAGGTAAGATATTTGCATTCTGATGTAGATACCTTGGAAAGAATGGAAATAATAAGAGACCTCCGCATCGGTGAGTTTGATGTGCTTGTGGGAATAAACCTTTTAAGGGAAGGATTGGATTTACCTGAAGTATCCTTGGTTGCAATACTTGATGCAGACAAGGAAGGATTCCTTCGCTCGGAAACATCTCTTATACAGACAGTGGGAAGGGCAGCTCGAAATATTGACGGAAGGGTTATTATGTATGCAGACAGAATAACCGGCTCCATGGAAAGAGCAATAAAGGAGACAAACAGAAGAAGGGAAATTCAGGATAAGTACAATAAGCTACACAACATTACTCCGAAATCCGTTATTAAAGGTGTGCGTGACGTAATAGAAGCAACCAAGGCGGCAGAGGAAGAAAGCCAATATATCACAAAGGGTAAGGATATCAGTATATCTGAATATATTATAGAATTAGAAAAGGAAATGCTAAAAGCTGCAGAAAACTTAGAGTTTGAAAAGGCAGCTTATTACAGAGATGAAATAAGAGAATTAAAAAAAATGTCATCCTGAGCGTAAGCGAAGGATTTCATGAGATTCTTTCGTGCTGAGCATAAGAATGACATATAATTGGGGGACATTATTTCGACCTGCATAGACTATACGATATGGTGTGTCCCCAACCTAAGAAAGGATAAATAATGGACAAAATAATTATTAAGGGAGCAAAGGAAAACAATCTGAAAAATATCAGCATTGAACTTCCAAGAGATAAATTTATAGTTTTTACGGGAGTGAGCGGTTCAGGCAAGACTTCCCTCGCTTTTGATACAATATATGCAGAAGGACAAAGACGTTATGTTGAAAGTTTGTCCTCCTATGCAAGAATGTTTTTGGGACAGATGGATAAACCTGATGTGGAATCGATTGAGGGATTGTCACCCGCAATTTCAATTGACCAAAAATCAACTAGCAGGAACCCGCGTTCAACTGTGGGTACGATTACTGAAATTTATGATTATTACAGACTTTTGTTTGCAAGAATAGGTGTACCTCACTGTCCAAACTGCGGAAAACCGATTACAACTCAGACAGTAGACCAGATTATTGACAAAGTATTGGAATATGAAGAAGGAACAAGAATTCAAGTTTTAGCTCCAATGGTGAGACGTGCAAAGGGAACTCATAAAAAATTATTGGAGGACATAAAAAAAGAAGGCTTTGTCAGAGTGAGGGTTAACGGAGAACTTTTTGAATTAGAAGAAGATATAATATTGGATAAAAATAAAAAACATACTATTGAAGTTGTTATAGACAGGCTTATTATTAAAGCCGGAATACAAAAAAGGCTTGTGGATTCGGTGGAAACGGCCTTGACATTATCCGGAGGGATGGTTCTGATTGACGTAATGGGTCAGGAAGAGTTATTAATGAGCACGAAATTTGCATGCACGGAATGCGGCATAGGTTTTGGAGAAATTTCCCCGAGGATGTTTTCTTTCAATAACCCCATAGGAGCATGTGAAACATGCAACGGTCTTGGTGTTAAAAGAGAAATAGATGTTGACTTGGTAATTCCCGATTATTCAAAGACAATAGGCGAAAGAGCAATAGCACCTTTTGGTGCGGAAGAAGACGGATACTATTATCAAATGTTTGCAGCGCTGGCGAAATACCATAATTTTGATATATCCAAACCTCTTTCGCAAGCTCCAGAAGAGTTCATCGATGAACTTTTGTACGGTACAAACGGAAGAGAAGTAAAAGTAAATTTTATCAGCAAATTTCAAGGAGCAAGAGAATATGTCAGAGAATTTGAAGGAGTTGTAAACAATCTGCAAAGAAGATATAACGAAACCAGATCTCCTGACATGAGACAATGGATAGAGGAATATATGTATGAAAGCCCTTGCCCTGCATGTAAGGGAGCAAGGTTAAATCCTATAAGCCTTGCAGTAAAAATAGGTAACAAAAACATATATGAAGTAACTCAGCTCTCAGTTATAAAAAGCCTGGAGTTTTTTGATAAGCTGGACTTGAGTCCAATGAATAGAATAATCGGCGGACAGATAATCAAAGAAATTCGAGACAGATTGCAATTTTTGTCAGATGTTGGACTTAATTATCTCACATTGGCAAGAAATGCATCTACGTTGTCAGGAGGCGAATCTCAGCGAATAAGATTGGCCACTCAAATAGGTTCAAGTCTTGTTGGGGTATTATATGTATTGGATGAGCCAAGCATAGGACTCCATCAAAGAGATAATGCAATGCTTATTAAAACATTGAGAAGTTTAACAGATTTAGGTAATACGCTTATAGTGGTTGAGCATGATGAAGAAACTATGCAAAATGCAGATTATATTTTGGATATAGGTCCCGGAGCAGGAGTGCACGGCGGGGAAGTAGTAGAATTTGGAACTATAAATGAAATTAAAAATAATTCAAATTCAATAACCGGACAATATTTGAGCGGAAAGAAAAAAATCGAAGTGCCTGAAGTAAGAAGAAAGGCTGAAAAATTTATTGAAATTAAAGGGGCTAAAGAAAATAACCTTAAGAATATAGACGTGAAGATACCTTTAGGGATAATGTGCTGCGTTACAGGGGTATCCGGCTCCGGTAAAAGCTCCTTGATAAATGAAATATTGGCAAAGGGTCTTCACCAGAAATTATTCAAGAACACAAATCGTCCCGGAAAATTCGACGAAATGCTTGGCATTGAAAATATAGATAAAATAATTACCATTGACCAATCACCGATAGGAAGGACCCCCAGGTCTAATCCTGCCACATACACGGGAGTATTTGACTACATCAGGGATGTTTATTCGATGACTCTTGAATCTAAGGAAAGAGGCTATAGTAAAGGGAGATTCAGTTTTAATGTTAAGGGCGGTAGATGCGAAGCATGCCGCGGGGATGGAATTTTAAAAATTGAAATGCATTTTCTGCCTGATGTATATGTGCCCTGCGATGTGTGCAAAGGCAAAAGATACAATAGAGAAACATTGGAAGTTAAATATAAGGGCAAAAATATTGCGGATGTTTTAGATATGACCGTTGACGAAGCTTTAGAATTCTTTGAGAATATTCCCAGAATTCACAATAAGATAAAAACATTGCAGGATGTTGGACTGGGATATGTGAAATTAGGTCAACCTTCCCCTGAATTATCCGGAGGAGAAGCACAGCGTGTTAAGCTGGCATATGAGCTTAGCAAAAGAGGTACGGGTAAAACTGTCTATGTCTTGGATGAACCAACAACAGGTCTTCACATAGCGGATATTCACATGCTTATAGATGTTTTGAACAGACTTGTGGAAGCAGGCAATACGGTAATTGTAATCGAGCATAATTTAGATGTTATAAAAACTGCAGATTATATTATAGATTTAGGTCCCGAAGGCGGTGACGGCGGAGGAACAATCGTAGCACAAGGTACTCCTGAGGAAGTGGCTGAAGTAAAGAACTCTTATACAGGGCAATACTTGAAAAAGATTTTATGGGACAGTGGGGACGTACCTTAACTGTCCCATTGCTATGAATGACCTTAAATTACAATAAATTAAAGTGGCTAAGGATTATTGTCATATATGACAGTAGGCTTAGCCATATTTGTTAAGTGGGACAGTTAAGGTACGTCCCCACTGTCCTTCTAAAGTATTACTAAGGCGACTGCAATTGCAGCACCGATTCCGCAAAGCACCGGTATTAAATTTTTTCTTGCCAGCTCCTGAGGACTTATATTACAAATCGCAGCCACAGGAATAACAGCCCAAGGAATTATGGTTCCTCCGTCAACCCATACTGTTATTACTTGACCTAAAGCAGCCAATCCTGCCATATCAATATCGATAACATTTGAAAATGTATAAGCCAAGGTTCCTACAATCGGAAGTCCTGAAAATCCTGAACCATCCAAACCTGTTATGAGGGCTACGGCGGTCTGAGTTAAAACAGTCGAAAGTTTGGTCATTTGTATGTTTTCAGATAAGAATAAACTTATATCATTTAATATCCCCGGTGCTCCTGCACCTAATACTGCTGTAGCTCCATTCTGATTACCTAAGAAGAAAAATCCTCCGATGAAAAGTACGGGAGCAAAAACAGAAATTCCAAATTTAAAACCTTCTTTTATATAATTTACTATCAACTCAAAACCATCTCTTAATTTAAAGCTTGTTAAAACAGTTAAGAGCATTATGATTATTGCGGTTCCTCCTACAAGTGCGGTTGCATCGCCGCCTGCCAAATTGAATTTTAACATTGCCGCAATATCAATTAAAAATGCTATCGGAGTTAAAACAGCCACATATTTTGCTGTCTTGCTTTGAGTTATTTCTTCATGTTTAAAATTATTATCTGCAGAAGGTAAAAGTTGGGAAGACTTTTTTAGGTCTCTTTTCATCAGGAAAAATGCAGTTGCTATAGTCACTGCAGACATTGTAAGCCATATGGGAATTGATGCCCTAATAATTTCAGTTACTTCAATGCCCGCCCCGGCAGCGGTTATGGTAGGTGCTCCTTGTATAAAAAAGTCACTGGAAAGTGCAATACCATGACCGAATAAATTCATGGCAACCGCCGCATAAATAACAGGCAGGCCCGTGGCAACTGCAGCAGGCAGAAGGACTGCCCCTATTAAGGGAACTGCAGGACTGGGCCAAACGAGCCAGGATATTATCATCATTGCCACACCTATTCCCCAAAATGCCATTGTTTGATTAACCATTATTTTTTTGATTGGTGACATAATTAACGCATCTGCACCAACCGCCTGCAAGGACTTAGACATGGCGACAACCAATGAAATTATAAGTATAATACCCCAAAATTCATTGCCTGAATAAATAATTGTGTTAAATATAGACTGAACAGCAAATACCGCACTGCCAGAGTAAAGGAAACCCATGGCAAAAATACCGACAATACATGGAATTACAATTTCTTTTTTCATGAGCATAATAACAAGAATAATTACTACCATTATCATATATAAGTAGTGAAGAGAAGTTAAAACCATATGAAACCTCCTTGGAATTAAGCAGAGGAACATTCCTTCAAGAAAATTTTAATAGTGTGTCCCCCTGCCTTATGTAATTGTGTCCTCTTACATATAAATTGGCACCATTATATTTGTGTACCTATTCCTCTGACTATTTTTTCAAAGCATTCATTAACAAGGTTAAAATCCATGGAGTCAACATAAAATACTTCTAAAAGTTCATGCAACTTTTTTGTTTCGGAAAGCTTATCTAATGCATTTCTTATTAATAAATCATATAAATGAAGGTTTTTTTCAATTTCAGAAACACGTGTCTTTATACTTTCAGAATCTATTATGCAGTGAATATCAAAAACCTCCTTATATTTTTCATTCATATGATTTTCTGCAGTAACAATTATAAGTTTTTTTTCAGGCAAGTATATATGCTGCAGCTTTTTCGGGAATAGAGGTCTGTAATAGCATTCTGCAGTAGATCCCTTTTTTATTGCTTCGTTTAAAATTCTTTCCAGGAATACGGAAGAATAGTTTGTATCATTACCTACAACCGCCCACACTTCATTTTCTTCAAAGAACTTTTCAGTATAGCTTATATATCCGTTTGACGTAAAAGATTCGGTAAACAGTTTTCTGACATTGCCGCCTTTTTTATCAGACGAATGAGCAAACAGTCCGGCAATTGCTTTTTCGCACATTTCATTAAACTTATCAACATCCACATACAAATCATAAATTGAGCTGATTTCGTTATAGATAATACCTGCAGCTTTCAAATATCTGTAAGCACTTAAATATTTATTTGATTTGGCTTTATTGGTTTGGATTATGGCTGTCTTATGTTTATTAAGTTTTTGAACATTTAAAAAGGCTCCGAGATTAATTATTTCATCAACTGCTCCCGGAATGACAGGGTCAATGGTATGAGGTGATGTACCGTCAACAATAAGAATTTTTAGTTCAGGAATCAAAATGCCGTCAAGACTTGCATTGTCGCTTGAGCAGTGTATGTATTCTATTGAATAGTTCTTTTTTTCCATTTCATCTGCAAATTTTTTCATGAAACGATTTTTGCCTACACCGGGTCCTCCTTTAAGAATATAAATGTGTTCAGCTTCTTCCGGCTTTAATAAATAATCAAAATAGCTGAAAAATCCTTCAGATGTATTGTTGCCGGCAAAAACATGTTTTTCTTTCATTTTCTACCTCCTCAATGTTATTCCATTATATGAACAATTTTTGTTCTTGTTAAAACTAATTCTTATTTATTACTCCAGATTGCATCAAGAGAGATTAAACAAAAGATAAAATTCTTCTTTGAATTTGTATTTATTTGTAATAAATAAAATAGATATTATAAAAAAAATATTCAAGGGTATAATATTTTTGAAAGTTTAACTTTCAATAACAAAAAAGGAGACATATTATGCAAGGAAAAGTACAAAAAATGGATCATCATAATCCCGGCATCAAATGTGTTGTAAATACATGTTATTACTATGCTGAAGGGGATCACTGCAAGGCGCAAAAAATTGAAGTGCAAAGGCGCAATGCAACTTCATCACATGAAACGGATTGTGCAACATTTACTAAAAACGACCAAAGCATGACATAAAGGTGCCATAACAGGCAAGATAATTTATCCGAAAAATTGTCCTTTTAAGAGGACAATTTTTTTGGGTATTATTTCGGATACTTTTTTATCTTAGATATGCCCATATAATATTGCTTTATAAATATTGATATTCTTCAAAATCTGTGTTAATATGTAGAAAATGAGGGAAATATGAAAAAGATTACCAAAATCGAATACCAGAAGAAAAATAAAGAAAGATTCAATATATATATAGATGATGAATATGGGTTTGCTGTTGATATTAGCATATTGATTAAATATTCGCTCAAAAAAGGTATGGAATTAGACGATGCTCTCATAGATGACATATTGTTAGCAGAAGACGAAATAAGTGTATATAATTACGGAATTTCTGTGCTTTCCAGATACTTTAAAAGTGAATATGAATTAAGGCTTAAAATGAAAGACAAAGGCTTTAAGCCTCAGTTAATCGACAATGCCATCAGCACACTTAAAGAGCGTAAATATTTAGATGATGAAAGATATTGTGAAATGTTCATAAAGGATAAAATCAATATTTCCAAATATGGTGTGCGTAAAATAAAGGAAGCTTTATATCACAAGGGCATTGACAAAGAAATAATAGAGGAAAAGATTAAGAGCATTTCAGCAGAGAGCGAAGAAGAAAGAGCTTTATTATTGGGAGAGAAAAAACTTTTAAACATAAAAGAAAATGATAACCGCAAAAAAATGTCAAAGTTATCGAATTATTTGTTAGGAAAGGGTTTTGAATATGAAACGGTAAATAAGACACTTAAAAAGCTATTAAATGCAGACAATGATTTTTACTAAAGGGGGCTATACTTATGAAGGAATTTGCTGATTATATATCCGATGCATTTGTTCATTGCAGGATGTGCTATAATGATGGAAAATTT
>Ga0209723_1002898_pt1 | contig 21883 bp, 15 predicted proteins | sample BiotimSIPDNA_2_FD_185750 | JGI IMG/M metagenome (GOLD analysis project Ga0209723, IMG submission 185750) | Anaerobic biogas reactor microbial communites from Washington, USA - Biogas_R2 time_0 SIP DNA (SPAdes) (version 2) | ecosystem: Engineered > Bioreactor > Anaerobic > Unclassified | place...
GGCGGAAGGAAGCGAGGCCCGGCTCCTCGGCATTCTGGTGGAATTCACAGAACGGCTGTTTCTGACAGCGGAAAGCCTGAGTCAGGATCGCACGCTTTCGGACTGGGGCAGTCTCCTTGACGATATCTCTGATCGTTTTTTCCTGGGAGATGAGGACTCTGAACCGGATATCCGGAATCTACGTCAACTTGCTTCCGATCTCAAAAATCTTCAGGAAAAGGCCGGATTTCCGGAGAAAATCAGCCTTGCCATCGTGCGGTCCTTCCTCCAGGATCGGTTTCAGGCAACGGGAGCCGATGGCGGGTTTCTCAGCCGGGGTGTAACCTTCTGCTCTCTCCTTCCCATGAGGAGCATTCCTTTCCGGGTGATCTGCCTGATGGGAATGAACAATGGGGACTACCCGAGACGGCCGCAGACCCCCAGTTTCGACCTTATGGCCAGGCACCCCCGGCGGGGCGACCGTTCCCGGAGGAACGACGACCGCTATCTTTTTCTGGAAGCCCTTCTTTCCGCCCGCGATACGCTTTATATCAGTTATGTAGGGCAGAGCATGGAAGACAACAGCAGAATCCCCCCATCCGTGGTCGTGAGCGAACTTCTGGATTATGTCCGCCGCGGATTTGTTTTGAAAGACTGCAATATCGATGAGTTACTGATCACATACCATCCCCTTCAGGCTTTCAGCCCGGTCTGTTTTACCGAAGAATCGTGCCGGCTCTTCAGTTATTCCGAAGAGAACCGCAAAGCGGCAAACACCCTGCTCAAGCGTTCGTCCCTGACTTCGATACCGGGTGCCGAAGCGGAAAGGCTTCCGGAAGATCCGGCAATGGCTACGCAGGCAACCATTCGGGATCTGATCGCCTTCTTCCGTCATCCCGCAAGATTTTTTCTGCAGAGAAGACTGGCCGTCTTTCTGGGGGAGGCGGACATCGTACTGGAGGAGAATGAACACTTCGATGTAGAGGGGCTTGACCGGTACGGCATTGAACAGCTTCTGATGGAAAAGGAAATCGAAACGGGACACATGGAGGAAGTTTATCCGGTGCTCGCCGCGCAGGGGCTCCTTCCCCATGGGGCTGTGGGTCAGTCCCGGTTCGATGCCTTAAAGCGCGATATTTGCCATTTTGTTCGTAGTTATAAGCATATTCTGCACTCGGAAAACATTCCTCCCCGCGACATCGATCTGGAAGTGGCTGGTTTCCGACTCTCCGGTCGCCTTGAAGGACTCGGTTCGCGGGGTTTGCTCCATTATCGCTACGCGACCCTGAAAGGGAAGGATCACCTGAAACTGTGGATTATGCATCTTCTTCTGCATGCAACGGACGGCCCCGATGGAGGCGACAGAGAAAGTCTTCTTCTGGGAAAAAACGGATTATGGCGATATTCCGCCATCGATGAAGCCCGGTGTCACCTTGAAAAACTGATCTCCCTTTATCGGGAAGGGTTGTGTCGCCCTCTTCACTTTTTTCCGGAAACCTCCTGGGCCTATGCCGTAAAAATATTAAGGAACGGAGAACTGTCGGAAGAAGCGGAAGAGTCCGCCTGGGACGCGGCAAGAAAAGCGTGGGAAGGAGATGATTTTCAGAGGGGCGAAGGTGTTGATCATTACAACCGCCTTTGTTTTGGGGATTTCTCCCCCCAGGATGTGGAATTTCAGGAATTGTCCCTGAACGTCTATAGACCTCTGCTCGAAACGCAATGGAAGAAAAAATCAAATCGTAAAGCGCCATGAAACCTTTTGACCTCCTCAACGCGCCCCTTCAGGGACGAAACCTGATTGAAGCCAATGCGGGCACTGGAAAAACCTACGCCATCAGCGGACTCTTTCTTCGCCTGATTGTGGAGCATGCCCTGCAGGTCGGGGAGATTCTCGTCATGACCTACACCGTGGCGGCGACGGAGGAACTGAAAGACAGAATCCGCTGCACACTCAGCCGGGCTTTGGAGGCCCTCGGGCATGGAAGGGTTGAAGACCTCTTTCTGGACTCATTTGTCCGTCGTCTGGCGGAGGATGATCGCACGAATTCCGCACGGCGGCGTTTGGCGACGGCGCTGCGGGATTTCGACGAGGCGGCCATTTTTACCATTCATGGTTTCTGTCAGCGGACGCTTCAGGAAAACGCTTTTGAAAGTCATTCAACCTTCAATGCCGAACTGATCACCGAGTCGGAAAAAATAACGGATTTGATTCTCCAGGATTTCTGGCGGCGTCACTTTTACGAAGCGCAGCCGGAACTGGTCGCCTACGCGCTTGAAACAAAAAATAACCTGGCGGGATACCGCTCTTTTCTGAGGCAGATTTCCAGCCATCCGGATATTCGAATCGTTCTGGAGCCGCCAGCCCCGAACCATGATATCGTGGAAGAAGAAATCGCCGCTTATCGCCGGGAGATCAGCAAATTGCGGGACTCATGGAAAGAGTGCCGCGAAACCGTTTGCAGCCTCCTCAGGGATGGTTCGCTAAACGGCAAAGTATACGGGGAATATCAAACGGATCGCTATGTCGATGAACTGGATGTTTTTCTGGAAAGAGGGGGGCCCTGCTTTCCCCTGCCGAAAAACTTCGAAAAATTTACTGCAGGCAAACTGTCCAGATCGTGCCGGAAAGGCTGTGTGCCTCCAAAACATCACTTTTTCGAAATTTGCCAAGTAATTAATGACTTGGAGAAAAGACTTAAAGTTGTACTTGACAGTATTCTTCTATCGCTGAAGAAAGAACTTCTGCAGACTATCCACGCTGAACTGCCCGCTTTTAAAACCCGGCGGAATATCCTCTTTTTCGACGACCTTCTCCTGCGCCTGCGGGATGCCCTCGGACGGCCGGAAGGCGATCTCCTGGCGGCGGCTATCCGGAGAAAATACCGGGCTGCCCTGATAGATGAATTTCAGGATACGGACCCCGTGCAGTATGCCATTCTGCAAGCGGCTTTTCTGTGCAACCGCCCTGAGGAGTCAGATAAACCGCCGATATTTCTCATAGGTGATCCAAAACAGGCGATATACAGTTTCCGGGGCGCGGACATTTTTGCCTACATGGCAGCGGCGAAACAGGTGGATGCAGCATATACCCTTCAGGAGAACTGGCGTTCTGCGCCTGCGCTTCTCAATGCTGTCAACAGCGTGTTTCACAGTCATCCAAATCCTTTCGTTTACGAGGCCATTTCCTTTATGGATTCAAAACCGGCTCCGGGAGGGCAGAAAGAACAGTTGATCCTTGCCGGACCCGACGAATGGGATCCGGCGCCTCTTCAACTCTGGGTTATTCCTGATCATCAAAAGGGCGGAAAGGTGAAGCCGTTGGGAAAAGGCCATGCGACCCCCGGGATTCTCCAGGCCGTTACAGCGGAGATCAGTCACCTGCTGGATGCAGGAAGGAAGGGGATGGCCCTGATTGGCAACCGGAGAATAGAAGCCGGGGATGTGGCCGTTCTCGTCCGGTCCAATCGGGAGGCCCGGCTTATTCAGCAGGCCCTTTTGGAAGGATCGATACCGGCTGTTATGCATAGTCGGGATAATCTGTTTGACTCGCTGGAGGCAACGGATATGGATCTGCTTCTCCGAGCGATTGAAGTTCCCAACGACGAGCGTCGTCTTGGAGCGGCCATGATGACTTCCCTCCTGGGGTTGAGCATCGGCGCTCTTTACCGCCTCAAAATCGATGAAAGACAATGGGAAAACTGCCTTCAACGTTTCCGCAATTATCACAGACAATGGCAGGAAGCAGGCTTCATGCGGATGATGCGTTCTCTGCTGCGGATTGAAGATATACGTTCCCGTCTTTTGTCGCAACCCGACGGAGAACGGAGGCTGACCAACGTTCTTCACCTCGCGGAAGTCCTGCACCATGAGAGTCTGGAGAGAAACCGCGGGATGCGGGGCCTCATCCGGTGGCTGGCAGAGCAGCGCGATCCGGGAAAGATGCGATCCGATGAACATCAGCTCCGGCTTGAAAGTGATGCCCGCGCTGTGAGGATTGTGACCATCCATAAAAGCAAGGGACTGGAATATCCCGTTGTATTCTGTCCCTTTGTCTGGGAGGGCGCAAAGGATGTTTCTAAAAATGATGCTCTCACCTGCCATGGTGGGGATGAAAACAGCTTTCTCCTCTGTGATCTGGGCCTTCCTCACCAGGCTCTCCATGAACTGCGGGCTTACCGGGAAGGGCTTGCGGAGCGTGTCCGTCTCCTCTATGTCGCACTGACCCGTGCCAAACATCGCTGCTATCTTGTTTGGGGCCATTTCAACGGAGCGGGAGGCTCCGCCCCGGCCTATCTCTTCCACGACAGGACTTCAAAGTGGGATGAGAATAATCCGGAAGAAGCCATTGCCGCGGCTGCATCATTCCGGAATTTCTATAATGAACTTACAGGACCGGAAATTCTTCGGGATCTGGATCGGATAGCGGATTCCGCTCATGGATCGATTTCGATTGCCGATCTGCCTGTTCCGACTGCGGTCACTCCCCTTCCGAATGAGCACTGGAAAGGGACTCTTTCACGCAGGAATTTTACGCGGAAGCTGGAACAGTCCTGGCGGTTCACCAGTTTTTCCTCCCTGGTATTCGGTACCTATGTTCCTCAGGAAGGAGCCGATCGGGATAGGGAAGAGGAGTATCGGCCGCTGAAATCTTCAGACTGGCAGGTCCTCCCTCCGGGAACTCAGACGGGAAATCTTCTTCATGAGTTCCTGGAACAGCTTGATTTTAAGGAAAGGGACGAAATGGTTCTCCAGCAGCGGGCATCAGAGGCGTTATCTTCTCACGGATTCGATTCCCGCTGGAAGACGGCCCTGCTGACACTTATCCGGAATGTCCTTGCCCTGTCACTGTCGGGGGGAGGAAATGGGCAATCCTTTCGTTTATCAGACATTTGTCGTGGAAATCGGATCAGTGAACTGGCATTTTATTTTCCTCTGAAGCGGCTGACCCGGGATAACCTGCGCATCCTCTTCCAGGAGATCAGCCGGGAAGACCCCGGGACGGTTCCCGATTCATGGGACCTGGAAATGGAGCGCCTCTCCTTCAGCCCGATCCGGGGGTGGTTGAGGGGATTCATCGATCTCGTTTTTGTCATCGATGGCCGATATTACCTTCTGGACTGGAAGTCCAATTTTCTTGGCGCCGACCCATCCGGCTATTCTCCGGAAGCCCTGAAAAGCGTCATGGTCCGGAAGCATTACATCCTTCAGTATCATCTCTATGCCCTGGCCCTGCATGCCTATTTGAAACAGCGTCTTCCCGGATACCGCGTGGAAAGGCATTTCGGCGGGATTTATTATCTATTTCTTCGGGGCATCGATCCAAGCCGGGGAGAAAAAACGGGCGTTTATTTCGATCGGCCGTCAGAGGCGCGGCTGACTGCGCTGTATGACGGACTTATTGAAAAGAATCCTGCGGAAAGGAGAAATGCCGATGTTGCCTGATAAGGCCCTCCTTTTTTACTTCTCCGACCTGGATCGTCATTTCGGACGACTGATGGAAAAGATTTCCGGGGGGGACAACCAGGATGTCTTTCTGGCTGCCGCACTGACCAGCCGAAGCAACCGGGGTGGGCATGTCTGCCTCGATCTTGCCGAATATGCAGGCAGGCCACTCATGGCGGATATCCGGGAGGAACCGGAAGACGAGATACTCGAGGAGATGCCCGAGGAGATGCCCGAAAGCATCCTGCTGTCCTGTCCACCCCTTTCCATCTGGAGGGAAACCCTGCTGGCATGCTCCGTTGTCGGAACGCCAGGTGAATACAAGCCCCTGATCCTGGATGATAAGTCGCGGCTTTATCTTTACCGTTACTGGTCTTATGAAGACACCCTGGTCCGTTTTATCAAATCATGCGGAAATCCAGCTGAATCGGAGGATTTCCGGCAAATATCAAATTTATCTCTCGATCTTTCCGGTTTTGGACATAACTTGCAGACTTTTTTCCCTGAGGATGCAGGGCAGTTCAGGTTTGAGGATGACAAGTCGAAAATTTTTCCGGACTGGCAGAAGATCGCCGCTCTCGCCGTCCTGCGAAACCGTCTGGTCGTCATTTCTGGAAGCCCTGGAACGGGAAAGACAACGACGGCGGCACGGGCTCTTGCTCTGCTGCAGGTATTGAGCCGCGGGCCGAAGCTGCGTATTGCCCTGGCCGCACCTACCGGAAAGGCGGCTGTCCGGCTGGACGAAGCCATGAATTCGGCTTATGCCCGAGTCGGACTAAATGATCAACAGGGTAAGGCGATGACGGTGCACCGGTTGCTGGGGACTGTAGCCGGCTCTCCCTATTTTCGTCACGGGCCGGGAAATCCTCTGCCATACGATGTGATTGTCGTGGATGAGGCCTCCATGGTCGATCTCCCCCTGATGGCCAAACTGGTTCAGGCTCTCTCCCCGGCTTCCCGGCTGATACTACTGGGGGATCGGGATCAATTGGCCTCTGTTGAGGCTGGCGCCGTGCTCGGTGATCTCTGCGGCCCCGACGATGCAGGAAATTTCTTTTCACAGGCATTTCGGCAGGAAATCAGAAGGATGACCGGCGAGTCGTGTTTGCCGCCGGTTCCTTTCCGGCATTTGCCGCCCGTCAGTGACAGTATGGTTCAGTTGCAGAAAAACTATCGTTTCGACGAAAACAGCGGCATCGGTCAGCTCAGCAGGGCGGTCAACCGGGGGGATAAAGACCGAGTCTTCAGCATTTTGAATTCGTCACGCTGTTCCGACATAGCCTGGGAGAATCTGCCCGACCCGCTGGGACTGCCCCGGTTAATCGAGGAAAACTTAATTCATTACTTCAGGAAATACATGCAAATGGTTATAAATAATGACAATCCTGAAGTTATATTTGATTATTTTGAGCGATTCAGGATTCTCTGCGCCCTTCGTCGAGGACCATTCGGCGTGGTGTCCGTCAATGCCCTGCTGGAAAGTATGCTGCGGTCGGAGCGCCTGATCGCCGGGAGCGGAAGGTGGTATCCGGGACGGCCCATAATGATTAACCGCAACGACTATTCTCTGGGGCTCTTCAATGGGGACGTGGGCTTGACCCTTCCTGAACACGGCGGCAGCGGACTTTCCGTTTTCTTCAGAGACTCCGAAGGGAATTTCCGCCGTTTCGCTCCATTTCGGCTTCCGGAACATGAAACAGTATACGCCATGACCGTGCACAAGAGTCAGGGATCAGAGTTTGGCGAGGTTCTGATGATTCTGTCCGATCGGGATTCGCCGTTGTTGACTCGGGAACTGATTTACACAGGCGTATCGCGGGCGAAGAAAGGTCTTCTTCTGTGGGGAAGAGAAGATATCATACGCCAGGCCATTTCGCGCCGCATTAAACGGACATCCGGACTTCGTGACGCGTTGTGGGAAAGCGCGGATGTCTCAGACTCCTGAAGGGTGAAAAAGCGTGGTGAGGCAGACAGTGCCGAAGCGTCCATATTGACACCATAAAAAGGCTCTGATATTTCAGTTCAGGATCGGTTCAGAATCATGCCGGAAAGAAGTATACCGGATCATGTTTTCGGTGTTTTCAGAAACGATGGCATGTTGATCGTTAGACCCGCCGGGAGACAGATGATCCGGTTTGATGATGAGAAGGCTGCCTTAAGATTGGCTGCGGCGCTGAGTCCTGGTTCTGGCGAACGGCTTCAGCCTTCCCTTTAATCCTGATGTGGAAGAAAGCGGAGAGCATCATGAATGAAATCCTGTTTGAAGAGATTCAAGGTATGCAGGGGCCTTACCGTATCGAACTGAGGCGCCTGCTGAAAAAGCTGGTCATGCCATTCCATCGGGGCGACCGGGTGGGAATCAAGCTTCACTGGGGAGAGAGGGGGAACAAAAGTTTTCTCCCGCCTGACTATGCCAGGGAGATCGTTCAATGGTTGCAGGAAGGAGGGGTCAGGCCTTTCCTTTTTGATACGACGGTTTTATACTCCGGCGGACGACGCAAGGCTGAAGATTCACTCCAGACGGCAGTGGAGCACGGATATACGGAATCCTTTCTGGGCTGTCCGGTGACCATTGCCGACGGAATGGATGGGCGGTGCGTGATCGATCTGCCGGCGGGATACCGGCATTTTGCCCATGTTCAGGTCGCAGACATTTTTGACCAGACGGATGGTTTTGTGATTTTTTCCCATTTCAAGGGACACATGGAGGCCGGTTTCGGCGGCGCCATTAAAAACCTGTCCATGGGATTTGCTTCCAGGGCACAGAAACAGAGGATGCATGCCGATGTCCGTCCTCTTTTAATGCCTGAGAAATGCACGAAGTGCGGGACCTGTGTTGAAGTATGCCCTACTGGTGCGGCGCAGTTCGGCGATGACGGCTTACCCTTTTACGACCACGAAGTCTGCATCGGTTGCGCTCAATGCATCGGCTTCTGTCCAGCTCTTGCCCTTAAAATTCACTGGGAGACCGACGCCGCGGTTTTTCAGGAAAAACTCGTTGAAACGGCGGCAGCCGTGTGGCGTCAGATCGAAGGACGTTCCGTTCTGATCAACGCCCTGCTGAATATCACCACGGAATGCGACTGCTGGCCGGGAGAAAACCCGGTCATCCACGCCGATCGGGGCTTTATGGGTGCTTATCACCCCGTACGGATCGATGAGGAATCGATCCGTATTGTCGGAGAAAACACATTCAACCAGGCTCATCCGGATATCCCCTGGTCGCGACAGTTTTCCTACGCCGGGGAAATTGGATTTTGATGCCGTATTCGATGAAATATTCCACGAACAGTCAAAACATGAAAGAATGATTTTCCCGTAGTGACTGTATTAAAAAAACAGGTATGGGAACGGGACAGATTGGAAAAACCATAAATAAGAATAATAAAATGGAGACTGGTCCTTATCCGGAAATATGGAGTAAGGACAGAAATGGTAAGATAAACCGCTGAAATGGAACACTTGAAATGGATCGGTTCGGGCCGCCGGGAGGAGTCGATTTTAAGAGCTGGTAAAACAATGCAGAAAGATAATGAACCGTCAATAATCAGATTTATTTTATAGAAATATCTCTGTTGCTGTAAAAACCAAAAAGATGATTGTAAACGTTTTTTAAATTATTCCACCTGAGATTCGGGAATGAAACTCTTTGCAGTTGCAAATCCTTAAAAGCGGCAAACAATCGTTCCTCTTTAGCAATGGGAAAGATTATACAGAGTGTCGCTTCAGGGCTGTGTGCAGTAACTGAATATAACGATTCGCGTAATTCATCAACCAGTAGAGCAAAGGGGGGATCTGCGATGACAAGATCGAACTCCATTTTCAATTCAACCGGATTCTTCAAATCAAAATATTGATAACCGGGCATATAGTTAAATCGATCATCAATATCCAGCACGGTGACAATTCTTTGCCGGTCATGCCACCATTCATGGGCCAGGCGTGGTGTGCATAAACAACATATTTTTTTATAGGAATCGAAATGATTTACAAGCAGTTCAGCTGTAGATTTGCTGAAGAAAAATTGATGCAATTCAAAGTTCGGTTGCACAAAATAATCCTGTTTGCTCACCTTATCAGTGTAATGCAGTTTTACACAACCAAGATTTGACGCAATCTTTCGCAACGTGCGATGTAAGACCGCCAGTTGTAATTTGACTTTATCTGTATAGAAAGAAATCGGATTTCCCTTAAAATAATCTATTGATGAATCACATTCATTCAGAATGCCTTCGCTTACTGTCAATTCAGGCTTCTGGAACTTCATGGTATCCAGTGCGTCTTTAAATTTCAGGGATTTTTTCATCTGAAACTGCTCCTTTTTTTCAAATTCCGCCGCATCTATGATGTGACAGACAGGGGTATTTCAGAAATCATTATTTAATCATATTCTAATAATCAAGCCCGATCAATAGATAATTAATTACGCAATCAGAAGATCGTGATATTTTTCACTCAGGAATCCCGCTTTTCAGTTTCTCACGGCCTGCTCTTCCGTTTGGCTCATTCCTGATAAAAAGCAGAAATGTGAAAAATATCACAATAATACGATGGAAAAAGAATTGATCTGTTCTGAAATATATCTTAAATTAATAGTTCGAATTCAGTTTCATGCAATAGAGCCGTCCCTGATGTCTGTTCAGTACAACGTCAAATAAAAGTCCCATAAACAGAAGGAGGCCGTTATGTATCGTTCGAGTCTGACGTGCTGCGGAAAGTTTGTTCTGTCCTGTCTTTTTTTCGTTTTTTTACCTTGTACCGCCCTGTCAGTGGATTATGTGATTCCGGGCAGCCCGCCTCCGGCCGGCTTTTCTAATTTGTTTCCCGGCGATACTCTCACCATCAACTCTGGTGGCGACTTTACAAATACAGGTACAAACTGGATATATAACAATGGCATCATAACGAACAACGCTGGCGGGACTTTCACGAATAATAACGGCAATACCCGCAACGACACGACTTTTATAAACAGCGGCACTTTCACAAACGCTAATGTCAGTCAGATTTATAACTATGGAACCTTTACGAACAATACCAGCGGCACCCTCACAAACGATAACAGCTACATTCATAACATGCTCGGTGCTGTGATTACAAACGATGGCACGTTCACAAACCTGAATTCAAACACATCAACGATCCGGGAATTCAGAAACTACGGAACATTCACAAACAACGGCAGTTTTACAAACAGCAACAGTAGAATTTATAACGCTGCCAGCGGTGTTATCACAAACAACGGCACTTTTATCAACGAAGCCGGCAGCACGATTGAGAATAACGGCGCCTTCGCAAATCAACCGGGAGCGGTTCTGATCAATGACGGCACTTTCACTGCGAATACCCCGTTTACAAATTCCGGAACTCTCTCCGGAATCGGGACAATCAATGGTAACGTGACCAACGCCGGGACGCTGGCCCCCGGGAATTCCATCGGTCAAATGACAATAACCGGAAACTATACTCATAACGCGGGAGCGGCCTATCAGGTGGATGTCAATGCCGCGGGACAGTCAGACCGGCTTGTCGTTACAGGGACCGCTACCCTGAATGGAGGCGCCGTGGATGTACTGGCGCAATCAGGCAGCTACCTGCAGAACACAAGCTATACGATCCTGACTGCAGGAGGCGGAGTGACAGGTGTTTTTGGCGCGGTAACAAGCAATCTGGCATTTCTCACTCCCTCGTTGAGCTATGACCCATCGAATGTGTATCTCCTGCTTACCCGGAACTCGACGAACTTTGTCGATGTCGCAGGCACACCCAACCAGCGGGCTGTCGCCTCTGCTTTTGATTCGATCTCTCCCGGCGCGACCGGGGAAATGGAAGCTGTCCTCAACAGCCTTACCAGCCTTTCCGCCGACGGGGCGAGATCCGCTTTCGACCAGATGGGAGGCAATGTCCACACGGCCCTGACGGGAGTGTCATTCTCCAGTTTCAACAGTTACATGGGTGTATTGACCGGCAGGATGGGAGGGGGTATTGCCGAAAGGTCTTTCCTTGCGTCACTTCCGCAACCCATGTATGCGTCCCGCGGCGATGTTGCCACCGATGCCGGCGGCAATCTGAGCGGGGGCGATGAATGGGGTATCTGGGCAAGGGTATACGGAAATGTGGGAGACCGGGACGGAAATGATGTAACAACCGAATATGACTACAATATGGGAGGATTGGCAATCGGATTTGACAGAAAAATCACGAATATTCTCCTTCTTGGTTTTTCAGTTGGGCTTTCCGGCGGAAAGCTGGACATGAATGACCTTACCGAGTCCTCAAAAATCAACAGCTGGCATGGTTCTCTTTATGGATCCTGTACAAAAGGCGCCTGGTATATGGATGGCATCCTGGCTTACGGTTATAACCGCTACGATACATCGCGAGACATTTCCTTCGGGGCTGTAGACAAGACAGCCGATGCCGAATACGATGGTCATATTGTCGGCGCCTATATGGAAGCAGGATACAAATTGAAGCTGAACACGATCAACATCACTCCCATGGCGTCTTTTCAGGCGAGTCATCTTACCCGGGACGATTTTACGGAAGACAATGCCGGGGTGTTAAGCCTCGATGGGGACAGTGAAAACGCCGACTCACTCCTGGGTACACTGGGTATAAAAGTGAACAGGGACTTTGTGGTGAATGCGGCCACCATTACCCCTGAAGTCCGGATAAAATGGCTCCACGAATTTTCCAACGACGATTATATGCTCGATACGGCCTTTGCAGGAGCGCCTGCTGCGCCCTTCACCATCCGGGGGGATCATCCGGATAGAGATCGTGTCGCATTCGGCGTGGGGCTCAATGCCGATATGAAGAATAATTCGAGCCTCTTTCTTGCTTATGACGCCAATTTCTCAGGAGAGTATACTGAGCACGTGGGATCACTGGGATGGAGGTACAGGTGGTAAAAAGATCTGATGATCTTATTGAGCAGTGCAGTTAACATTGTTTTTTGACGATACCGCCGTTATTCCCGGCGGTATCGTCCATATCGGATTCCGGGGCAGAAGCTTTCGATAAACCTATTCACAAATTAAGAATGTATTTTATGGCGTGTCGCACCGGAAGGAAAGACAATCAGTAAAAATTCAGCAACTTTCTTTCCCATAGCGAATCAGGCGTTTTTCAGAACAATCCCCTCGGCGATGTTGGAAAAATCTTCACAGACATCGATGGCGTGCTCTATCTGCTCAAATATTTCTTTCCATTTGATTATCTCGACAACATCCATCCCATTTTCAAACAGCCTGCTGATCGCTATTCTCAGTACCACGTCCCCTTCATTTTCTGCCGTGTTGATTTCCACGCAGGCGTCTAAAATCGTCTGGGCATTCTTCATGTTTCTCAGGGCACGGACAACTTCTTTGACCTTGGTGATGGCTCCGTTCAGGATGCGAACCTGTTCTTTCAGCTCCGGTGCAGGCTCCTTGATCCTGTAGAGTAACATGATCGTGGCACAGGACTCGATAATATCCAGGATGCTGTCCATCTTGTTAACGAGGGCGTAGATATCTTCCCGGTCAAAAGGGGTGAGAAAGGTCCGATACATTCTCTCGTACGTTTCGTGGGTGATTACATCAGCCTCATGTTCGATTTCTTTAAGACGAAAAATATTGGGTTCAGACTGATCGTAATGATCAAGAATATGCATGAACAGGCTGCCACCTTCTTCTATTTTGACGGCCAGCTCTTCAAAAAGGTCGAAAAATTTTTCCTCTCTGGGAAGAATTCTCATCATGTTCTCCTTCCTCGTCTGAGAACTTGACACGATGATGAGCACGAAGCTCACGGTAAAGCTGAGAACAGTTCTGGATTTTTGCCATTATTACGGATCGGCGCCGACCAGAGCAGCCGGGATTGCGGAATGACCACTCAAGTCGCTGGATCCTATCAACAAACATGACTGAATGGAGGCTCGGGCATCCGAGGATGCGGGTTCAAGGTTTACAGAAATAGTTAACATCAATTGTGAGGCGTGTCGTTCATAACATAACGACATTCAAATATTAATACGCTTTATGTGAATCGGTCCTCTTAACGTTTAACAATAAGTACCGGTTTTCGGGCCTTCCTGACCACTTTTTCTGAAACGGATCCCAGAAGCATTTCCTTCACATTACTGACTCCATGAGAGCCAATGACGATCAGGGAGATATCCTCTTCCGATTCGGCTCTCAATATCTCCTTGAAAGGAATGCCCGTTTCGATTCTGACAGCGGTCCTGATTCCCGCATTTGCCAGAATCCCGGCTATTTTATCCGCTTTATCCCGTGCCGCAATTTCCTGTTTTTCTCCTAATAAAGACAGGTCCATAAGAGAATAGACTTCAGGAATATGCAGGCTTCGTGTATCGACGACATGGAGGATCACGACTTCTTCTGTTCCGGCTTCTTTAAACTTTATCAGATAATCGAGAGCTTTATTTGCAACATCTGAAAAGTCGGTCGGGTACAGGATCTTTCGGAACATCTTTCCACCTCCTTCTGCATTGAATCAAGATACGCCATGCAGGTTGAATGTTCAGCGAATCTTCATGCGTCTCACGACAGCTGAACCTGCAGTTTAATTTCTCATATTGCCTGTCGTATGTCGAAGATTATTCATCCTATTGTCAGACAATTTCTTCCTCTGCGCTTACTTTCATAGAGAAGCATATCCGCTCTTTTCAACAGCGTATCACTGCTGTCATTGTCAAGCATGAGCGTCGCTCCGACGGATATGCTGACATGCAGCTGCTCTGTTTTCAGGGTGATGTAGGCGTTTTCGATCAGGACTCGCAATCTGTTGCCGAGAATTTCAAGGTTTTCATGGGTTACGTTTCGCAGAATTCCGATAAATTCTTCTCCGCCCCATCGGCCGATCAGATCCGACGGTCTTGCATTCTTGACCAGGGTGTCGGCAACGAACCGGAGGACAAGATCGCCGACGTCGTGGCCGTAAGTGTCGTTGAATTCCTTGAAATGATCGATATCCATAAAAAGAATGCCAAAGGAGACGCCCAACCTTTTCTGCTCCTCGAAACGGATCTGGAGCTCATTTTCAACGCAGTTTCGGTTTGCCAGCCGGGTCAGATTGTCGTAAAAAGCCTTTTTTTCGAGGTCTCTGATTCTCCGCTCAATGGATCTGGAACTGCTTCGACTTGTAAACAGTTCCACGCCGCCGATCACATTTCCATCGGCGTCAGTGAGCGTGTTGACGCGAACAGAGACCGGCATCCGGTAGCCCTCCTTGTGGTGAAGGAAAACCTCGGCTTCGCGGGTCTTTCCATCGGCGATTGTCATTGCCAGAGGACACATTCCCTTGCATAATGTATTGCCGTCTCGATCCACATGGGTGAGAATGTTGTCAGAACAGGATTTACCGATCACCTCTGCGGCTGTAAACCCTGAAATCCTTTCAGCGGCTTTGTTCCAGTACTGGATGACCCTGTTTCGATCCACAAGGTACAGCCCGTCATAAAGATCATCTACGATTCTGCGATAAGAATCCCGGTCTATAAACATAACGTTTAAGTCGCTTTCTCAGACAAGTCCATCAGCTGTGGTTATCAGTCAGCCCTTCTGCCTGCAGACGAATGAAAACTTCATTTTGGCGGCGCTTTCAGGATAATCGTTTTTTTCATTCCAATTTTTTCATCCCAATCATGTAGTTGAATTTAACACAAAAACTGCAAACTGAGAAGACATCACAGCAATGGAATGTCATCGCATTCTCACTCTTGAAAGTCGGAAGGCGCCGGGGGAAAACTACGCGTCAGCACGGGAAGCCTGGCAGATGAAGGAAAAAAACAGCAGCGGAAAAAATTTTACTGTCGTGGAAGATAATAAAGACACCGCGGCCCGTATAAACATGATCGGCATTTCAAGTGGCTTTTATTACCATGTCGGCAATCACGGGACGGTGGTCGGAGGCTTTGCCTGTTCCGACCCGGCAGTTCCGTGTCTTCAATTGAGCGTTGCTCATGATGTGATCGATCCGCATCCAGGAGAAGCGGAGCCAGGGAAGTCTGTTCTTCAGCAGAAAGTGTCCGTAGGTGTGACCATAGCCTCGCCCCCCTTCAGCGAAAGCGTCGCGCAGTCCGGCTCCACGCAGAGTTGAGCAGACCAGAGATGCATCAGGTGCATTCAGGTCGCCGGAAAGGATAACCGGTCCCCGTTCAGCGATGAGATATTCCCGTATTGTGGCGGCCTGGGCGATGCGGATTTTCATGTTGTTATCAAAGCTGCGGATAAATTCAGGAAGATCCCATGGGCGGCTTTTGGCCTTACTCAAAGTATAGAAACTATTCCGAGGGGTCTTGAAATGGACGTTATAAAGTGAAATAGCTGTCGATCCGACGGTCATCCGACAGCGCAAGAAGCTCTCTTTTCTTTTTCCGGAAAAGGGCAATTCATGTACCTCTGCCTCGGAAAGAGGATATCTGCTCGCGATAACGTACTGTCCCCGGGTAAGAACGTGCCAGTCCGGGGGCATGTGTTTCCCCAGCGGGCCTCTCATCGAATTCCATGCATCCTGGAAAAGAAGCACGTCAGGCTTGCAGCGGTCGATCTCGCGAATAAAACGTGCTGCCTTGCGACGGTCATACTTGATATTCCAGGTCATGACCCGGATGTTCAAACTTCCCGGTGCCGGTTCGGGCTGATTCATTGACCAGCAGTAACCCATAACAGGGCCAAGCACCCAAAGCAGGCACAACAGAGGCAGCCAAGCCCAGCAGCGGTCCGCCTTGAACATGAAAACAGTCAGAAACATTCCCGGAACAGCCCACATGACCTGGGGCATGTAGAGATTTACAGCGCCGAGCCAGAATCGTTCCGGGCCCTTCCAGTTCAAAATTGATATGGAGACCAGAGCCATTACATAAATACAGGCAAGAAAACGCAGCCAGACAGCGGCTTTCAATGATAACCTCCGTTTCTGTCATAACTCATAATGAATTTCTCAAAAGAAGCACGGCAATCTTCCTGACTCTGTATCGCTGATAAAGAAGTCAAAGCTCTTTCAGAAGCTTGTTCGCGGGCAGACTTTCAATTGCCTTCCCGAATGATTTCACAACCTCCGACAGAACTCCAAATTCGGGAGCATGGGCGAAGGGCATGTGGTTGAGTCCTCTCCGATCCATGGCCTCTAGAACATAATGGATTGTCAGGGCATTGATATCGACAGCCGGTTGAAATCCGCGTTCTCCATCTCCTTCGGCTTCCGTTACCGAAAGAACGTTGCTTTTAGCCAGTTCAAAAAGAAGCTCATTGACGAAGCGGATTGGAATCTCAAGGCGGTGTGATATTTCACGAGCCGTAAGAGGTTTGCCTCCCGCAGCAAAGTTTTTAATCAGATGATGCGTGATCTGAAGAGCGAGCAGAGTTTTGAGGCGGTGGCTCGCCTGCAGGGCGTCCGGTTCGAATTCATAGGTGTCAACGTTCTGGTATGCAAAGGATAATTCAGCCCCGTACAGGACGATCAACCAGCTCAGTTGAAGCCAGACTAGAAAAAGCGGCAGAACGGCAAAACTTCCATAAATGGCATTGTACTGGACGACTCCGATCTGGAAGGTAATGTAGCCCCACTGAACGATTTGAAAGATGGTCCCTGCGATGATTCCTGCCAGGAGGCCGGACGTAAAGCGGACCTTCGTATTCGGCATGAAAATGTAAATAAAGGTGAAAAGGCTCCACAGCAGGCCATAGGGCAGCAACTTCAGAAAAAGAAAGAAAAGGGGGCTGAGGACTCCCAGAATTGTGAACTTTTCCATGATCAGATTCAACTGGGTGGTAATGAAGACGGTCATGCTGCTGGAAAGGATGATGAGAACGGGGCAGATCAGCATGAGAGACAGGTAGTCGCTGAACATCCTGCCGATCGTTCGCCGTTCCTTGACTCCCCAGATATCGTTGAAGGCCTCTTCAATCTGTCCCAGCACCTTGATCACGGCCCAGAACAGAACAATCAGGCCGATTCCCGCAATCACACCTCCCCTGGTATTTTCCAGGAGAGAATGAGAAAACTGAATGACATTGGCAAGAATCTCCTCATGGCCGGCAAGTTTGCTTCGCAACTGCGCTTCCAGCACTTTCTCGAAACCGAATCCCTTGGCGATTCCAAAGGCCATGGCCGCAACCGGGACAATCGAAACCAGAGAATAAAAGGTCAGAGAAGAGGCGCGCAACTTACACTTGTCTTCATCAAATCCGCGAATTGAAAGGATCAGGACCCTGAGAAGAGTCAGGAAAAAGGATTTTCCGGGAGGAAGCTGAGTGCGTCTAATCCGCCAGATATCCTGTTTAATGAAATTACCCACCTGCCGAAACTTCTTTCCGACCTCCACCATGATCCCTCCCGTTGAATTCCTCTCCATTCCAGTCAGTTCCTTTTTCCGTTCAACAGGCTCAACTTATAGGATCGGACCCGATTGACCGGAAAATAAGACTTCTTTGAACCGGCCAGTCCCGGAATCCCCATGTCACTTTCCTTGTTGATGAATTCAACATCTTCAAAAAGACGGCAGGCGCACTCCCTGTCCAGGAACTGATACAAACCCCGGATATGGGAATAAGCCTTTTCAAAATTGAGGACCTTTATCTTGTCCGTCAGAGAGGTGACGATCCCAAAGGCGCAGACCTCACCGTCGATCCTGATGGCGATTCCCCGCGCCTCGAGCAGTTCCAGATTTTCCAGCATAAGCCGGGCCGCCTGGCTTTCCTGTCCCAGATTCGGATCAGTCTCCGGGTTGCACCTGCTGTCTTTGGCACACCAGCGGTCCAGAAAAAGAAGGGTGTCGGGAATGTTGACCGGGGAAAGAGCTTCGATCGTCGTTCTGCCGGTTTCCAAAAAGATCCTGCGGAAATAATTAATGTGATTCCGTTTCTTGAGGTAGCGTTTCCCCTGCAGTTCCGTCAGATCCTTTTTCAGATAGATGTAGTCGCTGTAATCCGGCTGCTCCGTCAGTGAAAAGAGGGTCCTGATGGAAGATAACCCGAAGTGTTCGACATAGCTCTCCGGAATAAAGCAGAAGGTTGAAAGACAGTGGCGACGAGCCAGCTCAGCCAGTTCAGGAGGAGTAACTTCCCGGAATGGACTGAGGGGCAGCAGCAGGCAACGGCAGTTCGGATATTCCGGGAGGGTACCGGCAGTCATCAACAGGAGCAGATTGTCCTCCACGGTGTAATAGGTTGGATTCAATTCATTGTTCCAGGCAATCAGCGAAGAGAGGGAATAGATTGCCAGGGGATATTTAAGGGGATTAAAAAACGGTTTCAGCCGCGAATAATCACTAACGGTTAACAACCTGAAGGAATTCTGTATTTTCATGACTTCCTGAGCAGCATAGGGGTCGAATCGGGCATTTTTTCAAAACCGAAAGGGATGTAAAAGGGAAAGGAATTTCGTTCGGCAATCAAGCCGATCCAGGGAATCCCATCGGTCTGGAGACGTTTCAGAAGCGTGTTCACGAGACAGGTGCCGATTCCCCGGCGCCGGTAATCGGGATGGACTGTCAAATCCTGGATGTAGGCGTCGCTGGCCCGGTCGCTGATGACCCGTCCCATTCCAGCAAGACGTTGTCCATCCAGGGCCGCAAGAAAGCAATGACTTCCCTTGATGATTCGTGCGACGAGAAGAGGGTCCGCGTCCTCCTCCGGCCACCAGCCAGCCCTCCGGTAGAGGGTGATGATCTGGTCAAGAAGTTCCGGTTGAGCGTCTTCAAGAAAACGATAGATAGTCATGTCATTCCGTCTGATGCAATCTGATGTGCGGGTTGCCTGCATTCGTCCCGCATCGATGAGCTTTTGCCGCCTCAATTTATGCTGCCGCCTGCAGCCGTGTATAACCGCGATGGGAAGTAAGCCTCTTCCCTGAGGCTGGCGGCGTTCCGTGACTATAAAAAAGTATTATGGATTTAGTCAAGAATTAATGCCTTTCCGCCCTGTATTCGCTTGACCCGGTGCCGGATTTTGCCTATAGTCCCAAACCTGCAAACGAAATTGAAAGTTAAGGAGGTTATCAGGAATATGAAGATTATTCTTTTGGGAGCGCCGGGCGCCGGGAAGGGCACAGTGGCCAAACTGCTGACGGAGTATGATGGTTCCGTACAGATTTCCACGGGAGACATTCTGCGGGCGGCCGTCAAGGAAGGAACAGAGCTTGGACGGGAGGCCAAAGGCTACATGGATCGGGGTGATCTGGTTCCCGATGCGCTGATCATGCGGATGATGGAAACCCGCCTTCAACAGCCGGATTGTGCAAACGGATTCATCCTGGACGGTTTTCCCAGAACGATTCCCCAGGCCGAGGCCTTGAAGAAGCTCCTGGAAAAACTGAATATTCGACTGAATTTTGTCGTCAATCTGGAAGTTCCGCGGGATGTGATCCTGGATCGGCTGACCACTCGGAGAACCTGCTCCAATCCGGATTGTCAGGAAATATACAATATCAAAAGCAATCCTCCCCTGCCCGATGGCCGCTGCAAGAAATGCGGCAGTCCGACGATTCAGCGGGATGATGAGACCGAAGAAGCCATTCTGAACCGTCTGGAAACCTACAATGAGAAAACCGCGCCTCTGATTGGCTTTTATGAAAGGGAAGGGCTGCTCAAGACATTTTCCTCAGTCAGCAGCGCCGAAACCGTGGAAGCCGTTAAAAAGGCCTTGAAGGAATGCTGATCAAAATACCGGGTCTGTTTCGCCATGATCGATTATGAGAAGGAACTGAACGAAGAGCAGTGTCACGTTGTGCTGGAAGCGGGAGGGCCCATGCTGGTTCTTGCCGGCGCGGGGAGCGGAAAAACCCGGACGCTGACCTATCGGGTGGCGCGCCTGGTTGAGACCGGGATCAAACCCGAGCGGATTCTGCTGGCCACGTTCACTAACAAGGCTGCCCGTTCCATGCTCAACCGGGTCCGGGAACTCGTTCCTGTGGATCTCAGCCGCCTCTCCGGCGGAACCTTTCATCACAACGGTCATTTCATGTTGCGGGCTCACGCCGAAAGGCTGGGCTATACACGGAGCTTTTCCATACTCGATACGGAAGACGCCCGGCAGTTGATCTCGACCTGCGTTGTCGAGGCGGGCATCGATACGAAAGGGGCGACCTTTCCCAAGGCCAATGTTCTTTATGGGATATTGAGCCTTGCCGTGAATACAGCGGCCGATCTTTCCACGACCGTAGCGGAACGCTATCCTTTTTTCAGCCATCGTCTTGAGGATATCCGAAAAGTCGCCGCTCTTTATGATCTGCGCAAGCGTCAGTCCGATTTCATGGATTTTGACGACCTGCTCCTCAACTGGCGTCGCCTGCTGCTGGAATGTCCCGATGTCCTGCAACATTACGCTGAACGCTTTGAACACATTCTCGTGGATGAATATCAGGACACGAATCGCATCCAGGCGGAAATCATGGATCTGCTGGCATCACGACACCGCAACATCATGGTCGTAGGGGATGACTCCCAGAGCATTTACGCCTTCCGCGGGGCCAACTTTGCCAACATCATGTCTTTCCCGGAAAAATATCCGGACTGCCGGATTTTCAAACTGGAGACCAATTACCGCAGCACCCCGGAAATTCTCCATCTGGCAAATCTGAGCATTGAAAACAATGAAAATCAGTTTGCCAAGTCTCTGCGGGCCGTCCGGGAAGCGGGTCTGAGACCGGTGGTCGTCCCTGCCCGGAATGCCCTGCAACAGGCCGAATTTGTTGCCCAGCGGATACTGGAGCTTCACAGAGACGGCATTCCTCTGCACGAAATGGCGATTCTGTACCGGGCCCATTTTCACGCCATGGATGTTCAGATGGAGTTGACACGGCGGGGAATCCCCTATGAAATCCGTTCGGGAATCCGCTTTTTCGAACAGGCCCACATCAAGGATGTAACCGCTTATCTGAGAATTCTGGGGAATCCGCTGGATGAACTGGCATGGAAACGGATTTTTGGGCTGTGTCCGAAGATCGGGAAAAAAACTGCCGAGAAACTCTGGCAATTTCTTTCGGAATCGGGAGAACCGCTGGAAGCTGCTTTAAGGGAAGATTTTCTGAAGGTGGTTTCGAAGACGGCCAGAGGCGGACTCGCTTTTTTTCAGGAAGTATTGATCAAGCTGCGGGAGGAGGCTGTTCATGCTTCGACGCTGCCGGATCTCATCAGCCTGATTATTGAGAGAGGATATCGAAAGTATCTGCGGGAAACGTATACCGATACGGCCTCACGGGAAGAAGATCTCGAACAGCTCGCGGAATTTTCCGGCAAGTTTTCCTCTCTGGAGGACTTTTTGAGTGAATTGTCCCTCATGACCAACATGGACGCCGACGGACGGGACAAGGCAGCCGGCGATGACCTCCAGGAAAACAAGGTCATTTTGAGCACCGTTCATCAGGCAAAGGGGTTGGAATGGTCCGTTGTCCTGCTCGTCGGATGCGCTGAAGGCATGATTCCCCTGGAACGGGCGGTTCAGGAAGCCGGCGGCGA
>Ga0209723_1002904_pt1 | contig 21857 bp, 21 predicted proteins | sample BiotimSIPDNA_2_FD_185750 | JGI IMG/M metagenome (GOLD analysis project Ga0209723, IMG submission 185750) | Anaerobic biogas reactor microbial communites from Washington, USA - Biogas_R2 time_0 SIP DNA (SPAdes) (version 2) | ecosystem: Engineered > Bioreactor > Anaerobic > Unclassified | place...
AAGGGGAAGCTTTATGGCAGAACCCTCCAAGTCGAAGTAGTACCTTCAACTGTATATTACTTGAACAAATAATGTATTTACTTCGTTAAACAATTCTATAACGAAGTAAGATTAAATAACTAATCAAGGACAATCATTACCAAGATATCTGATTTATCTTATATAGAATTGAGTTGAAAAATATGGCCAAGGAAATCAAACAATTAGTGGTGGGAATAACCCGAGAGGGTGATATAGTCGTCAAAAGTGCCCGAGGCCGAATGTATTCGGTTAAAAAATCGGCAGATTTAGAATTCAGCTGTGAAGACCTTTTCCAGGATGTGGAAAAAGAATTATATGCAACTATAGACACCGAAGCAGAGACATGGGAATGCATATTGATTGAATAATAAAAAAAACCGAAGAATTAAATCCAAAAAGAAAGAATTACTAATAAAATTTATTTTTATTTTTGAATTATTTATTCTCTTATTTAATTGACCATTCGGTAAAAGTAACAATTCTAGAACGAAGTTACTTTTTTTGTTAATCATGCAAAAATAATTTGTATAGATGGTTTGCAAAAATAAGTTGGCAAACTGAAAATTGAGATATTCCATAAAAGATTTAATTGCGCATTTTAGTGTTTTATAGAATTAAAGCGAGCTCTACTATATTTTTAGGTATATACAAAATAACGAAAAATCTTTATAACAAACCATTGCATAATATATATTTGTGATTATTATGAACGATCCATCAAGTATTGAGGAAGTATTTGAAGAAGTATCTAAAATAAGAAAGCTTTTAGAGATTCTTCTTCGAGAGAATATCAAAGAAGAATTAGAAATAGTTGCTACTACACCTGAAAGAAAAAAAATCTGGGTTTTATGTGACGGCTCTACAAACACAAAGGGTATAGCTAAGGAAGTAGGAATGTCCTTAAGAGCTGTCCAAACAACCATAAAAGAATTAAAGGATCATGATTTAATTAAACATGAAAAAGGAGGTTATCCACAACGTATCTTCGATTATATTCCATATGATTGGAGTATTTAGATGGAGGAATTGGCATGGATGAATCTGTTCAAAGAGAAATATTAAAAAGATTAAAAGAATTAGATGACAACTTTAGCTTATATTTAAGTTTGTTTAAGTTAATTAATGAAGATAAAATTGAAGAAATGAAACAAGAGCTTTTCAAAAACAAAACTAGGAAAAAAATATACGAATTGTGTGATGAGAAAAAAACTCCTCAAGATATCGCTCCAGAAGTCGGTATTCATGTTAAAAACGTTCGTAATCACCTTAATAAGTTGACTTCTGCAGGTCTTCTCTCATATGAAAAAGATGGAAGAAAAAGATATTATTTTAAGACTTTAGAATGAGTGTTTTTTATGGTTGATGGAGATATTGAGGTATTGAAGGAAATATCTCATAAGTTGGACCAATTAATAGCTCTTTGGAAATTAGATAATTGGGAATCATTAAAAAAATTTGAGAAAGAAATTAAAAAAGATAAAATATATTCAAAAATTTTAAAATATGCAGATGGTTCTTTAAGTTATTCTGATCTCTCTAAAAGAGTCGCTAATGAAACTGGTGCTGCGGAAATTACTGTAAACAAAAAAATTTCTATTTTAAAAGAAAGAAAAATTTTGATTACAAGGAGAAAGGGACGATATGTATATTACGATAATTCTGGATTACTTGACTGAGGGAGTATTTAATGGCAAAAGGAAGAGTTGACGAAGAATTAGATCTGGTTTACAATTCTATTGATGACTATATCTTTGAAACTCATAAATTCTGTTCAAAAACAGAAATTATGGAAATCACTATGCTTTCGAGGAAAAAGTGTGATCAATTATTACTTAAGTTAATCCAAACAGGCAAGATTAAAGAGGTATACGGGGGAGAAAAGAAAGTTAGAATATACATACCATCATATATGCTGGCTGAAATTTTAGCGGCTCAAGTTAAACCTCGATGGGTTGATGGATATTCATTTGAAGAAAAAAAAGAAAAAATTGAGGAAATAAATACACTTAAAGATGGAATTAAACAATTCGAGATGTTCGAAAGGCTTATTTATACAACTAATACTCCTTTGGAAGAAGCAGTGGCGTTCGCATTTAAATTTTTAGGATTTAAGAGTGTTAAACATTTAAAGGATCCGGAATATCATGATGTTGAATTTAAATTTAATAATAAACTTTACTTAGTAGAAGTCAAAGGAAAAGGTAAACATGGAACTAAAAAAGATGTTTTACAGTTAGGGGGATGGATTGCAAAGAAATTAGATGAAGATATGAAGAGAAACGAACTAGAAGGATTATTTGTCATTAATCATTATCGCAAAGAAGATCCAACAAAAAGAGAAAATTCTTTGACAGAGAAGGCAAAAGAATATCTCAATTTATATGATTCAAAATTTATTGAAACTGTTCATTTATACGAATTAATTAGAAATGTTCTAGATAACGAAATAACTAAAGAGGAAGCGAGAAGCGAAATTATCAAGGGTCATTAGACATAATTTGAAGTTCATTATAATATCTTTGTAATTTGTCTTAATCCATTTCTATAATTTTAATTTCATCATCATTCAATCTATACAATCCATAGGCCAAATTGTCAATCTGTTTATCAGTAGCATCAATATGACGTTTAATAATTTTTTTTTGATCAGGGGTCTTGGCTGCGACCATTTCTTCATGAAGTTTCAGCATTTGATCTGCTAATGAGCTCATACGGTCGTGAAGAGCCACTTCGTCGACATCATCAAAATTTATCATACGAATTGGGAGTTTTTCTATAAATTGTTTGTTGTATGCATAATAACCCCCTCTGAATATACTACTAACTCTTTTTAGGAAGAAATCTAGTAATTTGGAATTTAGTAGGCCCAAAAGGTATTCATAGCTGATTTTACAGTCTTCTTTGAGTGTGATACCGTATCCCCCTCCCCCTCCCCCTCCTGATCCAACGAAATATAAATTTCCAGAGGAGTCTAATGTGAAAGAAGCTCTAGGTGCAATAGATGGGGTAATAATTTTCTTTTTTGCGAACATTGAGACGCTTTTGGGATAAACGTAGGCGTACCAATTTTCATGACGCATTTTACCTTTTTCACGGTTGCGTAACTTCCCATAGTTCTCTTTTAAATATTCCCAAGACTTAGGAAAGTTTTCAGAAAATTTTGAACTTGATATAAGTGTGGTTTTGTTGGTTTCTGCCGAAATTTTGGGATCATAAGGAAACAGTACTCTTTTGGATGGATATGCTGCATAACGCCGTATATCCCGTGAACCTTTACATAATGGATGTACTACTCCTTTTTCAAGTTTGTATTCTTTCTCAGTGGCTTTAGATCTGACTTTATAATATCCATTTAAGTTATCATCAACTGGTTCGAGCAGATATACGGGATCAGCACTCGTTACCAGTCCCTGAAATATTTTATCTGTAATCTCTCCTAATTTAACAGGCATCTCATTTAATTTCTCGAAAATCTCAGCTCCAGACCCCACAATAAAATTCCATTCCTCACCAGTAACCTTTTTAGCTGAAACTTCCCCTTCAACAGCTTCTCCTGAAACTTTCCATTCTCCCAGATCTTCTACTTTAACAAAGTTGAACTTCTTTCGGGGTGATCTATTCAAAAACAGTAAACAGGTGTAAGTTGTTGCCCTCTCAAAGACCTGCTGATCACCAAAATGCACAACTTTGTCCAGATTCTTGCCTTCAGCAATTAAAGACCGTAACGACTGGCCATACTTGGCATTGAAGAATTTATGTGGAAGAATATAACCCAGTAAGCCTTTTTCGTTTAGAAGAGATAGTCCTTTCTCCACGAACACCACGTAAATATCGTAATTTCCTTTGCTGGCTGAAAAGTAGTTTTTTTTGTAAACCTCCACTTCCACTGGTGCCCATTCTTTCATGGCCTGTATTCGGATGTATGGGGGGTTCCCAATCACAGCATCAAAGCCATCCTCAACTTGGGGAAACTCATTTTCCCAGTCAAAGGGATTTATCCGCCTTATATCTTCTGGTTCAAGCTCCATCGCACCGTAAATATCAGGCCCAATCAAGCTGTTCCCGCATTTGATATTATCTCCAAGATCAGGCAGTGCCCGTTCTTTGAACAGCTTCTGCTGGGCTTCCAGGGCATCTTGATTCTCTCCTTCCAGCACTTTCAAAAGTAAACTCAGTTTAGTAACCCACACGGCTTGACTATCGATGTCTACGCCATAAATATTATTTAACAGGATTCTCTTCTTCTCCTGGATAGTTAAAAACCATTCACCTTTTTTACCTTGATAAATCTTATCTTTAAGCCTTTTCTTATCCTTCTGACTGGAATAGTAGTCCCGGTGCCACTGGAGAAGATACTTGTAGGCACCTAAAAGAAAAGAACCAGAACCACAGGCAGGGTCCAGTATTCTTAACTCAGAAACCTTGTTGGGTGTTTTTCCATGACAAAGACTCCCCACGGTGTTCTCCACAATATAATCCACGATAAACTGGGGCGTGTAATATACACCCCCAGCTTTTTTAACTTCGGGCTTCTCCTCCACCTTGGCCCGGTGGTCAGAAGTCAGACGAATGACTTTACCTAGGAACTGTTCATAGACGTTGCCCAATATCTCAGGTTGGAGCACTGAAAACTCGTAGGGACTTTCCGGGTAATAAAGGCCCTTAATAATAGTTTTAAACACACCATCATCAATGTTAAGGTCCAGAGTCAGTTCATCTGGTTCTGTGGGCCTGCCCCTCTCCTCTTTAAAATGGAAAAGTCCGGAATTATACTTAGCATCCGCGTCACGGCACAGATCACCAAAGGATAGGTAAATATTCTCATCATCCAATAAAGAACGCAGCCGACCGTAACGTTCAATCCCCCGGTCCTCGCACATCCTCAAAAATATGATACGGTCAATGGTCTGCTGGACGGCGTAGTTTAACTCCTCTACACTAACCGTATTTCTGAGGGCAATGTTCCTGGCGAAAAGGTCTCTCCAGTTCTCAATTTCGGACAAGAACTCCTGGTCGACCTCGGTAGTCCCCCTCTTTTTCTTGACAGACTCAGCATACTTATCAAAGGATCCCCGCAAAACAGCTTCCTTGGAGAAGATACAGTAGAGTTCGTCCCATTTCTCCACAAGGTCCTGGTAGGTGAGATACATTATCCGTCCAGTACTGGCCCGATCCGTTTTCTTGGGACGGGTGCGGGATTCGTACACCGCAAACTCTTCAAAATCAGTAAGGATAGATAATGGTAACTTGGCACTCCATGCGTACCTGCGGAGCTGATAGGATGGCTTTATGTCCTTTTCAATATTAACCGAGGGCTTTTTGGCCTCCACAAAAAACATTTTCCTACCGGCCAGTGTGAAACAGTAATCAGGAGCTTTGGTACCTCCCGATACTTTGATGGAGTCTTCAAAAATGACGTCCCGGTACTGAGGAGCTGCACCGGACTCGTTGTCCACATCCCAACCAAGAGCCTTAAAAAAAGGATTGATAAATTCCTGTTTCAGCTGTTCTTCCTTGTAACTGGGATTTTTATATGCCTCCCGGTTACGGTGGAATTTATCAGCTAATTCCACTATCTCTTCTGGAGCCCCCGACAATTTGATTTCCCCCTTGATTAAATTTATTAAAACCGACCTATTTTCATAGCCAATCCAGGTTTAACTGCTCTTTTCTTCAAGATCTTACAAGTAATAATAAACACTTAACTTATATAACTCTAATGTATTCAGTTATAGGTTAAAACCATACTAAGTCCTTTTCCATAATAATTAGAATAAAAACCTACTAAATACCTTATTCTAATAATAATTAAAGAAAAATTATTCCTTTAGATACTTATGGATTCTCTAAAAGTTGAGTAATTTATTTAAAAACCCCATCAGAAGTAGATATTATGCAGTTCCTGGAAGAATTATCAATCAAACCCCTTAACACTCATCTTTACCAGCTGGCCTTTATCCATGAGTCTTATTCCTATGAAAAAGGCCTCAATGAATGTTACGATAGATTGGAATTCTTGGGGGATGCAGTACTGGATCTGGTGGTGTCTGAATTCTTGTATGAAATGGATTCCCAGTTAACTGAAGGCGAATTAACCCGCAGGCGTGCTAACTATGTGTGTAAAAAGGCCATTCACACCTATTCTACCGAATTGGGATTAGAACCGTATATACAATTGGGTGCCGGCTTGAAATTAACCAGCCGTGAACTAGATTCGGTTATTGCCGATGTTTTTGAATCTTTGATAGGGGCTATATACCTGGATTTAGGCCTGGAAACGGTCAAAGAATTTCTCATAAAAACGGTTTTACCGCACATTAAGAACAATGAAGTCTTCCATTATAACTATAAATCTGAATTAAAGGAGTTATGTGATGTTGAAGGTCGGGAACTAAGCTATGACTTAATCCAGGAAGAAGGAAAACCACATAATAAAACCTTCACCATAGCTGCCATAATTAATGGAAAAAGATGTGGAACTGGTAGTGGTGGGAGTAAAAAAGAAGCAGAGCAGGATGCTGCTAAAATTGCCTTGAGTAAAATTTAGAATAATTTACAAAAAAAATAATTTGGTGAACCCTAAAAACAAAAAAATAATTTTGTATCCTTACTGGTCCTGTATACTTTTCTTTGAAATTATACTGTACAAAACTGGGGTCCGTCCTTACTGACATTTTTGAAAGAACTTAGCATGGAAAATGACAGACAAGATTTTTTACTTTTAATCTAAAATTAAAGAAACCAATGTAAATAAACCGCCCACCCTATATGTCCTGGTTGTTTTATCAAGGTTTTGGACTTTTTATTAAATTTGACATAATATAAGTATTCTGATAGAAGGTTATCCTAGAATGGAAGGGTCTATTTACCGACTACCAGTGTATGGCCCGAACATGACTGAAAGATCATATTATTGATTCGAAGTTTTCATTTTCTTTCTTGATGTGACTATAGTGATGTTTAAAATATTGAATTACTACCTTGTTGATTATTGATCATGTACTATTGAGCCAATTTTCTAAAAAATTATTTCCAATATTATTTGGATTCTATATTACATTATGGCAAGATCAGTTTCTTAAACTGGTTAGCCGGTGATGAAAAGAATACTTTCTATTTTTAAATCATTTCTCAAAGGTCTCCGCCGCCTCTTTAAGATACTCCCTTATAGGAATCTTCTGCGTGCATTTCTCTTCACACTCACCACATAGAGTGCAATAGGCGGCACTCATCTTCTTTGCTGATAAAAAAGAATAGTTCCCGCTGGGTTTGTCCAGGTTCTGGTAGATGTAGACATCATTCAGGAGATTCAAATTCAGAGGGATATCCACGCCCTCAGGGCAGGGCATGCAGTACCCGCAGGCTGTGCAGCCCACGTGTATCCTGGCCTGGTAGGCCTCCCGGACTTCCTGTATAATATCTAACTCTTCAGAGGTTAGGCTATTAGCGTATCCCTCATCAGCGATCCTGAGGTTCTCCTCCACCTGTTCCATAGTACTCATACCACTCAAAACCAGATCCACCTCCTCCTGGTTCCACAGAAAGCGCAAACCCCACTCGGCCAGTGTTCTTTTAGTGGGGGCCTGGTCCCAGATGGACTGAATCTCTGATGGTATGTTTCTGGTAAGACAACCTCCCCGAAGGGGTTCCATAATCACACTTCCCATGTCCCGGGTTTTAATATACTCCAGTCCATCTTTCCCGGCCTGGAAGTCCTGGTCCATGTAGTTGTACTGTATCTGGGCAAAACTCCAGGGATAAGAGTCTGCGATGGCCTTAAAAACCTCTGATTCATCGTGGAAGGAGAAGCCAACATACTCCACCTGTCCATCTTCCAGGGCTGCGTCCAGGAACTGGTGCACATCCAGGCTGGTAAGATTTTCCCAGGTTTTATGGTTTAGACCATGTAGGAGATAGAAATCTATCCGGTCGGTCTGGAGCCTTTCCAGCTGTTCATTCAAGTAGCGATTCAGGTCTTCTTTTTCCTGAACCAGCCAGCAGGGTAGTTTGGTGGATAGATACACCTGGTCCCGGTAACCATCAGAGAGCACCTCTCCCACCAATAATTCACTCTTACCTCCAGTGGTGGCTGAGGCGCTATGGTAGGGATAGGCAGTGTCCATGTAGTTCACACCAGCATCCAGGGCCTGATGCAGCATCTTGGTGGCCAGGGGTTCATCTATCTTTTCGGGGTTCCCATCACTGATGGGCAATCTCATGCACCCAAATCCCAGTATAGAAACTTTTTGACCAGTTTTCCCCAGTTCTCGATATAACAAATTAGAAATCCTCCGGATAATCGGTTTTAAAAAAAGTTAATAAGTAATCTAATGAACTGTAAAAGCAAGAGAATTAGTAGGAATAATAAAAACACCACTAGGAACTGTTTCACTGTATCTTTGGCTGGAATACTAAAATCACCTAACTAATAGATTATCGTTTGCTGCAGATATAGGTTACATGATTCTCAGATTCAACTGTTTTAGAATCAATGGAAAATCCACCAGTTTTTAGCAAACCTTCCATATCCAATGGTAGGTGCTGTATTCATCCCGGATGTGAGTGATGGTTTCGTGGGCCATGGAAACACCAGCTTGTTTTCGCATCATCTCTATAAATTTCCAGGTTGTGTTCATAATCCGGGGTTTTGAAGGTATATATCAGATCAAAGAGGTATAATTTTCCCCCTTTTTTTAGAATACTGACCATGTTAAGGAGAGCCACTGATTTCCAGAAGTCAGGCAGGTGGTGCAGGGCACCTTGGAAACCATCTTATCCACTGGGCCACCTTCATGCTGATAAGATAAAAAACCGGCACAATGAGTTTCTATATTATTAATCCCACTTTTTTGGCATTTTTTCTTCAGAACACCCAGCATGGACTGGGAGATATCCACTCCGATGACCTTTCTACAGTGTCCAGCAAGTTTTAATGCTATCCCACCAGTTCCACATCCAAAATCCAGCACAGTATCTTCTGCAGTTATATTTAACTTGTCCATCACTTCTTCGGCTTCTTTTTTAAAATCCCTGAATTTGGCATGCTGGTCATCGTAGTTATCTGCAACTTCAGGATCTAAGTAGTCCACTCCGATCTGATCTTCATCAAAGTATCATGATCTGGGTTTCAAATTAAATTCTCCTCTCTACAGTAGGTCACTTATGGGGAAACTTGAGGATTAACACCTGGGTGGAAACGGTCTGCCCATCCAGGACAGCGGTGATGGTAGCTGCCCCTGGGCCCTCATCTGCTTTTAGAGTAACACTTGCCTTTCCATTGACGGTGTAGGCGGTGCGAGTTTTTCCCTTGCCCAGACTCCCCCGGTTGGTGGTGAAGGTAACTGGTATTCCATCAGGTATGTGCCCGGAACGGAAGGTGTCCAGTCGGTTGGAATTCCTGGTCAGATCGGCGGTGATGGTGACTTTTCCACCAAAAAAGACCATGGGGCTGCTGGGAGATACATTTAACACCAGCCAGCGACTGAAAATAACCGACCCCCCGCCGATATTGGTGATCTGGTCCTGAACCTGGCTCTGGTCGTTGTAGCCCCACCAGTTGTGCTGAGCATAGACCATCCCATTGTAGGGAAGATTGGGGTAGAGTTCATTGTAAAGACCGTAGTCGGTGTTCTGATAGATATGATTGAATTTCACCTTAAGGTCCTCGGCCTGGAATATGTGGATTCCAGCACCGTTAGCAGTGATACGGTTGTCACTAACGTTGAAGAAGTAATTACCATCCCCATGAATGGCTGTTTCCTGGTTACCAGTTATGAGGTTCCTGGTTATGGTCAGGTAATTCATACTCTGGGAATTGATTCCAGTCACATTATTGGCAATGGAATTCCAGGGCATAAGAACATCGGCACCACTATCTAGGTAAATTCCCTCCTGATTGTCAGTTAACTTGTTGTTTATGATCATTACATTGGTGGCCATGGGCCCCCGGATTCCAAAGTAGTTGCCATTGATTTTATTGTTCTCCACTGTACAATTATCAGTCAGCATAACTCCAATTCCATCAATAAGACCTTGGATTGTGAAATTCTTCAAAAAAGAACCTTTGCTCATGGATACTGTTGGAGAATCTGTACTGGCCGCTTTAATGGTAACCTCGCCCCAACCAATTAAACTCAGATTATCCTGGCCTAGAGTCACATTTTCATGATATACGTAGGGTGTTCCCCCATCATCGTAGACATTAATGGTATCACCGGGACTAGCCACATTTAAGGCATCCATTATAGTGGGATAGGTGTGTCCCGGGCCCACATCCCTATTCACTCTTTCCAACCCCATAAAATCGTATCAATCTCATACATAAGAACCCCCTATTAAGTTCATATAATTTTATGAACCTTCGTGATTTAATAGGTTGCGAAAGATTACCATCCAAATGGTCCTTTTATAAAGAGAAATAAAAAAAAATTAATAAAAGAAGTAAGAACTTCTTTATCTTTTCATCGTAGCTGCTATTCCACCTAACAAGCTGATAATGGCCAGGGCTAGGGGTGCCAGGGGTGCTCCAGTGTTCTGCATTCCCACAGTTCTAGTTGATGTGGCTGCGTTTACGGTGGGGGCTGGTTGGATGTCAATACTTAAACCAAGTGGATCTTGTCCGTCTAAGCTGACTCTTACAGTTCCGGTTCCGGTTCCTTGGTCGGCGGTGAAGATCGCGGTAGCCACTCCGTTTAAGGTATATTTGGTTACAGAATTACTGCCCACACTCCCACGGGTACTCTGGAAAAATACTCCCACTCCGTCTGGGATGTGTCCTCGACGGGGGTCATGCACTACTCCATCTGAGTCTTGGGTTAAATCAGCGTTGATAAATAGGCGTTGTCCTAGATAGACCACATTTTTGATGATGATAATCCTTAAAACCAGCCAGGGCTTGTATATAACTGTTCCGGCTCCGATATTTTTGATTTGGCTCTGCACATGTAATTGGTCGTTGTATCCCCACCAGTTGTACTGGGCGTAGACAATACCATTGTAGGGCAAGTCGAAGGTCACGCCCGGGGTGAGCTCATTGTAAAGGCCATAATTGGTGTTATTGGTAATTCGGTTGAAGTGTACTTGGACTGATTGGGCCTGCAGGATATTTATACCTGCCTGGTTGTTTTTAATCTGATTTTGAGTGATGGTGGTATGGGCGTTACCGTCTATTAGGATAGCTTCCTGGTTGTTGGTAATAATATTTCCAGTTACAGTCAAATACTTCATAGTCTGGGATAATATTCCTTTATTGTTATTTGCAATAGTATTGCCTGTGATTAGGGCATCACCGCCATCAACCCAGATCCCATAATCATTACCTGCTACCGTGTTGTTGATTATATTGGCACTGCTTTCTGCGGGTGATCTAATTCCGTACCGGTTATTTGAGATTTTGTTGTTTAAGATGGTACTATCATAGTTAACCAATACTCCCCATGTTTGGTTATTGATGCCCAGTATGGTGAAGTTCTTCAAAACCGAACCTTTAGTTGTGGATACCACTGGGGTATCGGTAGTAGCAGCCTGGATGGTAACGTTACCCCATCCTTGTAAGGTCAAGTTCTCCTTGTTCATCACCACATTTTCAGTGTAAACGTAGGGGGTTCCTCCATTATCATACACTTTGATGTTATCTCCTGCACTGGCCGCATTTATACCATCAGTAATGGTGGAATAAGTATGACCCGGACCCACTTCCAGATCTGCAGCAGCAGCACTGGGAATGCTAAAAGCTAATATTAACAGCATTCCTAGGCACATTAAGGGTAATGTTGCTTTGTTTTTCTTATATATATAAATTACCTCCTTCTTAATGGTTACAGAATCACTAAAAATAGTATTCCGTTATTTAAGGAAGTAATTCAGTGATATTATAAGAAAATCATAAAAATTTGACACCATCTTGGGTTATCATGGAGATGCTCCCCTAAAAATACTACTTCAGGATTCTTACATTATAAATGTGCGATTCAACCATTTAATATTTGTTATTTAGATCTTAAACCAAGTTGAACAATCAGATAGATATACTGCGGCCAATAAAAATATATGCAAGCTGAGGTGAAGAGAATGGTTGATCTGCCGGAAGAAGCAGTGGAGATGTTTAACAACGAAGACTGTGATAAAAGTAGGCCTTTAGTATGGATTTCGACTATAGGGGTTAAGGATAAGGAGGGAAGTCCCCATATGGCTCCGGTGTGTTTCACCAAGGTGCTGGATCAGGATAAGATCCTGGTGGCTGTTAACTTCGCCACCCAGACCATGCGCAACATCAAAACCCACTACCAAGTGGCCCTGGGCATCGCGGTGCACTACGATGGTTACTTGGTTAAGGGTACTGGTGAGATAATCGAGAAGGGATCGGAATTTGAACAAGTACAGGATATGGTTAAAACCCGATTTAGAGATAAAATTAAACCAAAAGCTGCACTCCTGATCCAGGTAGATGAGGTTTACTCCTTGAAACCGGGTTCTGGTTCTAAGAGAGTAGTTTGAACATCTAATTGAACATTACAAATTACACGTCTACCCCTATCTACTTAATGGAGACTATACATGGGAGAAGGCTTGAAATTATTGATCTACTTCCTGGTTGGGGGCTCCGTACTCACCATGGTCACCTACTTCGGTAGTAAGGACAAGGGCATCTTAGCCGCCTTCATAGCCATGTTTCCAGCTGTAGTTACCATGAGCATCATCACCATCTACAGTGAATCAGGTAGCGTGCTGGTTTTAGACTATGTTAAGGGACTCCTACTTTTAAGCCCAATATGGATAATTTTTCTCCTTTGCATTTACTTCTTTCTCCCTAAACAGGGATTACTGGTTGCTTTGGGGGCAGGAATGCTGGTGTATATACTGGTAGCCATTTTTTTGCTTTATTTATAATCTTCAATCTAATTAGAACTAAATTATCTCTCCACTTATAGAAATGGTGTAGTCCTTGATGATAATGTTCTTCTGGGCCTTCTCCAGGGCCCGGCGGACTAGAACCTCAATACCTGAGCAACAGGGAACCTCCATATGCACGATGCTAATGGATTTTATGTCCTGATTGGCGAAGATCTCGGTTAACTTGTCCACGTACTGGTCTATGGTCTGATCCAGTTTAGGACACAGAATAATCAGAACCTTGTCTTTTAAAAAGCGTTGATGAAAGTTAGCATAGGCAAAGGGGGCGCAATCCGCTGATATAAGTAAATCTGCATTTTTCAAATAAGGCGCCCTGGGGTTTAATAGCTGCAGCTGCACTGGCCAGTTACGAAGCTCGGCACTGAGGACCAGGGCCTGGTCTTCACTCTCGGGTCGGGCACTTAAATCCATCTCCATGGAACCGGGACAGCCGCAGGCGAAGGTCTTCTCCTCCTGGTACTCTGGTACTTCCAGGTTCTTCTCCTTCAAAAAGTCTATGGCCTGGCTGAGGAGTTCTTTCTCACTGTGATCATCCAAGTGTTTCAGATGGGCTTTTATAACGTTAGGTCCACCTTTTACAACGTTTTCCATAACCCTGTATTCATCATAGGGCTCAGCTTCCCTGGATTCTACTTCAATGGCGCCCTGGGGGCAGGTTCCGATACAGGCACCCAGACCATCACAGAAAAGGTCACTAATAAGGTGGGCCTTCCCGTCAATTACCTGCAGGGCACCCTCAGGACATCCTGGAATACAGTCCCCACAGCCGGTACACTTTTCCTGATCAATTTTGATGATATCTCGTTTCATAATCTTCATCTCCGCATCTTAATTCTTTTTTTTCTAATTTTCTTTAAAAAACATTATAAAATCTAGTTCATAAAATATTAATGGAGATGTTTTTTGGAAAACAAAGGAATCTTGAAAGATAAATCAAATGCACCAAATACAGTGGATGATTATATAGCTGCGGCTCCAGAAACGGAGCAATTTGTTTTAAAAAGGCTTCGTCAGATAATTAAGGCTACAGCCCCCGAGGCTGAAGAAACCATAAGCTACCAGATCCCTACCTATAAATTTCATGGCCCACTGGTCCATTTTGCATCATTTAAGAATCATAACAGTTTCATCGTAGTTAAAAAATCAATCCTGGAAAAATTCAAGAAAGAACTGGGGGATTTCCACACCTCCGGGACCACCATTCATTTTACATCCGAAAATCCGCTTCCTGAGGGACTGGTTAAAAAAATCGTAAAAGAAAGAATGAAACATAATGAAAAAAGAAATAAGTAAGTAAAATCCTACACTTAATTATATTATTTTTATAGGGGGAGTAATGTTTTCCAACTCAGATCTGGAAAAAATGAGGGCCGAAAAGGATATTAAAGGTCTTATAAAGGCACTGGATCCTGAAGAAAACAAGCATATCCGGGAACAGGCAGCCTACATCCTGGGAGATCTTAAGATTAAAGAAGCGGCAGGACCTCTTATCTCAGTTCTAAATGATGATTACTGGCCCATCCGCAAGGCCGCTGCCTTATCTTTAGGGGCTTTGGGGGATAAACAGGCGGTACCGCCTTTAATTTCACTCTTAAATGATGATTACTGGCATGTAAGGGAGACTGCTGCCCTGGCCCTGGGTGCCCTGAGGGATAAACGAGCGGTGGAACCCATAATAGAGGCCTTAAAAGATGGTTCTTTAAATGTTAAATGCGAAGTGGTGGATGCCCTGGGGGTTTTAGGTGACAGGAGAGCTTCCGAGCCTTTAATAGAAATATTGAAGGAAGACGATTATATTTTGCGGGCTTGTACCGTTACTTCGCTGGGTAAAATCGGAGACAATCTATCATTACAGTTCCTTATGAATTCTTTAGAAGATGAAAGCTATCTGGTAAGGGTTAACGCCGCCCATGCCCTGGGGACCATTGGGGATGAAAGTGTTCTCCCTGAACTTAAAAAGGCCCTGAATAAATCCCAGGGGGAATCTCAGGAATTTGAAAGGGCCATCCGAGACGCCATGGCACAGATCACGGCACGTATAGCTTAAGTTGATTTTTTCTTTTTCCATATCAGGATATAGGCTACCACCAGCCCTACTACAAAGCCCAGGGTTATATTCACCCCAGGGATAATAGGGCAATCATATGGTCACCAGGTAGGAATCGGGTTTCAAACTATTTTTACCCAGGTCCAGGGCAATAAATATTAATAAAGCCTCAAAAATCCCCACGGGTATGATCTTTACGAACTGAGGTTCGGCGAAGAAAAGAGCTATTGGTAAAGCATCAATCCACTGATTACGTTGACTCCCCCAGTCCTGGCCCTGAAACGATAATCTGCTCCCAGGCTACCCGCTCCATGGCACATGGGAAAGCCTCCGAAGGGTACCGAAGTCAAATTCATAAGACCGATGGTCTTGGAGAGGCGGCTGGGTTTAACCTTCTCGATACACGTCCTGGAGAAGTAGGGAAGTGGATAGAATAGCGTTAGCTATGGTTAAGGGAATCGGGGGTAATTGAAATGACAACATATCCTTTACTACATTTGGATTTAAATTATTCAGTTTTTTTTAGTTTCAGGTTCTAGAGGTAAGTCGAATATAGTGGGGAAAAACATAAAATTAAAGGTAATAATTAAGTTAAAGGAGGATTTTATCAATGGACGTTGGAATTATAGTTTATTCCCAGACCAGCCATACCTACTCCGTGGCCCAGAGGCTCCAGAATAAACTCTCTTCACAGGGACAAGATGTGAATATAGAACGCGTAGTCCCTGCAGGTAAGGTAAACCCGGGAGAATTTAATATAAATTTCAAAACAAAGCCGGATACAGAATCCTATGATGCATTAATATTCGGTTCTCCCGTACATGGCTTTAACCTGGCTCCGGCCATGAACGCCTACCTGAACCAGATACCATCCCTGCAGGAAAAGAAGATAGCCTGTTTTGTGACTAAGGGCCTGCCATTCGATAGTACTGGAGGTAACCAGGCCATAAAACAGATGGTAAATATTTGCCGGGCCAGAGGTGGGGTGGTCATGGGAACTGCCATCGTAACCTGGAGTATGGGCCGAGAGAAGAAGATCAACAATCTTTTGGAAAAATTCAGTACATTATTCTAAAAATTAGAAAATAAAAAATGTCTCTTTAATTCCTTTCTAAATTGCACGCCAATTTTCAATATCTTAAGCAGTGAGTCTTATGAAAGTTTCAGCCATTATGGTGGCTCGCAACTGGGGATTTTCGGTAGTGGCCAGACTGGGAATCCCAGATCCCAATGATATGGGCATCCAATCCAGAAAAAAGCGCAAAAGCGTCTGCAAGCCATGACTGACAAATTTCAGGGCCTTAGAAAGTGGAAAATTGCCTTCATCCCCTCTATAGGATCTTACAGATTTCCGGGTGTGTAAAATAATGCCCTGGTCATGAAGAATGATTTTTCTGCTGATTATCAGTACTGGTATAATATTAACTCTTTGATAAGGACTATTACTTACGATACCCCCATCAACCACTTAAAAAAAGTTAATAGCAGACTCTTAGGACCCCTGGTCCAGGTGTTTATGAGAAGACCTTCCGGGTCTACTAGCGAATATTAAAATATTAGTTAAATAATATAATTCTTTTATCAGGGGGTTTTCCTATTTCAATGATTTACAAAATCTTTTTAACACTCTTAATTTCTGTAACACTATTTTTATCAGCCTCTGAAAGTTTTACAGCTTCCCAGGAAATTAATAATACCTCTTCTGGCAATATTTCAAATATGACTGTGGGAATTAACAGCACCATTAACTCTTCTACCTATAAACAGTCCACCTGGGGCATCCTGGTGCAGGATCAGAATACCAGTGAAGTTATCTTCCAAGAGAATTCCCAGAAACTTTTGGTACCCGGATCCACCACCAAGATATTTGCAGCCGCCGCGGCCCTGGCAGCTTACGGCCCTGATTACCGGTTCCAAACCCCGGTTTACTACGATGGCAGTCTGGAATCAGGTAACCTCCAGGGGAACCTGGTACTGGTGGCCAGTGGAGACCTGACCATGGGGGGCCGTAACACCCCGGATGGTAAGATCAGCTACACCAACCTGGACCACTCCGACGCCAACTCCCTGGAAGGGGCGAACCTGACCTCCACTGATCCTCTCTCCGGCCTTAATGAACTGGCCCGCCAGGTTAAAATGTCTGGAATAAACAGGGTGGAGGGTGATGTAATCATCGATGACCATCTTTTTAACAAAACCCTAGCCCCATCGGGGGAGTATCTGATCACCCCCATCATGATTAACGATAACCTCATCGACCTGGAGATAATCCCGGGAAAAGCAGGAGAAAACGCCACCATTAACTGGAGACCACAAAGCAGCACCTACACCGTCACTTCCCAGGTCCGAACTGTATCTTCCGGCCAAACTGAGATAAACGTCAACAGTGATGATATGAGTAACATTGTGGTGGAGGGTCAGATCCTGGAAAATTCCACTCCGGTGGTGCGAACCGTAACCGTGAAGGACCCATCATCCTTTGCCCGGGCATTATTCATCGAAGCCCTCAAAAGGGAAGGAGTGGAGGTCACCAGCCCGGTAACTAACCAAAACCAGCAGTTACTTTCCAATAACACCACCGCCTACACCGAGGATAAACGGGTGGCTTTACTCACTTCTTTACCATTCTCAGAGAATGTTAAGCTGGTGTTGAAGGTCAGCCAGAACATGCAGGCCGACACCCTGGTAGCCCATCTGGCGGCTAAAAATGGTAAAAAAACCTTTGATGAGGGCATGCAACTGTTGGGGGACTTTCTGGCGAGTGCCGGTGTTGATACCGATATGCTGGCCTTATCAGATGGTAGAGGGGGTTCTGCATCTGACCGGATCAGTCCTGAGGCCAGTAACCAGCTTTTAAGTTACATCACAAGGCAGAGTTATTATCAGAGCTTCTTCGATGCACTACCGGTTCTAGGATATGACGGAACCCTGGCTGGAACGGTTACCAACAGCAGCCCCATTTATGGGAAGGTGAATGCCAAAACCGGCACCACCATAGCCGAGGATAAACTAAACAGTCGCGGTATCCTGTTAAGCAAATCCCTGGCTGGCTACATGGTGACTAGGAGTGGAAAAAAACTCATATTCTCCATCTACGTTAACAACGTGCCCTTAAATAACACTAAAGATGTGGCCCAGGTAGAGCAGGATATAAACAAAGTTTTAGAGGCCATATATTACAATTTATAAAAAGTTGATAAGAACCGTTATAAATAGTTCTAATAATAAATTTCATATACAAAACGTCTTTAAAATAATTATTTGTTAAAATTTTGTTCAAATAACTGTTTATTAGTATTTAATCCACAATTTATTTGTTCTTGTACCTTTTTTGTATGTTACATACCATCTTAAATAATGATAATATTTAATAAGGACTAGTTCTAAATTCACATTATTCATGGTAATGATGAATATTTTTCAACATAAACAATGTTGAATTTTTGGTGTTCATCAACATGACTTATATCCGGCATGAAGGAGGTGAAAAAGATAAGAAAACAAGCAATTACACTAGCTATTACCTTTCTATTCATTCTAATATTTGCTGGAGCAGCTTCCGCTGCCAATGTGACGGTGGGGCCTGATTCAACCTATAATTATCAGGCTATCCAATCGGCAGTGGATGCCAGCGCGGATTCAGATACCATTACCGTGTATCCTAATGGTAATGGTGTTTACAATGAAAATGTAATTGTAAACAAACTTCTGACTATTGTGGCCAACAGTTCCGACACCGTAGTCAATGGTAGTTTCACCATAACTGCCACCGGAAGCGGATCCACCATACAGGGATTTACCATCAACAAAGCAAACCCGTCCGCAGTTTTCACTGAGAACTTTGACAGTGTTAGCGCACCGACACTACCTTCCGGTTGGGCGGTGCAGGATGTTAGTGGTACGGCTGGTAATTGGGCAACTAATGTGGGTACATACCATCCTTCTGGCCAACTAGCCCATAGTGCACCGAATGTGGCATATTTCAACTCCTATAGTGCAACGTCCGGGAATAGTGCCCGATTATACCGCATCAGTGGACTGGATTTAAGCGGATTGAGTAGTGCACAGGTTTCCTTCTGGATGTATCATGACACCAGTTGGTATTCCTCTTACGATTACGTCCAGTTACAGCTTTCCACCGATGGCGTAAGTTGGAGTGGTATAGGTCCGATTATTTACAGGTATGACGGCACTACGGGTTGGAAACAGCAGGTCATCGATATCAGTTCATTCACAGGTCCTGGTAGGAATAACGTACAAATAGGATTCTTAGGTTACAGTGGTTGGGGAAATGATATCCACCTTGATGATATATCCGTTGGAACGGGAGTTAGTTCTCTACCTAATGGGATCTACCTAAATGGTGCTTCCAATGTTAAAATAATCGGAAATACTATCAATGGATTCAACAATGGAAATGGGATATACGCCTACAACTCCAACGGAGACATCATAAATGGTAACAACATCAACGGTTGTGTAAATGGGATCTCCCTTTACGGCGCCAACAACAACATGCTAACTGGAAACAACGTTTTAGCCAACAACAACATTGGGATCTTTCTAGATCAGTATTCCACTGGTAACACGTTATTCAACAACACTGCAAATAATAACAACTACGGTATTTACCTCAACTACTACAGTAACAACAACTATCTGGTAGAAAACAGTGTAGCCAACAATCCGTACGATGGGATCACCCTAGGAGCTTCCACTGGTAACACCCTCCAAAGAAACATAGTGACCAATAACCAGAGATACGGGTTATGGAGTAACTACTACGGAAATACCATCATCGAGAACACTATAATGAACAATAACTACGGAATCGGCCTAAACAACTACGTAAATAATGGCCTGGCCGAGACCATCAACTTCAACCGCATATACAACAACACCATTTACAACCTGGAAAATAGGCTTACCGCTAATGGAATACCCGATGCCACCTACAACTGGTGGGGAACCAACTTCCAGACCGAGATCGCCTCTAAGATATCAGGAACAGCAAACTACAGTCCCTGGCTCTACATGACCATAAACGCCGATCCAAACAACATTAACAACCGAGAAACTAGCCTCATAACCGTCAGCTTCAACAACTACAGTACTGACGGAGTGACTTACACACCCCTGGCCAATCCGACCCTCGGACACCTACCAGACGGCACACCAGTAGCGTTTAACACTGGATTGGGAAGCTTCGGAGGGAGTAAAACCATAGAGACACTAACCAGCGGAGGCCTAGCAACCGCTACTTTCAATGCGGATGAAACAGCCGGATCTGCAGCTGTATCTGCAGTTACAGACGCCCAGACTGTGAACCTCAATGTGGTTATCAACCCCAAATCCAGCCTCTACCTGAATGTAACCACCAACAACACCAATCCAATGGTGGGTGACACGGTGCTCTACACATTGAAGGTGGGTAACCAGGGACCGGACACAGCCCAGGATGTGGTAATGACCTATGTCATTCCTCAGGGATTGGAGTTCTCAGGAGCCACTGTTGATAACGGAACCTACACCTACGACGCCAGCACCAGGACCATCACTTGGACCATCGGTGAGGTGCCAGTAGGGGATCCTTACCTGTGGCTTTCACTACGCGTAACTCAAGCAGGCCAGTACCTCATAAACCCGACCCTCACCACCAGTACCTACGACCCCACACTCAACACCAACACCCAGTCATTAACAGTCAACGCTGCCGCTGAAGAACCAGAAACAGTGAACGCCCAGACTGAAACCAAGACGATAGGGATGCAAAAAACAGGTATGCCAGTTAACTACCTAATATTAGCGTTACTGCTTTTAATAGGGGGTTATATAGTGCCGAAAAGGAAATAAATCATTCCTTTTTTTCTTTTTTATTTTTATTTAGGAGTATCCTTATTAAACTCTAAAAAGCTCTCCGGATACCTATTAAGAATATAATCTACCAATCCGCGTTTTTCCAAGTCATTAATAACCACCCTGGCCTCTTCTAAGAGTTCCTTGGTGATCTGGTAGCGGTGTTGCAGTTTATCATGGTCATTTTGGAGTTTATGATATCTTCGCACGTTGAACTCCACATTCATGTGTTCCAGTTTATCCAAGCGTTTTTGTATTATCTTCTTATCATCCATGGCGTCACGGAGGATCTCCTGGGAAGTGGATAGTATCTCTTTAAAGGACTCCAGCTCTTTATCCCTTTTTGAGAGTTCAGCTTCCAGCATCTTTATTCGTTCATCGTAATTGTCAGTTTCGGATTGGGTCATGGTCATTCCACTTCCTATGAATGATTGAGAAGATTATAGGTTATTTCTTAGGTAAATTATTTTACGCTCCAATCTAATAATGGTAGTAGGTGCTTTAGAATGAACAAAGTGTTGATCTTGGTCTTGGTGGTTCTGGTAGTGTTGGCTGGTGTCTTTTTTATGGTCATAAACGGTTCTGATGAAACTGAAAATAATAACGCTACCACAGAGGCACAGAACACCCAGAACATGTCCTATTCCCAGGATACTAACCCTTATAGCACTCCATCACAAAGCTCAGGAGGTAGCAACTCTGAAAAAGTTGCATAATCTCCACAATTTGCCAAGATCTAGTATAATTATTCCACTTTTTAATCTATTTAGAACTCCCTATCTCCTCTAATATGGCTTGGTGCATCCTCCTTATGAACTCCATCCGCTCTTCGTACTTCAACACGTCCAGGTAGCCCTGGGCCACCAGGTTGAAGGCAAATGGCGAGGGTATCCTGGTGCTAATCTGTTTGATGTCCATTTTCTCTTCTTCCAGGAGTTTCAGGACTTTCTTGGCATTCTTAACGTCCATGTAGTCCTCCATAACCTCCCGGCGAGCCTCTTTGAGGATGGAGAAGTTAGGG
>Ga0209723_1002906_pt1 | contig 21844 bp, 15 predicted proteins | sample BiotimSIPDNA_2_FD_185750 | JGI IMG/M metagenome (GOLD analysis project Ga0209723, IMG submission 185750) | Anaerobic biogas reactor microbial communites from Washington, USA - Biogas_R2 time_0 SIP DNA (SPAdes) (version 2) | ecosystem: Engineered > Bioreactor > Anaerobic > Unclassified | place...
CCTCCCGTTTAAAGGAAGCATCATATTTCTTTCTTGTTTTCTTGGACATGAACACACCCTCCATGAATAAAAATATTTTGGTAATAGGTGTGTCCACCAATTCGGGTACAATTCAATTCGTTCCGGTTTATTTCTACCAACAATTTCTGAAAATGAAGGTTTTGCTAAACCATTTTCATGCATCCATTTTATCCTTTTAATTTCCCATTCAGATAAAATACGATTACCTCTGTTTTTAATATTTTCTTCTAAGTTACAATACAAAGTAAAACATTTAATTTCACATTCAAAATCTATTAAATTTTTAACATTTTTAAAATCAACATTAGATAAAGCCCCCCGTTTCTGAGATCGAGTCCGTTTTCCTCCGTTAATTAAACTAATTTATTGGTGAGTTTAAAATCCGGCGGGCGTAGAAAAGGATGGTATATGGAAATCGGACATGCAGGGCAACACCCTCCCCGTAAGAGAAGGCATTTATCTGGTGAAAAGAAGTATCTGGTCCTTGAGGAAGTGAAGGCACATCCTGAGAGGAAAGGTGAAATCCTTCGGAGGGAAGGTCTTTTCCAGGCCGATCTGAAGAGGATTGAAAACGCTGTAAAGGAAGCAGGCATTAAGGCTCTTGGAAAGATGCGTCCGGGCAGAAAGTGTGTACAGGAAGTCCCGGCAGAGCAGTACGAATCACTCAAGAGAGAGTACGAAAAGCAGGAGAAAGCATTAGCTGCATTGACTGTAGAGTTTATGGCGCTTAAAAAAAAAGTGAATGGGGAATAGTCGGTCCGCTACGGGGCGAACGGTTACCTTCAGAAATAAAGAAGGAGATTATGGATCTGGTTATTGAGTGTAAGTCAAAAGGCGTAACCCGAAAACGGACATGTGAACTGCTTCAGATTGATGAGCGACGAGTCCGTAATTGGTTTTGTCGTTATACGCTTGTTGATACAAAGCCAGGTCCAGCCCATGCGCCCCATGCATTACTGCCACAGGAGCGTGCTGCTATCGCCGAATTTGCAAAAGATGAAAATTACGTCGACGATTCGCATAGGGTCCTTGCAGCCAAATGCATTGACAATGGTAGTCTTGCCGTGAGTGCCTCTACTGTCTATAGGGTTATGCGAGAGGAAGGCTTGACCACCGACCGCAGTGGCCACAGCCACCGCAATGGAAACAGTCGTAAACCTGATCGCCCGCAGCTCACAGGTCCTAATCAAAGGTGGTGCTGGGATATAAGTTATCTAAGGACTCTTGTCCCCGGCGTTTACCTTTTCCTGTATGTTCTATTGGACGAATACTCCCGTAAAGTAGTAGCTTTTCGTATAAGCTGGAGCATGAGCTATGCAGAAAGTAAAGAACTGCTTGATGAAGGCATTGAAAGAGAGGGGCTGAGCCCAGAGCAGGTTAAAAGCCTGGTACTCTTTAATGATCGGGGAACTCAGATGAAAGCCAAGCCCTTCAAGAAATTTCTTGAGGAGCTTGGAGTATGCCAGAAATTTGCCCGGCCCCGTACACCCAATGATAATCCGTTTATTGAATCATTGTTCGCAACGGCCAAGCAAGCTTCTACATATCCGGACACCTTTAGAGATGATCTCGATGCTGTTGTCTATTTCACTGCATATTTTGACTTTTACAACAACGTCCGGTTACACGGAAAAATCGGTTATGTAACACCTGCCCAGCGGCATCGCGGGGATGACAAGGCTATTTTGGCTACACGAAGAGAACGTCTTGTAGATGCTCGTAATTTACGGTTACAGGTGAACCGTTGCGTCAGAGAGGCTAATCTTGATATGGATGTAACGAAAGGAGAAGATATTTCAATTGACAATTGCTATGGAGTGAGCTTAATTTAAATGAAAAGCGGACTTTAACTCAAAAGCGCACCGAAAGGATATGCAAAAATAGCATCTAAAGATGCTTTTATAAAATTACGTGTAACATCAATTCCATTCTTTATATTCAAAGGCACAGCATTTTCAATTTGCATCCATGGTATAAAACCATGTAAAGCATCTATTTAAACAAACTAATTTTCGGGGGGGGGGATCGGGAAAGATACATTCATGACCCAACCTATCACATTTAATTTGACACTATATAAGATTGATAACAGTTGTATATTTTCAGAACCACAACCTGAGAAAAGTTTAAATGGCACAGATCTCCCCCGCAAAAGAAAAAGCGCTTAAGTACCTTAAGCAGATGCTGGAAAAGTACTGGAAGCCCGGCGATTCTCTTCCAAGCATTAGTCAGCTGGCTGAGTCAGCCCGTGTCAGTATTGTACCGATGTGGAAGGCGGTGAACCAGCTTGCATCAGAGGGAACGCTGGAGGTTATTCAGGGGAGCGGCACGCGTGTAAGTATCAATTTTGAGGAACCGATAAATGCCCTGCGCAAAGGGTGGCTGGGGTTGAGGGACCGCATCCACAAGGATATCCTTACCGGCCGCTTCCCGTCAGGAACCCTGATGCCCACCTTAAAAGAGGTCAAGGCGCATTATGGCGTGAGTCATCAGACCCTTCGTAAGGCACTGGACAGCCTGGTAGTAGAAGGGATAATACAGCCGGAACACAGAACCTACAGGGTAATTTCTTTTTCTCCCGGTAAAACCCACTCATCAATCGTTCTTCTGGGCTGGTCGGATCCTGCTCTGGAACTTCAGACAAGGGCCCCATGGGGGGAGGAGTTCCTGAGGGTCTGCGAAAATTTATGCTCGCAGATGAAAGTGCGTCTGGATATCATAAGGTATACAAGGGTCAATGGGAAAGCGGTTTTTTCTGATCAGAACGGTAAAACTTTTGACCGCCTCAGGTCCGATGATTCGGTGCTTGGTTATCTTCTGTGGGCCGAGAGTCCAAATGAGCTTTATCTTGAAGTACTTTCCCAGATAGATCTTTTCAAGAAACCCATCGCGGTGCTTCAGGAGGGAACCCGTCTTCATATGGGCACCGCGGCAGGGAAGAACCGGGGGCTGAAGGTTTTTTCGATTGCTACGGGTTCCAATGCCGCCCGCAGCCTGGCATCGTACCTCCTTCAGCATGGCCACTCAAATGTGGCCTATATCTCTCCATTTCACAAATCAGACTGGTCAAGGGCACGTCTGTACGGATTGCAGGAGATATTTGACAGGCAGGGAAGCGGAGCCGCCGTACATCCTTTCACGCTCAGGGAGTTTGAGTATCCCTATGAGTTCAGGTATGCGCTGAAGCCCTCAGAGATTCTTCTTCAGGAGATCATGTCACCTCAGAGCTCCCATGGCCTGGCTCGTCGTGCCGCGGCCCGACTGCGGCCCCATCTTTCAAGGATTCTCAACGATGAGGCGATCAGGACCTTTATCCGTCCTCTGCTTGCAAAGGCGGCAAACTCCGATTGTTCAGCCTGGGTATGCGCAAATGATCTTGTGGCGTTTATGGCACTTGACTATCTAAAAGAGCACACTGGAAGAAGAATCGCGGTAGCCGGTTTTGATGATACATTCGAGGCTTTCCGGCGCGGATTGACATCATACAACTTCAACATACACGGTCTTGTCCAGCTCATGCTCTCTCACCTCGTAAACCCATCTTTCCACAAACACAGGAATCATGACTCAGTGGAGATAGAAGGGGTTCTGGTGGTGAGGAACACTACATTTGCAAAATAGAATTTTGCAAATGTAGTATTCTGTGTCAAGTTCACCTTCTGTCATCTGTCACATTAAGAAACGTCAAAAGGATGGATGCCCGATAAAACAACCCGGGCATGACGGATCAGAAGGTTAATGTAAAATGAAAAATTTCAAATTCCTGCTCTCTCCTGCAGCCACCGTTCCGCCTCGATTGCGGCCATACAGCCGCTTCCTGCGGCAACGATAGCCTGACGGTAGTGGGGGTCCTGCACATCGCCGGCCGCAAAGAGTCCCTCGATGCTGGTTTTTGTCGAGTCGGGAGCTGTTTTTATATACCCCTGTTCATCTTTTTGAAGCTGTCCTTTAAGAAACGATGTGTTGGGCTGATGACCGATTGCCTCAAATGCCCCGGTTACGGCTATCTCCGAGAATTCTCCGGTCACCGTATCTTTGAGCCGTAATCCGTTCAGGCGCGTCTCACCAAGGAACTCATCAACTGTCTTGTTCCAGAGGATAGAAATTTTAGGATGAGTGAGGACCCGTTTCTGCATCACTTTACTAGCCCGGAACTCATCTCTTCTGTGAATAATGTAGACTTTGGATCCAAATTGAGTCAGGTGCATCGCTTCTTCCAAAGCAGTGTCTCCGCCGCCGATAACCGCCAGCTCTTTATTTCTGAATACAGGAAGGGCTCCGTCACAAACCGCGCAGGCTGAAATTCCTCTTCCCCAGAACTTTACTTCAGATTCCAGCGGGAGTCTCTTTGCGGTGGCTCCAGAGGAAACGATCACTGAATCGGCTGTATAGATCTCCTCAGACATGGACAGAATTTTAAAAGGATAAGAGTTCAGATCTATTTCTAAAACATCCTCGGTTAAAAGACGGGCGCCGCTGTTGACGGCCTGCTGGCGCATGTTGGCCATGAGCTGCTGACCGAAAATTCCTTCAGGGAAGCCGGGAAAGTTTTCAACCATATTGGTGATCATCAGCTGTCCTCCGGGAATCCCGCCGCTCTGAAACCCTTCAAACAGAACAGGCTGCATATTTGCACGTGCAGCATAGATAGCGGCAGTCAGTCCTGCCGGACCCGAACCTATTATCACTAAACGCTCTGGCATGAATCCTCCTGATTTAGACGCTTTTTCCGTTTCCTCTATCAAATACCTGTCATCTTATAATAAAGTAACAGTAAATTCATCATAAAATAATATGAATACTGAAGAAAACCATTTTGCTCCCGCTCGTGAGATAGTTCTGTTTTTTAGCGGTCTTTCTGTCCAGGCCCGTGGTAATTTTCTCTGTAATATCGACCGTATCATGCCGGCGGCAGTTAGTTCCTTACTTAATCCGGCTCAGTCAGCCGCAAAGCCGGCCTTTTTGTAATTCTGAGGGTCCGCCATAAAAAACCGGGACTAATTATTAATTTTCATGTTGAAAAACTGAAAGATGGAGTTGAGCGGATAGTAAACGGTTTAATAGAAGAAATGAACCGGAAACAGGATCGGAATTTAAACGCAGAGTGCGCAAAGTTTGCAGAGAAAAAATAAATACAGGGCGCAAAGTATAAACGCTTTGCGTTTTAACTCTTATCCCGAAGTAGTAGACGGCTTTACAGAGTAATAGGCAGGAATAAAGAGCGGATTTAAACGCAGAGTGCGCAAAGTACGCAGAGGAAAAATCGCAAAGGTGAAAAATGAGGACACAAAGTATAAATGCTCTGCGTTTTAAAATCTTTATCTTGAATAATGGCAGAGATATAAACTATATGGAAATAATAAAGAGCTTGAGCGCATCCATGCGCATAAGACAATCGGTGGGAAAACAGGCTCTTTAAGAGCTGAATTCTTGAACTGAATGGTATAGGGCATTAAATGCCAAACTCCTTTTTGACATCATCCCATGAAACAATCTTATCTTTGCCGGATTTGAGGTCTTTTAAGGCTTTCAGTGCTTCCTTGAGATCTATTTCATCTTCCAATTCTTCGATTTCTTCAAGAATCTCAAGTTCTTTCATTGAAACCAATACCGCGACATCCTTGCCGTGCCTCTGCAGTGCAACACGTTCTCCGGCATATACCACCTTATTCAAGGTCTCCGCGATCTCATTTTTGAACTCACTAACAGGTATATGCACCATAAAAACCTCCAATTGTAACAATAAAACGAATTATGTGTATTATACCCAATATACGAATAATTCGCAATGATTATTTCATATGTTGCAATTATTGTGCAAAATAAAGTCTACCCGGGTAGAATTAAAAAACGGTTGATAAACCTCTTCCCCGCAGTTAGTTTAATTTAGTGAAGCCGCCATCAGAAAAACTGCTTAATGAATTTGCTCCATTGTCGCCTGTGAGTACATGCCCTGAAATACTGGTTTACCAGGCCCCGGATTTTTTCCGGTTCTGGGACGCTCTTGAACTGGAGCAGGGAAGCGAGTGCGATGTGCCGTTCTGGGCATCTGTATGGCCCGGAGCCAAATCACTTGCCAGGTATATTTTATCCAACAAAGATCTGGTCAGAGGGAAAAGAGTTCTGGATCTGGGATGCGGAAGCGGGGTTGTAAGTATCGCTGCACTGAAAGCCGGTGCCATGAATGTGGTTGCAAATGATATCGATCCCATTGCTCTCCATATTGCACAGAAGGATTTTTCGGCAAACGATGTTTCTCCTGAAATCGAGCAGAGCAACCTTCTTGAAAAGCCGACTGAAAAGATCTTTGACCTGATATTTGTAGTGGATATGTTTTATGAGCGCTCTAAATCTTCACCGATGCTTTCTCTTCTGCAGCGGTTTATAAGAGACGGCGCAGAGGTGATAATTGCCGATGGAAGCAGGCCCTTTGCACCGAAAGAAAATCTGGAAATCTTGTCAGATGAATGGATTGATGTCAACAGGGATCTTGAGGGGGTCCACAGCCGTGAGGTGAAGATTTTCAGGCTGGGAAACTGATATTCAATAAACTTCTGATCTGTCATGTCCTCAAATTACTTGCAATTTACCGGCTGGTCATTTTGGCCTGGACCGGCCATCCTGATGGTTAGCTACACCAATGAGTGGTAATGTAGCGCTGGAAAAAAAGGATGAAGATATATATACATATCTAATACCTGAGTCTATTAATTTAATGCATATGTAAGGCAAAAAGACCGTTAAGGACATGTAACGGTTAAGAAATTGAGCGCTTGATTTTTGCGGGAGACCAGTTGCCAACAGCAAAATCAATTCTCCTGTCAGCCCGCAGAACCGGCATGTCAACAAAAAACAAACAGGACATGAGGTGTTATGAATTCTTACCGTAAGCTGATTATTTATTATTGGCTTTCTCTATTTCTTCGAGCTCTTCCCATCTTTTATAGGCTGCTTCGATCTTCTCCTGAAGTTCCTTACTTAATCTGGCCGAGTCAGCTGCAAAGCCGGCCTTTTTGTAATTCTGAGGGTCCGCCATGCTGGAGGTTATTTCATTAAGCTGGTTTTCCCAGTTTTCAATCTGGCCTGGAAGGGCTTTAAACTCCTGTTCTTCCCGGAATGTCCGTTTCTGTTTGCGTTGAGACGGGGGGCTCTCTTTTTGGGGCTTCGCTTTTTTGAAAGTTTCGGCGGGTTTTTGTGTTGCAAGTTGTTCCTGAAGGTCATCGTAGCCGCCGATAAATTCTTTGAAAAACCCGTCTCCTTCGTACGCCAGCAGCGATGTCACCACGTTGTTGAGAAATTCGCGGTCATGGCTTACAACCAGAATAGTTCCTGAATATGAGCCCAGAAGATCTTCAAGCAGCTCCAGTGTTTCGGTGTCAAGGTCGTTTGTGGGCTCATCGAGAACAAGAAGGTTTGAGGGGGTGGTGAACATGCGGGCAAGCATCAGGCGGTTTCGCTCTCCTCCCGACAGTTGCTTTACAGGTGAATTGGCGCGGTCTGATGTAAAGAGAAAATCTCTCAGATACGAGATCACATGTCTGGGGGAATTGTTGACAAAGACAGTGTCTCCGCCGCCTGGAGCCACATTTTCCCATACCGTTTTTTGGGGATCAAGGACGGCTCGATGCTGATCAAAGTAGACTGTCTGAAGATTGGTTCCTCTCTCGATTGTCCCCTGGTCGGGCGAAATGTTTCCAAGGAGAAGATTCAGGAGAGTGGTTTTGCCGCATCCGTTGGGACCGATAATTCCGATTCTGTCGCCCCGGCTGATGGTGATGTTGAGATCTCTTATAATTGCCCTGTTTCCATAATAAAAAGAGGCCTGGCGTGCATCAAGAACTTTTACGCCGCTGCGCTGCGCTTCACTTATCTCCATGCTTGCGGTTGCGCTGCGCTGGCGCCGGAGGCTTCGTTCATGGCGCATCCTCTTAAGAGCCCTGACCCGGCCCTCGTTGCGTGTGCGCCGGGCTTTTATTCCTTTTCTAAGCCAGATCTCTTCCTGGGAGAGTTTTTTGTCAAACAGCTCCCAGGCCTTCTCTTCGGCATCAAGCAGAGCCTGTTTTCTCTCCAGGAAAGTGGCGTAATCGCAGGACCAGTCGAATATTATGCCTCTGTCAAGTTCAACAATTCTTGTGGCCAGCCTTTTTAAAAGTTTCCTGTCGTGAGTTACAAAGCAAAGGGTGATTCCTGAGCTCAGTATGAAAGACTCAAGCCATGATATCGACTCGATATCCAGGTGATTTGTAGGTTCATCAAGCAGAAGAAGATCAGGTTCTTTTACAAGCGCGCGGGCCAGGAACACCCTTCTTTTAATTCCGCCCGACAAAGAAGAATACTCAGCATGCCCGTCAAGTCCGCTCAGGCTTAAAACCCGCTCTATAACGTTTTGTACCTGCCATCCGTCAGCTTCAGAGATTGATTGGTGAAGCTGTGTTGTTTTTTCCCTTTCGCCGCTGCTTTGCAGGGAATTGAGTTCTGCCAGAAGTTCTCCGGCAGGGCCCGCGCCCCCTGCTACTGTCTGATAAACCGTTCCGGCAACATTTTCGGGAATCTCCTGGGGCAGATAGGCAATCCGTGTCCCGGTTTCTTTTATCACTTCTCCGGAATCCGGGGCGTTTATTCCCGCTATGATTTTCATCATAGTGGATTTCCCGGTGCCATTGCGTCCGAGGATACAGATTCTTTGTCCCTTATTGATTTCAAAGGAGATATTATCAAGCAGGGGAGTTCCACCGAATGCAATAGATATATTGTGCAGACTTAAAAGCGCCATCTGATCAAAATAATTTCCGGAGAGATGACTAAATCAGTTGCGAAGTATATCTTATTTACAAGCTGATCATAGTTAGTTGAATTTCAGCACACCGCGACACCTTCATGGGATTATATGAATGAGCTCTATCCCTATAATCCAGCTGTCAAAGTCACTGCAATCCCGGGCAGTTGTGCATGTAAACAGAAGGGTAACCGGAATGGGCTAAAACAGTGATGTGTAATATTCTACTTCATAACCTTTCACTGTATTTATTTTCTCTTATACCATTTATTGGTGGGTGGACATATGAAAAGACTATCTGTGCTTCTGCTGTTTACCGGGTTATGTTTCGCACAGTCTGGGCCTGTACGTTGGGAATTGACAACTCCCGGGTATGGCCCGTTTTATGCCGGTGATACATTATCATTTTATTTATGTAAAGACGCGGCTCATCTGGGTGATACTGTTTTTTTCTCAACTAATCTTTATAGTACACCACAATTTACCGTTCCTGTAGTTACCGTAGGTTCACAAAAAATTGAAATTGGACAGATGGATACTTCATGGCGTTATCTGAGTATCTTTGGTTGGGATAAACAATGTGATACAATTTCTTTTGTTGCTTTTTATGCACCATTTGACCAGGATTCGGCTTTTTTCATTAAATTCAAAGTAGGTGGTGGTGACACCGCGTCATTTGGTAAGTTCATTTTCATACTCCGTTCACATGACAATGGCGTAATAAGTAAGGCGGTGGGGTTTTCTGCTAATAAGCAGGTTGTAGGATCTGATGCTAGTTTTCAGTTGCTTGACATTTTGGGTAGATTAAATAAAAACCAGGTACATCAAAAGCAGGTGTCTGGTGCCGCAATTTACCAGAACAAATATATTATAAATCTGTCAGTTAGAAATCAGCGTTGATATGGAAAATGATAATCAGAACCCCCCTGTAGAAACGGACCTGCTTTCAACTGCCAACAGTTTACAAGTAAAAGAGCGCCAGGCGAGAACTGCCCGGGTGGTAAATCTTGGTCTGTGGGCAAATGCGGTTCTGGCAATTACAAAGCTTTCTACTGGAATACTGGGCCACAGCCAGGCACTTATAGCTGACGGTGTCAACTCGCTCTCCGATGTCATTTACTTTATCGTAGTGAGAATATTTGTAGCCTTTTCAGGGAAACCGGCTGACACTGAGCACCCCTACGGGCATCATCAGTTTGAGAGTATTGCCGCAGTTGTGGTGGGGGCGTTTGTGATCACTACCGGACTGGCAATATTCTGGGATTCTGTAAATACAGCGTTTGATCAATATACGGGGACAATTGAGATCAGCCCTGTCCGGGGATTCACTCTCGCGGTGGCTTTATTTACAATAGTCATTAAAACGGTTCTGATGTTCAATGCAAAAAGTGCGGAGGCTAAAACCGGAAGCATTGCGGTTTCTGCTCTTGCCCGCGACCATCGTAACGACATCTTTGCATCCACAGGTGTAAGCATAGGAATAGTCTTCGGGTTGGCAGGGATACCCTGGGTTGATCCACTGGCAGGAGCCATAGTGGCTGTTCTGGTTACCAAAACCGGTATTGACATCCTGCGGGAATCTTCAGCGGAATTGATGGATACAGTACCGAGTCATGAAATAGATGATAATATTCGCAGCAATCTCAAGGGTTTCCCGGGAATTAGGCAGGTAGAGTGTGTTCATGCTCACCGGTTCGGACCTTTTTTCATGGTAAATATCACAGTTTGTGTTGATGGAAACATAACTGTTTATAAGGGTGACAGAATTGCCCACGATATCGAGACTCATCTCCTCAATAGAATGGATATGGTTCGTAAAGTTTACGTGCATTATCACCCTGTTGATCACTTGTAGAGTGATGCTAATGTAAACCAGATTAAAATTTGATTCCGGGCGGCTGAAAATAATTCATTCAGCTCAAAACACCCTTTACATAGTTAACAATCCCTGAATACTCTCCTTTTTCCATAACCGGATACCCCGGTTTTTTAGCCAATACCTGGGATGTCTCTGCTGAAACAATGAGGCCTTTGAGCTCTCTGCTGATTCTTGTCGCCTTGTCCAGAAGCTCTATTCCGTTCATCTGGGGCATGCGGAAATCGGTGATAATCAGCCCCACGTTGCTGTCTTCAATGATATCTTTGAGGGCTTCTTCGGGATCATCGTAAGATTTGCAATTTGTATATCCATTGTCCCTGAGAATGTTCTCAATGACCTCGGTAAGCTGAATCATGTCATCTACTATGATGATTCGGGCTGCAGTCCGGGTCTTTTCCATTCAGGTATCTCTCTTTCCTTTGAGTTCATTGATGAATGCTTCAGGAGTACTTTGCCTGCGTTCGGCATTTTTCCAAAGCGTACCGGGATTCCCTTATTTACAACTGATTGACAGCTTTTGAGATCGGGCATTTTTTTGATCCATGGTACTTACATTTTTGCACGACATATCCGTTTAAATGGACTCCTCATCAGGATCAAACCGCTCATCAGGGACGGGGCGGACAACTTTTTTCTTTTTTGCTGAAATTATAAAAGTAGTCCGTCCACTCTGAACCTCTGGCGCGAAAATTGCATTAATGCATTTAGAAATAAAAGGTAGGTCGGCATGTTCTTCATAAACACCGGGGTATTTTATGAAAAAGGCATTGCTTTGTTTGGCCTGTGCTTTGGTTTTCAGCCAATCTGCTCTCGCACAGAGTAAGATCCCCAGGTTTGAGGCGGGGATTCTTCTGGGAGAACCGCTTGGATTAAGCGTAAAGCTCTGGTATAATCAGTTCAGCGCCGCAGATGCTTCGGTTGCGTGGTCATTTACAGAAAATGGGGTATTTGAGGTTCACGCCGACTACATCCTGCATTTTTTAAAGTTTGATTTTGAAAATGGAGTTCTACCCATATACATCGGATTAGGTCCTGCTTTACGCATCGGAAATGAATGGTTTATAGGCGGGCGGCTTCCTGTGGGCCTCTCCTATATTTTCGACAGGCTGCCAATAAGCCTTTTTGGCGAGATTGCACCTCAGTGGCAGCTTCTGCCCGGCAACAAATTTGTTCTAAGCGGCGGTGCGGGTATCAGGATTGCACTGGGGAGCGCAGATTAGGTGTGATTAGAAATCGTTGCAAAAAATAGGATTTTTGTGAAGGTGAGATCCCCAATACCAGAAATAATTAAGAACAAAGAGTTCTTGGAAGAGGGTGTCCCCAATACCATAAATAATAAAGAATAAAGAGTTTTTGGAAGAGGGTGCCTCTCTTTCGCTCCAGCCCGTCGAAGACGCCGGTCTTGCGCTATCACCCCTTGTTGACCACCAGTTGTGCTGGCAGGTATGTTTATCACATTTGCAAACGCCCTTGCGGCCGCAGTAGCGAACTGGTGGTAGATTAAAATTTTTTATAGCCTCCCGGAATCAGCACTGTGAGTCCGGTGAATATAACGTGTCTGGGTTGTGAATGAGAATAATGTTATTGCTTTATAATAGAAAACATCTGAAATGGTCATTTTTTCGATTGACCATTTTTGGTGCATGCTATTACGATACGTTCAATAAGTACATGTTCTCATTAAAATACGAATGTATCCTTTGTAACTCTTTACTTGCGACTCTATAGTACATGCTTGAATTCTTCCAGGCTACAACCCGTTTTAATCTACCTACAGTTCGTCAGTGCGGCTGTAGGGACGTTTGCAAATGAGATGAAATTACCTGCCTTCGCAACTGGTGGACAACAAGGGGTGATAGCGGAAGACCGGTTTCCTAACCGGGCTGGAGCGCAAGAGGGGGCGCCCTCTTCCAGAAACTCCTGATTCTTAAGAATTGCTTGTAATGGGGACGCCCTCTTCCATAAAATTTCTGAATTATCAATAAGGGAAAACAAAAACAAAACAAATACAGATCATATATAAGCTCACTATTTATTTTAATTATTTATGTAATGGAATGGAGGCTATATATGAAAAAGACACTCGAATACCTGTATTCAAAAAAAGTAAACAAAATCCCCATCACAATGCTGACCGCGTACGATTTTCCTACCGCACGGCTTGAGGATGAGGCCGGAATAGATTCTGTGCTGGTAGGAGACAGTGTAGGCACTAATATGCTGGGATATGCAAGTGAGCAGGAAGTCACCATGGGCGATATGCTTCATCACCTTGGTGCTGTCAGAAGGGGAGTAAAGGATGCCTATCTGATAGTCGATATGCCTTTTAAATCGGCGGATGATCCTTTTACGGCATGCCGGAATGCAGAGCTTTTCATCGATAAAGGTGCCGATTGTGTAAAGGTGGAGGGGTGGAGTGATAAAAAGAACGTCATTGCCTGTCTTACTGAAAGCGGCATCCCTGTATGTGCGCATATCGGTTATAACCCTCAGATTCACGGCAGCAAGCCTCAGGTTTTCGGAAAAGAACTGCAACAGGCATTAGATCTTGTAGAGAGTGCATCGGTACTGGAAGCAGCAGGGGCAGCGCTCTTTGTAGTTGAAAAAGTTCCCCGGGAGATAGCCGGGCTTATCGCTTCGAGGGTAAAAGTGCCGGTGATCGGGATCGGAAGCGGGGAATCGTGTGATGGGCAGGTGCTGGTGGTAAATGATATACTGGGAACCGATGAACGCACTTTCCGCCACGCCAGAAAGTTTGTGGACTTCAGAAATCTTACCCTGCAGGCGATTGCAGGGTATAAAACCGAAGTGGAGAAGAGGAACTTTCCTGCGGAAGAAAATTTCCAGCATGTGGAGCAGAAGGTTGTTGAGAGTGTAATGGCGAGCCTGGCCTTGTAATATCCCTTCAGTAAATAATAAGGATAAAAGATTTCTGTCTTCTGGAAGGGGGCCTTTTCAGGGCGTTGCCCTTTTCCAGGGCGTTGCCCTTCGCTGGGATAGATCAGCCTTTCAGGCTTCGCTGGCCCGAAGGGCTTACGTCTGTCAGCGCAAGATTTCCTACCTTGCGATAAAAAGTGCGTGAAATGTTCCGGTTCCCTATTTAACCGAATCTAACATTCTTGAATTCTTCCAGGCTACAATCCGTTTTAATCTACCTACAGTTCTTCAGTGCGGCCGCAAAGGTGTTTAGAAATGTGAAGACCATACCTGCCTTCACAATCGTGGACAACACGGGGTGATAGGTGCGTCAGGCTAAGGCGCAATGGTCAGATGGGTGTAAAAAACCGCGGAACTGCTTAGATTTTCATTTTCTTTCCTAAAAATTATCCGGAAACTATACTTAATTTATGTCTCAAATGACCGCTATTCATTCTACACAGAATTCTCAGCAGAAAGCCGGCAATACCGCTTCTGAGCCAAAGAAGTTTTCTACATTTGCCGGTGTCTTTACTCCATCGATACTTACCATTTTCGGCGTAATCATGTTCATGCGTGCCGGTTTTGTTGTGGGTCATGCCGGAATCATGCAGGCATTACTCATTCTGTTTGTTTCCAAAATGATAACGACAACAACCGGTCTGTCGATTTCCGCTATTGCGACCAATACAGATGTCAAAGGCGGTGGCGCCTATTTCCTTATATCAAGAACACTGGGGCCTGAATTCGGGGGGACGATCGGCCTGGCGCTGTTTCTTGCTCAGACACTTTCAGTACCATTTTATATACTGGGGTTTACTGAATCTCTCATAATGACGTTTCCTGCTCTTAAGCCATTTTATCTGTACATATCCCTTTTTATTGCTGTTGTACTGTTTATTATAACCAATAGAGGAGCTGATTGGGCCATAAAGGTTCAATATGTGATTATGGGAGCTCTTGGTCTTTCTATAGTTGCCTTTCTGGCCGGAGGAGCTCTTAAGTTTGATCATGCCCTCTTTGATGCCAACATGGCCAGGTTTAACGAAAGCAAGTTTTCATTCTGGCAGCTTTTTGCGATTTACTTCCCTGCAGCAACAGGAATCATGGCCGGGGTTAACATGTCTGGTGATCTTAAAAACCCCGCCCGCTCGATTCCTCTTGGTACACTGGGTGCAATAGGAGTTGCAGTAGCTGTCTATGTGGCTCAGATTCTGCTTCTTGGAGGATCGGTCTCTCGTGAAGCACTGATTGAAAAACCATATCAGAGCCTGATGTCCCTGGCTCCTTTTCATACCGGGTTTCTGATTGTACTGGGGGTTTTCTGCGCGACACTTTCAAGTGCGATCGGCTCGATGATGGGAGCGCCCAGGATCCTTCAGTCCCTTGGGCAGGATCGCCTGCTGAAACCTGCTAACTTTTTTGCAGAGGTTTCAAAATCAGGTGAACCGAAACGGGCCCTGTGGCTTACTCTGGTGATCTCTCTTATAGTGATTTACTTTGCGGGAAAAGGAAACGAGGGCGGGGCGCTAAACCTGGTTGCATCAATGGTCACCATGCTGTTTCTCTGGACTTACGGGATTACCAATCTGGCGGCCTTCATTGAATCTTTCAGCCGTAATCCCTCTTTCAGGCCCCGATTCAAACTGTTTCACTGGATACCCGCGCTTATAGGCGCTGTAAGCAGTTTTGCCGCCGCGTTTCTTGTTGATGCTCCTGCTGCTCTGGCTGCGGTGGCACTGGTTGTTGGCCTTTTCCTTTATGTCAGAAAATTCATACTGGTAGCATCATTCGGTGATGCACGCAGGGGATTTTTTTACTCCAGGACAAGGGATAACCTCCTTACCCTTGCCCAGTTGCCGGTGCATTCCAAGAACTGGCGTCCTACTATAATCGTTTTTTCCGGCAATCCGCAGAACAGATTGACACTTACAAGATACGCCGACTGGCTTGGAAGCGGGCGCGGAATCGTGACTATTGCCGGTGTGCTTTCCGGTAATTTACATGAGAAGATCAGGGAGCGACGGGCGTATATGGAAAACCTCGAGGAATTTATCAGGAAAAACCATATCAGAGCCTTTCCTGACGTGCTTGTCACTCCTGATTTTGATCTGGGTCTCAATCAGTTCCTTCAGGTTACTTCTATCGGGCCGATAAAACCCAATCTGGTGATGTTTGGGTGGTCGTCCGATCCAAACAGGGCCCCTGCGTTTGTACAGTCTTTACGGACTGCTAAACTGCTCAACATGAGTATTGTGCTGGTTCGAGATGGAGGATTGCCCGATCTTCAGCAGAAAAAACGAAAAATTGATGTCTGGTGGAGTGGTAAGAGAAATGGCTCTCTGATGGTCATCCTGGCATATCTGATCTCTCTGGATTCACAGTGGTCAGGTACTTCGATAAGGATCCTTAGAGCTGTCGAGAATGAATACATGAGAAAGAATGCAGAAGAAGAGTTGAAAAACCTCATAGAATCATCAAGGATGAACATCGCGATCCAGGTGATTCTCTCGGGTGACCCCCTGGAAAAGCTGATCCGTAGCCATTCATCAAATGCAAACGTTATCTTTCTGGGATTCGAGGTTCCGGAAGAGTCTGATGCGGTATCTTTTCAAAACAGAATCAGTTCACTTTCGGATGGCTTGCCGACCGTGCTTCTGGTCAGATCAACCGGTGAAGCAGACTTGACCTCCTAGAGCCGCAGATTGTTGTGGAATATGACATGAGAAAGATGTATAAAAACAGGGATATCTCCTTTATCCGTACTCTGTTTTTATCATGGGTTTGCTTTCTGCTTTTAAGTCACGAATCATATTCGTCAAACCATGTTGTCATAGTGGTAATGGATGGAGTTCGGTTAACTGAAACTCTGGGCGACAAAACAAATATTCCCAATATTGCCTCGCTGTCCTTGCAGGGTACCACGCTGACTGATTTTAGAACCGTTTTGCCCGGTTCGGCTCATGAATCCTTGACTGAAACAGTATCCGGGCACGCACGAATCACTACTGGTACAGATCAGTGTATTACCAATGATGGAAGCATGCTGCCAACCTCACCGTCTTTATTCCAGCATTATCGTAAGCAAACTGGCGCCGATTCAGGTTCATGCATGGTGCTATGCTGCAAAGAGAAATTGAATGTGCTTGGTAATACATCAGATCCTCTCTGGTCCGGGAAATATCTTCCAACCGTCGATTGCGGTGATGACGGTTTAAGGGCCGACAGCCTGACACATGCGATTGCGATCGAGAAACTCCTCAGAGATCACCCCTCACTTATGCTGATCAATTATGCGGGGCCTGATGCAATGGGGCATGCCGGGGACTCAAGCGGATACATAAATAAGATTAAAGAAATAGATGGTTATGTGGGAGATATATGGAGCGCGATTCTCAATGATCCGGTTCTAAGGGATTCCACTACGTTGTTTATTACAAACGATCACGGGCGCCATACACTGGACTTCAGTTCCCATGGCGATGCCTGCGAGGGATGCACTCATATCATGTGTGTGATCCGGGGGCCACAGGTAAAGGTTAATCACAAGTCAGCGCACAGACGGGAGCAGATTGACATTGCACCTACTATCGGACATCTGGCTGGATTTTCTTTACCGGAATCCGAAGGAAAGGTTATGGATGAAATTTTCCTGAATCCAGTGATCAGAATGGACGGCATAGTGAAAGGGCCTGTATTGAGGGGTGAAAGAATATTCAAAGGTATTCCTTCCGGAACTATTATAGAAAGATTTAATCTCTCAGGAAGACGAACTTATTTACAACACATAGTTCAACAGGATGGTGCCGATAAAATTAGCGTCGAACATATAAAAAGTAAAGCAGCAGGGATGTATCTTTATCGACTGAATTACAGGTAAGTCAATCAACATACTATATACTGTTAAGTACATGCTCTCATTAAAACACGAATGAATTCTTTGTAACTCTTGTCACTTGGCTTGCAACTTGTGACTTGCCACTTGTAACTTGCCAGTACATGCTTGAATTCTTCCAGGCTACAACCCGTTTTAATCTACCACCAGTTCGCTACTGCGGCCGCAATGACGTTTGAAAATGTGATAGCCATACCTGCCTCCACAACTGGTGGACAACAAGGGGTGATAGCACAGGACTGGCTCTTCGACAGGCTGGAGCGCAAGAGGGAACGCCCTCTTCCAGAAAATCTTTATCCTTGTTTATTACTTGTATTAGGGCACACTCTTCTAAAAGATCTTTTCATTATCGTTATAGGGGTCCCTTCTTTTAAAAGCGCCTAAGTCTTAATTTCTATTGCGCTCTTTCTGAGATAAAGTGAAAACTTAAATAGCAGATGCCGTTACAATGAATTCATGGTATAATAATTAATCACTGTGGTTGAATAAAACTTACCGCAAAACGGAGGTTAAAATGAAACGGTTGACAGCACTTCGAGCCTGCTTTTTAACAGGTGTCTTGTCTCTTATGTCTCTGGCTTATTCCGCAACCATCACGTCTACTGAAACGGGTGGAAACTGGAACGCCCCCCTTACCTGGTCGCAAAATCAGGTGCCGCAAGCCTCTGATAATGTTGTGATCAATGGAGTTGTGTCAGTTACTTCAAGTGCGACCTGTGCTTCACTGACTGTTTCATCCGGGGCAACACTGCAAAATGGAGGAAGCCTGGGATGGGTAGCTCTATCGGTCAGTGGAAAAATCAGCAATGATGGAACGATTAGAAACAACCCTTCGGGAAACGAGCTTTGGCTGGAATTGTTCGGTGATTTGCATAACAACGGAACCTGGAAACCGGCTCAGACCTATATAGTTTCCCAGCAGAACCAGACTATTTCGCAAACAAAAGGGAAAGTGTTTACCGGAGTGATCCGTAAATGCGGGTATGAAGCATCAACAGATACTTTCAGCCTGATAGCCGCTTCCGATATAATGATCAATGCCAAGTCGTTTGATGGAAACGGCTACAAAGATGGTACTTATTTTTGGGGAAAATTCGATATGAGAGGGTATAATCTGACTCTCAGGGGCGGTACCTCTTTTTCAAAGACTATAGTTACCAATGTCGATACCTTTTCCTGCCTTGATTCTTCGGCCGTTTCGAGCATTACTGTAGAAAAAGCGGTTACCCTTGGTGGAAGGTTTACTGTTACAGATTCTAAAGTTACCTTTAACGGCGATGTTACCGTTCGTGACACGGTCCAAAATGGTGGCAGCCTGGGATGGGTAACTCTCAAAGTGATTGGCAGGATGGTCAATAATGGAACAGTAAGAAATAACCCCGGGGGTAATGAAGTGTGGCTGGATGTAACCGGCGAGTTAATGAACCATTCTGTGATGGATTGCAAGGTTTATTTGCGTAACGGTACTGAGCCCTCCATGATAAGCGGAACATTTGGTGGTGACCTTTACCTCAGCCACTCCGACGGGATCACAGAAGGAGAGGCGATTGTTGGTGGAAGCCTTAAAACAGAAGGACGTCTTGACCTCAGTACAGGAAAAAAGCTGGTGATTCCGCATGGGTCAATTCTCAATATCAGTGGAACAGTTGCCGGTTCCGGAACAATTGATAACCGGGGTACCCTTATCAGAACAGTCAAGGGGCTGGCAAATAACACCACCTACACACTTCCGGGACAATACTGTTCGATCCGTACCATAGACAAGGGAAAAGCGGATACACTGGTGATCACCTCGGTTGCCGGTGACTACCATCCATCAAAACCATCCTCAGTCAAACGTCACTGGCTGTTACGCGGAAACAAGTCCTTGAACTCTTATGTACTTACACTGCAGTACGACGATGCACTCCTCAACGGGTCTACCGAATCTCAGCTGGATGTTTATCTGTCTAAGGATAAAGGCAGTACCTGGGATATAATATCATCTCCTGTCAATCTCACCCGTGACCAGGAGAAAAACAGTCTGGTAGTGGGTAACGTCGATAATCCTGTAACAGAGGGACTGGGTGATATCATTATCAGTTCCAGAACAGTTGCGCCGCAGCCGTCACTGGGTTGCGCTCTTCTGGGCCGGGATAATATCCGGGTGGGACCGCCTAACCGGTACACCTTCACTTACTGGAACCGCTCTGATTACCCCGTGGGACCTTCGATAGCACGGCTGGAGGGTACCGGCGGTATCTCCTTCAAGTCAGCTGTTTTTTATGATTCGACAACCGGTAAAGAGCGGGTAGTGTCTGTTGATTCGATGATTGCTGATGATGACCCGACAGTTATCACTATTCAGACAGCCCCTCTGGGACCAAGACAGGTCAGAAGTTTCGATCTGATTGCACTGGCTGCTCCCGATGCCCTGGCAAAGAGTTCCCGACGTACTATTGCGCCTGTGATTCTTTATGGTCTGGGGTATCTGGCAGTGGGGGCGGTATGGAATTATTACCAGAACTATAGTCTTGAAGTAGCCTCTGAGGCCTGTTATCAGTCATTCTTTACATCAGATACCGTCGCGTTCAAGGCACTGGTTGAAAAAGCAGTAATGGAAGTTGAGGCCAGATATGCGGAGCGCACTATGGAAGTGGAGGTCAAAGAGATTGCAGAAGGCATAGCTAAAAGTATCTTTGAACAGGCATCAAGCGTTGCCTTATGGCCCCTTGAGGTGCTTTCTGCCGGTAAGGACTGTTTTGTGCGAACGTTTATCAGGATGTGGAACGAAAGAAACCGTTGTGGTGCCCAAACCAACCTGAAAAAAAGCCTGGCTGCAGAGCAGGTATTAGAGACACAAAACGGTGACTGGAAGCAGGTTTGTCAATATCGGCCTCTGACAAAAGTTACCTCATGGGACCCTAATGAAAAACAGGGGCCCAGAGGCGTGGGAACCAAGGGGTATTTTGCCGGTTCGGACCCGATTACATACACCATATTTTTTGAAAACAAGAAGGAAGCTACCGCACCGGCCTATACGGTCATCATCCGTGATACGCTGGATGCCAAAGTGTTTGACACATCTTCAGTTGAGTTCGGCCGGACAAGCCACCCCCGGGTTGTAAAAAAGCACAAAAAGAACGTGCTGTATTGGGAATTTGACAGCCTGGAACTGCCACCCAATGTTAATCCGCCCGAAGGGGAGGGGTGGGTAGAATTTACGGTGCGGCTGAAACCGGGCCTTGCCAACGGCACTGAGATAAGAAATCATGCAGTGATCACTTTCGATGTAAACAAGCCGATTACAACCAACTCAACGCTTAATGTAATTGACAAGACGGCACCGGTTACTACTGTTACGAAAGCATCTTATGTTGATTCTTCTCATGTCAAATTGAACTTTTCGGTTGTGGAAAAAGGCTCGGGACTTTTGACAACATCTGTATTTCTGTCAACTGATAATGCTCCGTTTTCACTGGTTGCGGTAGCCGAATCGCTCTCGACAGTGGTTGCGATCCCCAAAGGAAAACAGCACAGGTTTTATGCATTTTCACAGGATCTGGTCGGGAACATGGAGAAGGGAGATGCGCAAATCATCGAGGCAACCAAAGTGAGTGCGGGTGTTAAGATGCCGTTGTCGTATGATTTGCGGGTAAATATGCTGAATGGACCTGTTGCGACAGCGATGATAAGCTTCGCAGTCCCATACCGTGGACAAGTTTCGATTCGTGCGTTTGACCTGTCTGGTCGACAGATTGTGACTATTGTCGACGAGGTACTTAAGCCCGGCCGGTATACGATGCCCTGGAAATTAAGGGGTGCGGGTATGAGAGTCATCCGGATGGAAGGACAGGGATTTAAACTCAGTAAAGAAGTACTGATTGTAAAGTAGCGCAAAACAGTAAATGATCAAATAAAACGGGAGCGGGGTTTAATTTGCTTTAACACCGCTCCCGTTTTTTATTTGTGATTCTGGCTGATCTTAAATAAAGATCTATGGAATTTCTCAAAGACGTAAGAGATGAGTTTTGACATCACAGGATTATTTTCCGGCTCAATTCCGGGGCTTAAACCTTATTGGGAATATTATATTTATGAAGGTGTTTCAAGCTGGCTTATTAGTTCAGGTTTCCTTTAATAATCTTTGAACGGCAAACTGAACCTGAACCTCTGAACCTCTGAACCTTTGACCTTTAACTCTGAACCCTGAACCCTTGAACGCTGAACGGGAAACGATATGAATATTTGTGTTTACGGGATCGGAGGAATAGGCGGAAGTGTAGGCGGGGCCTTGTGCAGGAATCTTCGCGAGGAGGGACCCTGCAAAGTCCACTTTATCGCCCGCGGAGATCATCTTGAGGCGATCCGCAGAAAC
>Ga0209723_1002912_pt1 | contig 21821 bp, 16 predicted proteins | sample BiotimSIPDNA_2_FD_185750 | JGI IMG/M metagenome (GOLD analysis project Ga0209723, IMG submission 185750) | Anaerobic biogas reactor microbial communites from Washington, USA - Biogas_R2 time_0 SIP DNA (SPAdes) (version 2) | ecosystem: Engineered > Bioreactor > Anaerobic > Unclassified | place...
GCTCTCGATCCGCATTGATAACTTTAGTGAATGACCGAGAGATCCCGGCCGGTTCGGTGATGTTATTACAGCAGAGGTAAAAGAGAATTAAGTGCTTAATATATGCAGTATGAAAGGAGCGTCACAAGTGCAAAACAAAGTCATTTTAGAGGTCATGAATCCAAGAGGGAATCTTCCGGCAGAGCCTCCTGTCGGATTAAGCGCACCGCGCCCGGAGACATTAAGCGGGAAAAAATTTGTCTTTATCCCGCAAAAGCCGGCATGCGATCTCTTTTTAAGAACATTGGCTGAACTCATAAAGGAGAAAATACCGGACACATCCTTCACATTTCTTCCGGGGGGGCTGGGAACCGATATTCCGGATGGGGTTCTTGATAAATGCGATGTCTGGATAGAGGGTGTGAAAACGACGGGCGGAAACCGCACCCCGCTGGCAATTAAGATGGAGAAACAAGGAAAGCCGGGCGTTTGTATCACCGTTGACGACTTTGTCGTTCAGAGGAATCGGGAGTTTCAATGCTACGGCATGCCGACAATGCGCCAGGTTGTTTTCTCAGCCTACGAATTCTTCGCATGTGAAACAAAGCCGGAAAAACTGAGAAAAATTGCACAGGATAATTTTGTAAATATTGTCGATGCGCTGACAAGACCTCTCACCGAAGCGGAAAAGAACCCCAAACCTTTTGTTTACGATTACGGAAATATTCGCTTTGAAGGGGACAATTACGCCGAAGTTTATGAAAAGTTCCACCGGTATTTCGCCGACCGGGAATTAAACGACGGCCTGCCGGTCGTGCCTCCGACGCCGGAAGCGGTGAAGTGGATGCTTACCGGAACAAGCAGAGCCCCCGATGAGGTTCTCGGATTGTTCCCGCCCGCATTCGGGAAGGCGACTGTTGAGAAAGTAGCTGTAAACGCCGTTATGGCAGGAGCGAAACCGGAGTATCTGCCCGTTATCATTGCGGCAATCGAGTGCTGTATGGATCCCGGTATGGACTTCTATCACATATCGACAGGCTCACTCGCCTCCAGGGCGTTAATCGTCGTGAACGGTCCTATCGCCAAAGAGATAGGCATGAATAGCGGCATGGGGTATTTGGGACCCGGCTGCCGCGCGAACAATTCAATAGGCCGCACGGTCAATCTGTGCATGATCAATCTGGGCTGGAGCTTCTTTAGGGTCGAATGCGGTTATCAGGGGCAGCCTGAGCGATACACCAATTTGGTTTTCGCGGAAAACGAGGAAAACAGCCCATGGGAATCATATTCCATTGCCCGGGGATTTTCGCCGCAAGACAGCATCGTTTCTATTGACGAGTGCACTTACACCAACAGGCTCGGCCCCGGCGGCGGTATGAGGTTTGCGCCTCTTGAGATGGAAATGATGAAAATGGCCGAGATGCTGCAGAGCGGATACCCTGCTCTCGTTCCGGAAAAAAAGAAGAGCGGCCCGCCTTCGCCGTTTAGCATCGAAACTGACGTGGTGAAGCAAATCAATACCGCTTGTTTCCAGTTTGGCCTGCATCTGTCATTTGCCAAGCAGTTGGCTGCAGCGGGATATACGAAAAAAACGTTTACACAATGGCTGTGTGATCAACACAGGCTCCCGTGGGACGACTTCAGCGAGAGCCAACAGGAGAAAATCTTTGAAGCTGCGAAAAAAGGCTGCATCCCCGGGCTCACGGTTGACGATTGCGTGCCCGGCGGCACGATCCCCACAATCAACCCGCAGCGTGTGACGCTCTTTGTTGTCGGCGCGGATTCCGGACAAGTAACGGGATTTTACGGAGGCGGGCTCGCAAGTAATCTGTCGGGTGCGGGTCTTGACATGGTGTGCAAAAAAGTTACCGGTGCCACGCTGACTGCAGCGGGACGGTAAGCGCAAGTAAATCGCTCCGATTCCACTGGAAGTTTACCGCCATATCGTGGGGCAGATTATTAAATGCATAAATCAAAAGAGCGATCGGAGATCACGACCGCTCTTTTGATTTATGCTCCGGCTTTTGCCGGGTTTCTTTAGTTTATTAATAGATATTAAAATACAGACCGGTATAGGGGTCGAGCGTTACTAAGCTCATAATATCTGCTCCGGGCGATATATACTCCAGTTGGAAACGGGTCGCGTCATCCTTATAGTTGTCGGGTTTAGCCTGCGCGGCGAAAATAAGGCCGTCGTAACCTTCCGGGATATAAACCACATAGCTTTTATACAGCACATTGTACCAATCGCCGTAGGGCTCCCAATCGATTGAAAAAAAGAACTCGATCTCGTGGGTTTCCCCATTCCATTCGATTGTGTGGACAAAATGGTTCTCTCCGCGTTCGCTGTCCCCGTATGTGCTTGAAGAGGTGAGCCATTTACCGGTGTAATAGTCATATAATTCGCTGCTTGTTGAGTAGCTGTACGGCGTGTTCGACGGAATGATCCCCTGAGGAATATAGCAAACCGCGTCAAACTCAATTTCGCGCATTCCGTCGTGAGCTGCGTCGTATATCGTATTTACTTCCCAATAAACATCACCGCGTATGTACCCGCTTCCGGAAGTGTTTGACTTATATCCCGACATTCCGTTTTCCAGCAGGTAAGTGCCGTTATCGGCAAGCGCATTAATCTCCAGACCGAAGCGGTCAAAGTACGCGGTAGGCACTATCTCATCAACCCTGATGAACATACCGCCCTCATCGTCAAGCAGCTCACCGTCTTCCGATAAATACAAGGTCAGAGATTCTCCGGTCTCGTCATACAGTTCAGCGAAGTCTTTCGACGCAACTACTGACCCGGAACCGATTACCTCCTGCGAATAATCGACAAGATCCCATGTGTTGTCACTGTAAATATACACCCACATGTCTTCTCCGACATATTCCCAGAGACCGACATAATCGTCAATATGATTGACCTCTATATTGGACAGCTCTTCGGAAAATGTGTAGCCGTCCTCTTCATCCAGCCAGACCATATAGATCTCGCTGCCGTCTTCATAATGGAACAAGAGCTGAACATCGCTTTGCATATCGCCGTTTATATCATCAAAGGTGATGTCCGCATACTCCCACATCTCTTCCGGAAGGGCGATAGGATACATTACGCCGTCATAATAGATTTGCTCTGCTTCATCATAATAAAAATCCGCGCCGGTATCATTCAGGACGATACATACATCCGTGTCCGTTCCGCTTCTTGTTATTGTGCCGTACGCATCGATGAGTCCCATACTGCGCCAGTCATCATCTTCTTCCGGTTCCGATGTTTCCGCCGGTTTATGTGTCGGTCCGGCCGATGGCTCATCCGATGGTTCGGCAGTAACCGCGTCGCATGCCGTCAGGCACAGCAGGCAGAGCAATATCAACAATACCGAGGCAAAAAGCTTGTGCGTTTTCATTATGTATCTCCGTTTCTATAATATTAGAATCCGCCGGTTTCAATCAAAGTAATCTCCCCAGCCGTCATCATAATCGTCATAGTAGTCGCCGGGATCGGACCACGCGTCGTCACCGTCACCGGGGTCGGACCAGGGATCATAGTCATCGTAATATTCATAATCCCAATCGTAATCGTCCCCGTAATAGTCCCAGCCGTCATCGTTGGACTCGTAATACTGCCCGTCTTCAATATAGTAGCTGTCGCCAAAGCCTATAAACTCGTTGTCATAACCGTTCCAGTACCAGACATCGCCGTCTTCGTCGTACCAGTAGTACGGCGTTCCGTAATCTCCGGAGTCGGAAGCGGCGGGGGTGCTTGGCACATGCTTCGGTGCGGTACTCCAGTCTCCGCCGAAGGTACAGCTGTTGAGCATATTGGTGCAGATAGCAAAATAATTCTGAATGCGGTTTTCAAGGGCTATAGACATTCCGACCAGCACATAGCCGGTGGGTCCGAAATAACGAACCTCCATTGTGCCGCGAACGGGCACGGAGGGGCCGTTCGTAAAAATCGAGCCGTCCAGCCAGACATAGCCGATGATGCTGTAATATGTGCCGTAATCTTTGCAGTCGGAGGCAATTGTTTTAATGACCTTATCACCGGTCATAGCGCTTAGAAGACGATTGAGTATGTCCTGCATATAGGGTGTGGCTGTCGCAAGCCCCCTTGACAAGTAGTCATCATAACCGGAAATGGGCTGGAAGGACACGCTTATGTTTGAATAATAGTCATCCGTACCGTCTTCCATCAGAGCATTAAAGCTCAGTCCGTAAGGCAGGTATTGGGCCTCTTCCGCATTCATCTGAACGGGATAGCTTATTTGAACACCTGATAAGCTGCCGGGGAAGCTGGCCTGCATGTTCAGGTCATCGTCAGCGGTGGGTAAAAGCATTATATACTCGCTGGCGGTCAGCGTGTTGCCTTCGGAATCGACAAGATAGCCCTCGCCGCCCAAATATAAAGTATCCATCAAAGAACCGTCTTCGAGATAAAGATTTATGCCTCCCTCAGCTTCCGCCGTGTCGGCCGCAAAGGGGCCTATCTGGTCTCCGTATACATTCATGGCCATCCACTCATACGAATCGCCGATTACAAGATAATAGGGCTGAGAATCAAACTTCCAGCAGCCGACAAAATCAAATATGTTCACAAGGCTTTGCGGGTCTTGCTCCGCCTCCGGGGCGCTCAGATACTCATTTATCATTTTGTCATATTTTGAACCGCTGTAGGCAGAAACGATATCCAGCGGCACATCGGATTCGGGAGGCAGGAGCACCAGATAGTCCCTGTCGTTAAAATATAACGCCTCACCGGAAAAATCATTAAGCATCGTACCGTCCGGGCCGAAGAAGCAGATATTAAAGCCGTCTTCAAGAGGAATACTGCCCAGGTCAACCGATGCCATATCCCCGTCAAAAAGGGTGGTCTCAATGCGTGTCTCACCCCAATCATCCGAACCGGCCGGGCAGATATAAACCTCGGCGACATCCTGCAGCGAGCGGTTGACTATCGTTACGGAGAGCGTTTCATTGCTCTGCCTTCCGCTTTGTTCATTGCTCTGCCTGTCGCCGCAGCCGGTCATAGCACAGCACAGGATTGTCAGTATCAGTACCGGCAGCAGAGTTAACTTTTTCATTTTTTATTCCCCTTTAATCTTTTATAGAGCGTCATATCCCTGCTCAGCCATAGCCATAAGCTCATCGTGACTGAACTCCACATCACCGAATCGTATAAAAACTCCGTTTGTTGTCGCGCGGTTCCATACCTCTGCGCTGTTCAAAGGACGAAAACGTGTTTTTTTAAGATGCGGCTTTAAATCCAGCAGCAATCTGCTTCCGGACAGAAAATCAATTTGCAGGACATATCCGTCAAGCGGCTTCACGGCTGATATATATTTTCTTTGCAGACCGATTCCCCCCCCCCTTTTTATCGACAAAAAATCCACCGTACAAAAACAAAGTGTACAGTGGATTATAATAAAAATGAATTAACCAAAGGTTAAGAAATCTGTTCCATCATTTCTTTTATTCTCTTTCGTTTTGTTCGGGTATCACCTTCAATCTGAAGCTTAGAGTAAATCCGGTTCATATACTGCTTGACGGTTCCCTCTGAAAGGAACATCTTTTCGGCGATTTCTTTATTGCTTAGGTGCGCGGCGATGAATCCGGCAATTATAAGTTCCCGCTCAGTCAGCTTTTGCATGACAGCGGGTTTTGGTGCCCGTTCGGAGATCTGCCCTGATCTGAGCTCATAATCTTTTCCGAGCGCAGCAATATTACGCACAAAATCATCTTGCGCCCGCTCCCCCAGCAGTGCTTTCAAATACCGGTAATTTTCGACGAAAGGAATCACCAGCCCGTCCGGCATTGCATCCTTAAGCGCCTGTTCCAAAAGTGTTCCTGCCCCCGCCCGTTTACCGAGCATCTCATATGCGGCGGCAGTCTGAATCTGAACGTGCAGCGCGACAAGGGCATAATGGAGCCCGGTGCACATGCCGAGCAGTCTCTCGCTTCGCCCTATGACCTTTGCATATGCTCCCTGCGCAAGATAGACCTGATTTTCGATTAACTCCATCATCGGCTTGCAGGGCTCGAGCAAGTTGACAGCAGACAGCGCATGCTCGGCAAACAGTGGGGGAATGTGCCGGGTTTGACCCAGCAGCGCGTAATAGTAAGCACTCGTGCTGTTGAGGATATTAAGCCACATCATATCATGCTTCGCGGTGAGTTCTTTGCGTTTTTGCTCCAGCGTATATCTTTCTTCCGTGTCATAGCAAACGGAGAGTCTGCGGGCAAGGAAATCACAGCAAAGCCCGATGTTTTCCTGTCCGTTTTCCTCAATTCTGGCATAGGCCCGTTCCAGCATGATTTGCGCATCTGCAAAACGTCCCTGCATGAACGCTGCTTCGGCGCTCATGACAAGCTCCGCGCCCAGGCCGTGTCCGTCTGTAATCTTATAATAATGGGGCATACATCCGTTCATCTCTTCAAGTTCTTTGGATAAAGAGCCGTGTTCCCGATGGAACATCATCAGAACAGACGGAGAGCCGAAGGTCCAGCTTCCCTCATTGCGTATGCTTACGGCCGCACGGGACATCTGCGCGCTGGCACTTCTGTGCAGGCGGCTCATCTGTGTGATGTCATTATACATGAGAAAGCTCATAATGAGATCACATTCGCCCCGAAGATTGCCCCGTTCCTCATCGGTCATATCCGGATGCTCTTTAACGGAGTCCAATAAAAGTGCCTTAAGCTCAATCATTTTGGGAATCTGCTTCCAGGTAAACATCCTGCGCATAAGCACAAGGATTGCAAGCGGGTGATTTTTAAGGACTTGCTCCGGGCACCGGGCAAGAGACTCAGAAACATCTGTCGGTTTGAGCGATGCAAGCATAATCCCCGCGTCATTTTGGATTACGCGCAGCATCGCATCGAAATTTTCACCTTTTTTATAAGCATTAAGCGCCTGCAGATACAGCCCGTGGGTTTCGTACCATTCACCGTAGCGATTGTGATAAAGTCGCTGTTTTTTAGGATCATATGATGAAAAAGCCCGCTGCGCGCACTCTTTCATCATATGATGAAACCTGAAGGTCACACCATCCGGGAGAATGCTCACGAATGCGTTTTGTTCTGTCAGTATCGTCAGCAGTTTGTCGGTATCCCGGTTTTTGGTGATGAATTGCGCCATTTGCGCCGTAAATTCATTGGCAAGGCCCATGACTGCCAGAAATTCCTGCTGTTTTGCGGGAAGCGGATCGATCATGGCGGCAGAAAACATCTCATAAATATTCGAGTTTTCATCCGGCAGTACTCCGCACTCCGAAAAGGTGCGCAGATTCAGATAGACCGCCGAAAACCAGCCTTCGCTTGATTGCAGAAGTGTTTCGATCTGTTCATCGCTTAAATCGGTTCCGCAGCGATGTGCGTAGACAGACAGCTCCGTATGGTTCAAACGCAGATGCTCCGCTCTGATCTGATGAAGCTTTCTGCCCATACGGACTTCATCCTTTCCGGGCAGAAAACGGTCCCTGCTGGCTACGATCAGGTGCACATTTTCCGGCATTCTGTCGGCAAGAGTGCATAAAAACTCCACAACACGGCTGTCCGTCAGCAGATGGTAGTCGTCGATAAAAATGTAGCAGCTTTTTTGACCGATCAGCATACGACAGAAATCATCGGCAAAAAGGCCGGCACTCGCCGCATCGTCCGGCCAGTTATAGTCACGCAGAAAATCAAGCCCGACAAAGGCAAACGCATCCTGTGCACTTTTCCAAAAGATAGCGAGGTTATCCTGGTAAATGTTGATTCGGATAACAACAGCATCTTCGGCTTTCTTTTTTTCGTCAAGATACCAGTTTACAGCTGTTGTCTTTCCGTGCCCCATGGGAGCGACCACTGTCGTTACCGCACAGCGCGATATCGGCCTGAGACATTCCTGCAAACGCTCCGAAATATAAACGGAATTCAAATTCAGTTTCTGTTTTGGCAAATCCGCACCTCTATGTATTGAGTTATACCTATTTTATAAACAGTAAAAACTAAAACCCTGCAGCAGTCGATACTACAGGGTTTTAATGGAGCTGGTGATGTGACTCGAACACACGACCTGCTGATTACGAATCAGCTGCTCTACCGACTGAGCTACACCAGCGGATAAACAAGCGAAATGATTATATTTGCTCGGAGTGTGTTTGTCAATGCCAAACAGGATAACACATGCAGATTACTTTTCGTATAACCATAATAATCCAGCGATATTGTTCGCAGCGGTACCCTCATTTTAACGCGACAGACAGACTATATTGTCAAACAGTGAAAAAAAGAGCGCGTGATAAATACATACTTAAATGATTACAGTTAACCGATTGCGGATAAACAGACATGAACTTAAACACATAATTTGATTATAAAGGTTAACATAAATTATTAACGAAAAATGAATACAATCAGTTGTGCACAGTTTCCACAGAGTTGTCAACACTCAAAATACTCTCTGATTATGCGAATTACAGGAAATATGACAAAATATGACAAACGCTGTAACGCATAGAGAGGAAAAAGAAAAGTATGTATTTAGTAGACATAAACAGAGAAAACCCCAAATTATTCGGCTGAAGTCGGGAAAACACGTTAAGAGTCGAAGAATGTCGGACGGTCGACAGGCATAGAAGCATAAGCATTAAGCGATGCGTCCGCGCGCGCACCTGCGAGGTATTCATAGTAAGCCTGAGAGCCTATCATCGCGGCGTTGTCTCCGCAAAGCCGGAGCGGGGCCAGATACAGTGACAGTGAGTGCTTCCCGGCGGCAGCCGTCAGATCCCGCCTTATAAATGAGTTGGCGGCGACTCCGCCCGCTGCGGCAAGACGACCGTAGCCGAGTTTGAGCGCCGCTTCAACGGAGCGGGAGACCACTGTCTCGCTTACGGCCCGGCACACGCATGCGGCAAGCGAATTTTTGTCAATCGCTTCACCGCGCTGCTCCGCTGTGTGAACAAGGTTTATCACAGCGGTCTTGAGGCCTGAAAACGACATGTCAAGCGGATAACCGTCGATCCTGGAGCGCGGCAGCTCATATTTGTGCGGGTCACCGGTCAAAGCAAGTTCGTCTAGTTTTGCTCCGCCCGGATATCCCAGACCGAGCACACGCGCTGTTTTATCGAAGCATTCTCCGGCCGCGTCATCGCGGGTAGAGCCCAATACGCGCATATCGGTGTAATCTCGCACATCGACTATAAGACTGTGGCCGCCCGAAACGACAAGGCAGACAAACGGAGGCTCCAGCTGAGGATAAGCGATGTAATTGGCTGCTATATGCCCTCTTATATGGTGTACAGGCACGAGAGAAACTCCAAGCGCGAGAGCCGCGGCTTTTGCAAAATTAACTCCGACGAGAAGAGCGCCGATAAGCCCGGGAGCCGCGGTGACGGCTACGGCATCTATGTCGCGGCGGTGTATGCCGGATTTCGCGAGTGCCGATTCGGCAAGACGTGAAACGGCCTGTATATGGCTGCGAGAGGCGAGCTCCGGAACGACTCCGCCGTAAACCGCGTGCAGATCCACCTGAGAGGATATTTCGTCGACAAGCACTCGTCTGCCGTTTTCCGTTAAAGCGACGGCGGTCTCGTCGCAGGAAGATTCAACCGATAAAATAACCATTTCATTCACCTGCGGAAAAAAACTTTGTCATGAGCAGGGCATCCTCGGAAGGTCTTTCGTAATAGCCGCGCCGACGCCCGGTATACTCATAGCCGCGGGACTCGTACAAGGCGCGGGCGCCAGTGTTGCTCTCGCGCACCTCCAGCGTTATAAAGGAAAGGCACATATCGCGCGCTTCGCTCTCAAGCTTATTAAGCAGAGCGGAGGCGATTCCCTGTCTGCGAAAAGTGGGATCGACAGCTATATTGCCTATATAACCCTCGTCGAGAACGCATTGCATACCGGCATAACCGAGCAGCGTGCTCCCCGAGAAAGCGCCCATATATATGGACAGCGGATTTTTAAGCTCGTCCGAGAACATCTTTTCCGTCCACGGAGACGAGAAACTCGAGTTTTCTATATTCATAGCCTGTTTAATGTGCAGCGGTTCCATACGGGCTATCGTAATGTTCATTTCGCATCATACCATGATGAGCCGCACTTTGCGTCGGCTATCAGAGGCACGGAAAGAGTAACGGCGCTTTGCATCTCCCGTTTAAGGATTCCGAGAACCGTTTCGGCTTCTTCCGTCGGGGCCTCCGCAATCAGCTCGTCGTGAACCTGCATTATGAGTTTCGCTTTTAAACCGCTGTTTTTCAGAGCCTTTGACACATTGACCATCGCCAGTTTTATTATATCGGCGGCGCTGCCCTGAATTGGGGTGTTGAGCGCGACGCGCTCGCCGAAGCTGCGCGTATTGTAATCCGTTGACTTCAGTTCGGGTATATTGCGGCGCCTTCCCATAAGCGTAGTCACATATCCGTCGGCTTTGGCACGAGCGACTATATCCTTCATATAAGCGCGCACTCCGGAATAATGCTCAAAATAACTTTCCATATATTTTCTGGCTTCCGCAACGGATACTCCGATATCCTGGGACAGCGAATAGTCCGATATGCCGTAGACGATACCGAAATTTACGGCCTTGGAACTGCTGCGCATATGAGGGGTTACTTTTTCGGGCGGAACGCCAAAGACCTGAGAGGCCGTCTGCGTGTGAATATCCGCGCCCGATTCAAACGCGGATTTCATAATGGCGTCGCCGGATATATGAGCCAGCAGACGAAGCTCTATCTGTGAGTAGTCTGCATCGATGAGAACATTGCCCGGTGCGGCGACGAACATTTTCCGTATCTCGCTTCCGAGCTCCGTTCGGACCGGGATGTTCTGAAGATTGGGTTCCGTTGAGGACAGACGCCCCGTAGCTGTGACAGTCATCGTGAAACTGGTGTGTATTCGCCCGTCGGGAGCTATGACCTTTAAAAGTCCGTCCGCATAAGTGGATTTCAGTTTTGTCAGCTTTCTGTATTCTATCAGCTTTTCTATGATCGGATGTTTCCCCGCAAGCCGCTCGAGGACATCTATGCCGGTAGAGTAGCCCGATTTCGTTTTCTTATATGTCGGCAGCATCAGCGTATCGAAAAGAACTGTGCCGAGCTGCTTTGTCGAATTAATATTAAACGGTCCCCCGGCGTCCCCGTATATTGAAGATTCAAGCTCGGCTATGCGCACCGAAAGCTTCTCACCGAAGTCCTGAAGCGCTTTTTTGTCTATCAGGAAGCCCTGCTTTTCCATGGATGTCAAAACTTCGCAGAGCGGCAGCTCTATGTCGAGCAAAAGAGATGTCATGCCAAGCTGTTCAAGCTTATGATACAGTGACTCGGTAAGCGCCGAGACGGCACGGGTGTGAGACCCCCACACTGACATGGCCTTTTCGCGATCGCCGAGCCGGGATAGGGCATCGGCGGATAAATAAGTGTTTTCGGGCTCAAGAGCCCGATCGATATATGATGAAGCCAGACGCTCCAGTAAATAGCTTCCGTCTGTCGGTGAAAGCAGGTACGCGGCCAGGACCGTGTCAAAGACAAAACCGTCTGCCGAAAGACCTTCAGCCAAGAGGTCCGCGCAAAGCCTTTTGAGGTCGTGGGTAGTTTTTTTAACGTCGGATGAGAATAAAACACGCAGAGTGTAATCATAATCGTCACCCAGAGTATCGTGAAGCAGGAAATACGTTCCCGCGGAGCAATCGAGGCAAACTCCGGCAAGTCCCGGAAGAGCCAGCAGCGAAACCAGAGTGTCTTTACGCAGGACTTCTCCGAGCGCGTCGATCTCCTGCTTTGTCGCCGGAACAATAAAATCAGAAGCGGCAGGGGAGGGCCCGGGAATGACCTGGGTCTCACGAAGACCCCATTTATCTATTAATCGGTAAAACTCCAGCCTGCGGAACAGTGATAATAAAGCCGCGCTGTCCGGCTTGCCGAGAATACAGTCCTGCGGAGTAATATCCAGGGGCGCGGATGAGTCTATCGTAACCAATTGCCTTGATATTCCGGCGGCTTCGCGCCCTTCATTCAACTTTTTTTTCACAGTCGGTTTGATATCCGGACAATCAAGCTGCGAGTATATTTCTTCAACGCTCCCGAAACGCCTTATGAGCTCAAGCGCGGTTTTTTCCCCGATACCCTTAACTCCCGGCACATTGTCGGACTGATCGCCCATGAGGGCTTTCAAATCCGTCATCGCGGAGGGAGGGAAGCCATATTCCTCGGTGAATTTCGCGGTGTCGTATCTTGTTGTTTCGGTGTTTCCGCCTTTTGTTTTTACATGAAGAACACCGGTGTATTCGCTGATGAGCTGAAAGCTGTCTTTATCGCCTGTAATTATCAGACAGTTCCAGCCCGATGCTTCGCTGCGAGCGGCGAGTGTTCCTATTAAGTCGTCTGCTTCCCAACCCGGCAGCTCGCAGCGGCGCAGGTTCATCGCGTCCAAAACCTGCTTGATGACGGGCAGCTGTACGGCCAGCTCTTCGGGCATTGCGCGGCGCCCCGCTTTATAAGCATCATATTGCTTGTGCCGGAATGTGGGCTCGGGAAGATCGAACGCAACACATAGCGCATCCGGAGACTCTTCGTCGAGAAGCTTCTTCAAAATAGTTAAAAAACCATAAACGGCGTTTGTGTAAAGGCCGTCAGAGGTCGTAAGCAGTCTGATTCCGTAAAAAGCTCTGTTTAGGATGCTGTTTCCGTCTATAAGCATCAGTATCATTTGCTCGCCTCCCCGGTTCGGGTGATATAAAATATAAAACCGTATCAATCATATTATTATATCCTTCCGGGAGTGTAAAAGCAATTTATAAAGGCGGAAATGACAAACTCACGGTAGCGGGGGATACCGAACGCAGCAGCGCCGCGTAAATAAGACCCGAAAAGACAATATGCAGCACACATGAAAAGCCCGAAGGGATTAGGCCTAACCCGCAAAGCTGCAGTACCGCGCGTGCTATACATATACCGGCGGCCGCGCACAGAGGCGGACTGAATATGTCCCGCGCCGACACGGATACAGGCACTGTTTTTGACAATCTTCGCATGCTGAGCGTAAAGTTGAAACACTCGGAAAAAAGTATAATGGCGAGATAACCTCTCATCCCCGCAGCCGGAATAATATAAAACACAAGTAAAAGGCTCATAGCCGCATCCGCTATGTTTATGAGCATAGAGTAAAACTGCTCTCCGAGACCTTTGAGCATTCCGTCCGCCACAGAATCCATATACATAACAAGAACGAGAGGCGAGAGCGCGACTATGTAATTTCCCGCGTCCCGGTTTTTGAATACAGCGAGAGCGAGTTCGTTTCCGAACGCGAGGAATACCGCGGATACACCGACAGAAAAGACGAAGCATAGCCTTAGTATGTATGAAACAATGTGCCCCGCTTTTTCCGTATTGCCGCGCATCTGAGCTTCGGTAAGGTTGGGAATAAGAACATCGGAAACAGCGTAAAAGAGCGCGGAAGGGAAAGTCAGAACAGGAAAGGTCATCCCGTGAAGAGTCCCGAAAGCGGACAGCGCTTTCTCCGGGGAGTAACCGTGGCGTTCAAGGCCCTTCGGAACGAGAACATGCCTTAAGGTGGATAATGCCGTTCGCGCATAAGAGGTCAGCGCGAGAGGAATCGCAAGGCCTGCCAGACGTCTGCCGCAGTCCGGAGCGGGGCGTCCGCCCGACTCACCGTATTTCGCTCTGTCATGCAAATATAATACCAGAGATACGATAAATGACAAAACATCGGCTGCGACGGCAGCTATGCATACCTTAACGCATGCTTCCTCAATAGCCGTGCAGCTGCCCGCGGGAAGCAGAATCAGGGTTAAGGCTATCATAGAGACCTGCTCGAGCACTTGAGCCGCCGAAGCTTTCGCTACGCGTAAAACAGCGGTAAAGTACCCGCTGATTGCGGATGAAAGCGCCAAAAAGGGCAGACCAAACGCTAGAACACGCAGGGAGGATGCTACGCGGGGCTCTCCTGTGAGAGCTGCCGCGAAATTAACCGCGAACATACGCACCAAAGTGCATGACACCGCGCCGCATACGAGGGCAAGGGTCAGACAGCGCAGCATTACGCCGCGCACACCTGAAGGTCTGCCGGCGCCCAGTTCCTCCGAGACAAGGCGTGCGGCAGCATAGCGTATACCTGAAACGGCTACGGTAACGGCAAGCGTGTGCACAGACAAAACCAGCTGAAACAAACCGAGCCCTTCGGTGCCCAGTCTATCGGTAAGTATGACCTGAAAATAAAGACCGACGCATCGCAAAAGCAGCGAAACGCAGGTTAGAAGCAGCGTGTTTACGATTATTTTTGTTTTTAACATGCAATGATACCTCCGAGGCGCACAGCATACTATATTACCGTCTCGGCAGGCATTATTCATAATCTGATTCCTGTTTAGTAAAATGCGTAAAAAAATATACTCAGAACGCTTTTTTTCCTTGAGTTTTCTAAAATCTGTGTTATAATCTACAATAAGCTAGTCAAATTTATGTGCTTTTGCATAAAAGCGACGAAAACAACCCAGTGCGGTTATTGTTCCCGGGAAAGCAAATCGGCTTTATAAGGAGAAGACGGTATGAGACTAACGGACATCAAGAAAGACTGGGCAAGGAATAAATCAGTATACTTTCTGGCTATTCCCATAGTGCTTTATTTCATCATCTGGAGCTACATACCAATGGTGGGCATAGTCCTCGGTTTTGAGGATTATTCGCCGCGCGGAGGAGTGTTAGGAAGCGAATTTGTCGGCATCAAGAACTTTACCGATTTCTTTTCGAGCTATTATTTCGGGCGTCTGTTGAGAAACACGATCATTCTTTCCGTATCCTCAATGATTATTAACTTCCCCGCGCCCATAATTCTTGCGCTTCTTCTCAACGAACTTGAGAATAAGATGTTCAAAAAGGTTGTACAGACTATAAGCTACATGCCGTATTTCGTTTCCGTCGTCGTCATCTGCGGTATTATAATTGACTTTTTCGCGTATGACGGTGCTTTTACGGAGCTGTTCGTGAGAATCGGCTTGATTAAAGAAGCAAAAGACCTGCTTTCGGTGAAGAGTGCTTTCCGACCTATTTTCGTCTTCTCCAGTACCTGGCAGGGGGTTGGTTACGGCTCTATTATATACCTTGCCGCCTTATCCGGTGTTGATCAGGAGCTTTACGAAGCCGCAAAGATAGACGGCGCCGGCAGATGGAAGCAGATGCTGCACATAACCCTTCCGAGCATTTCGCCGACGATCATAATCATGCTCATACTTTTGGTGGGCAATCTGCTCAACGTTGCGATGGAGAAAGTTATTCTTCTTTACAGGCCGGTAACATATGAAACCGCCGATGTCATTTCGTCCTTCGTCTACAGACGAGGTATCCAGGAAGGCGACTACGGATACAGCACAGCCGTGGGCCTTTTTAACTCGATCGTGAATTTGCTGCTGCTGTTATTGACCAACTACATCAGCAGAAAGTATTCCGAAACCAGCTTGTTCTGAGATAAGGAGGACTTAAATAATGAAGATTAAAGATAGCCCGTCCAGAATAGTTTTTAAAGTCATTAATACAATCCTGATGTGCCTTCTGGCTTTTGCCTGTATAATCCCGCTGTGGCATGTTCTCATGGCTTCTTTCAGCAACCCCACTTTGATAACACAGCACAGCGGACTTATCTTCTGGCCTCTTTCCGGCCCGGGACGAAGCGCGACGCTTGGCGGCTACAAGATAGTACTTAAGACAGCATCTCTTGCCAGAGGCTACGCCAACACGATATTCTATGTGGGAGTCGGAACCATTCTTTGCGTGTCGTTTTGTTCCATAGCCGCGTACTGCATATCCAGAAGACGGACACTTTGGATGAAGTATCTCCTGCTCATCATAATGTTGACGATGTTCTTTAACGGCGGTCTTATCCCTACATATATGGTCAACAAGTATCTGACCTTAGTCAACAAACGCTGGGTCATGATAATAATGGGTCTTATGCCGGTATTCTTCATTATTATCATAAGAACCGCTTTCATGCAGCTGCCGGCTTCCCTGGAGGAATCGGCACAGCTCGACGGAGCGGGACATATGACAATCCTTATTAAAATTATTTTGCCGCTTTCGAAAGCGACGATAGCAGTTATCGCTTTGTTCTATGCGGTTGCCAAATGGAACGAGTATCTGTTTGCCGTTATATATCTTACAAATCGTAAATTATATCCTCTGCAGGTTCTGCTCCGCGAAATACTGGTCGAATCTTCGGGCAACCTTGACTTCAACATCGCCAATGAGGTAGGCGGAGGCGGAGAAGACTACAAGAAGCTTTTACAGTACACAACTATTATTTACGCTACGCTTCCCATACTTGCCGTTTATCCGTTCGTTCAGAAGTATTTCGTCACAGGCGTCATGATCGGTTCGATAAAGGGCTGATAACAGACAAAATTAAAAGGAGCCGCTCATTATGAGCGGCTCTCGTTTTTAAAGGAATCGCAGTTAAGCATTCTCGGCGGCGTTTGAACCGAGCTTGAGTGTCGCCTGGTAAAGATACCTTTTAAAACCGGGAGACGGTTTGAGGATAGCAAAGCGGTTGGGAAGGCCCAGTGCGTCTGCCGCTGTCTGCAGATGAGCCATCGAGGCGCCGGCGGAAACACAGTCCTGGTATGAGAACACCGGATTATTCAGCATGACTTTTTTCCGGTATATGTGAATATCCCCTCTGTCATCGCAGACAAAACGGATTTTCTGGCGGTTGAAATATGATGGCGCGAGTCTGGCCGCTTCAAGCAGCGGACGGTGCGGTTCGATTTGGCCGAAGGCAATCGAATCAAGCGGCTGCCGCTGAGCTTCGGAAGCGTCGGCTCTGAAAGGCTCGTCGGACATACCGAACGCAAGCGTAGATACATAAGGAAGTGAATCGGGAAAATCCTCGTGGGGACTGATGGCAACTCCGCCCTGCCAGCAGGATCCTATGCCCTGTCCGGTGAGCCATAGTGCGGCCATTTCGCCAAGGTAGCCTGAATTCTGGAGCGAATACGCCTTTTTTTCGGCTCTTAAGAGCAGATAATGCGGAGCCTTAACGCCCGGCCCGCGCATGGATATGCGCATAAGATCCATATAGGGCAGGGTGTCGAAATTCCAGTCAATACCGTCGAAGGGCATACACAGAGACGACAGAAAATCGCTCAGTTCATCCAGTACTTCCCCGCGCAGTTCTTCGTCTTTAAAACTCCTGAAGGTTCGCCTTTTCGTTATATTCGTTATATTATTAAGCATGCTCATAATCGGGGTTCCTTTCAAATATGCTCTTTCCGCTTGAGTCGATGCCGACGGTCAGCGGCAGCTTGTCCAGCCTCAGCTTTTTTACAGACTCGCAGCCCAGATCCGAAAAAGCTATTTCTTCACAGCCTGTTATATGTCTTGAAATAAGTGCGCCCGCCCCTCCGACAGCGCAGAAGTATACCGCACCGTAAACAGAGATCGCTTCGGCAACCGAAGCGCTTCGGTCGCCTTTTCCTATCATTCCCGCAAGACCCAAAGAAAGCAGACGCGGAGTGAAAGCGTCCATTCTTGATGATGTGGTGGGCCCGCAGGAGCCTATCACCCTGCCGGGCGGTGTCGGAGTCGGCCCGGCGTAATAAATAGTCGCGCCGTATATATCAAAGGGAAGCGGTTTTCCCTCATCGAGCATATCAATAAGGCGTTTATGTGCGGCATCCCGGGCAGTGTAAACGATACCGGACAGAATAACGCGGTCCCCGGCGCGAAGGTCGGGGACTATATGTTTAAGGTCTGCGGTTTGCAGCGAGTGTATCTGTGTCACTTGAGAATGCCTCCAAGCTCATCGAAACTATCGGCGCCTTCGGTCAGAGCGCCGGTGAGCTGTTGGAGGCGCTCGGAGAGCCTTTCGGTTTCGCCTTTTATGTGGGCCGCGGTTTCCTCGGCTTCGCTGCTGACGCCGATATATTCTTCTTTGAGGCGGGCGATAAGGAGGAGACATGACTCGCGAACTCTCTTCGCCTTTTCTTCGGCTTCATGCTGCGTCTTAGCAGCGCGCGAAGCGGCTTCGACCTCAATGGCGGCAATCCGCTCCCGCGACATAAGATACTCGGAAACGGTTGCCTGAGCGCTTTCTAACTGTGAGGTCAGATCTGAATTCGCTTTGCGAAGGGTGTCGAGTTCCTCGTTCACAGCTTCATTGGCGGCTCGCAGGGCAGTAAGCTCGGCTTCAAGGCGCGAGATGACCTCTTGCGCGGATTCAAGTTCCGATAAAGATGCCTGAAGCTGCGAACAATTCTCGCGAAGACGCGCGTTTTCCGCTTTAAGCTCGCTTGAGACATGCGAAGAACTCTCAATATAGTTTACAACATCCCTGCGATTAAAACCGCCGAAGACGCTTGCGCGGAACTTTCTTGATTCGCTCATAATCAGACCGCCTTTCAGGATGCACTCGTATCTGTTTATACTTAGCCCATTTTAGCACTCATCGTGCGTTATGGCAATAACCCCTTAAAAACGACGAAATTATCAGACGGACCTATTGCGCGCCAATATAGGTTACTGTATAATATGTGGAAATCTTGCAAAGGAGGCATGTCGGTTGGAACTCAGGCATCTTATCGGTATAGACATGTTATCCCTTGAAGAGTGGAAGGAACTGTACGGTCTTTGCTGTGATATTATGGAAAGACCGTCGCATTATGCCGACGCGTGCCGCGGAAAGGTTATGGCATCGCTTTTTTTCGAACCGAGCACAAGAACGAATTTTTCCTTTCAGACCGCGATAATGCGGCTTGGCGGAAGTGTATTCGGATTCTCGGATCCGAATGCCACATCTACCGCAAAAGGCGAAACGCTGATGGATACCCTGCGTATGTGTTCGGCGTATTCGGACACGGTAGTGGTGCGCAGCCCTTATGAGGGAGCCGCTTTAGCGGCTTCACTTTACAGCGAGGTGCCTGTCATAAACGCCGGGGACGGCGCTCATATGCACCCGACGCAGACGCTTACCGATCTTGTTACCATAACCCGCCTGCGCGGTTCAATCGGGGGAATCAAAGTAGGTATCTGCGGCGATCTGAAAAACGGCAGGACGGTGCATTCGCTGATACAGGGTCTTTCGAAATTTCCCGATGTTAAATACTACCTCATATCCCCGCGCGAATTGGCTCTGCCGGGATATATGCTCAGTTATCTAAAAACCAGCGGACAGTGGTTTATAGAGGTTACGAATCTTGAGTCGACGCTTCCGCAGCTTGACGTGCTGTATATGACGCGCATACAAAAGGAGCGCTGCATAAATCAGGAAGAATATGAACGCAATAAAGGCGTATATATCCTTACCTCGAGAAAATTGAAGCTGGCGAAAAAAGATATGTTAATTATGCACCCTCTGCCAAGGGTGGATGAGATTTCACTGGACGTCGACAGCGATCCGCGGGCGGTATACTTTGAGCAGGCCCGCAACGGAATGTTTATACGTATGGCTTTGCTTTTAAAACTTATGTATATGGATAGAATCCCCGCGCCGCCGCCTAAATCAACAACAAAGTTAGTCTGCAGCGCTGAAAAATGTATAACGAAATTCGAACCGGCGCTGCCGAAGCTCTCAATCATGCGAGATGAAGCTTTGCGCTGCCTATACTGCGACCGGGAACTGGAATAACTCTTCAACTGCGTCGGGATTGACCGAATTTATGTTGACAATTCAGTAATCGGTGTGTTATTATTTTCGAGCGACTAATGGGCGGGTGTAATTCAACGGCAGAATACCAGCCTTCCAAGCTGGGTACGTGGGTTCGATTCCCATCACCCGCTCCACTGCCAAATACGCGCCAGTAGCTCAGCTGGACAGAGCAACTGCCTTCTAAGCAGTAGGCCGGGGGTTCGAGTCCCTCCTGGCGTGCCATAACACGAACATGGTGGGTGTAGCTCAGGTGGTTAGAGCGCCAGGTTGTGGCCCTGGAGGCCGACGGTTCGAGTCCGTTCATCCACCCCATCTATTACTTCGGGACGCGTATCCCACAAAGGGACGTAGTGTAACGGTAACACACGAGACTTTGACTCTTGTGAAGTGGGTTCGAGTCCCGCCGTCCCTGCCATATGACCCAGTAGCTCAGGCGGCAGAGCACCTGCCTTTTAAGCAGGGTGTCCGGGGTTCGAGTCCCCGCTGGGTCACCAACGAAATAACCTGTAACCCAACGGTTACAGGCGTTTTTGTTTAATACCGGTATCCCAAGTTTGATGGGATACCGGTATTAACATCATTATGGAGCCGAAAAATCAATCGCTCACTACCATGTAATATTCCAGCAGAATGGAGTCCGGGAATCGGGTAGCATCCACAATGAAAAGCTTTTCGCATAAAATGCTCAGTGTTTCGTCATAGATCTCAAATTCCGGCTTTGTGACGCAGTAGTAGACCTCGGCGGGTGCGATGCCGCCGGAAAGAACGGTCTGCACATATTCGGCGGGTACCGTGCGGATGCCGTCATTCTGGATATAAAAGCTCCTGCCGTCGTCCAGCTTAACGCCGTAGCGGGCCGAAAGTTCTGCTTTGCCGTTGGGACGCACGACCTGACTGTCCACCCCGCAGGGAAGTACGGTGCCGTGCCAGGGCAGTGCAAAACCGATAAGCTCACCCCCTGTGATGGCAATGAGCTGACGCCGGCCGGCCTTGCTGTCCTGTCCGATAAACGTCGGCGCAGCCACGCTGCAGCGGATTTCAAATGCTTTTTCGAGTTTCGGTTTCATGCGATATCTCCTTTCCGCTACTGTTCACAGAGGCGCGAGAAAACCCGATGCCCCCGTGATTGCGCACTTACTTACAGATTCGCGGTGGGACTAAAATACTTCTTGATATTGAAGGTGCCGAGATTGCGGCCGAAAGCACCGGTAATGTTCAGGCTCAGACCGTTGCGGCCTACGCCGAAGAAGAAACCGCCGTCATGCAGGATGCGGGGATTGATGACCACAAGGCCCTGCATACCGTTGCAGTTCTCCTCGACCCATTCGAAAATGTATGCGTCATCGCGAAGCTTGATGTAATAACATGGGCTGGACCAGGTAGCGCCGCCGCTGTTGTCGCCGGAAAAGATCGTCCAGCTGGAGCTTGCGGGGGAGGAATACACATGGATGGAGCTCATTTTCTCGCTGTAAGTCCAGCTGTAGCACTTGCCCACGAGATCATCGGTGAAGTGGTGCCGGTGGGCAAAAGGCGGTACGATGTCGCCGTATTCCAGAACTCCGAACTTTACCTGAGACCCTATCTCCCATTCACTGTGCCAGTTGCCGATCTGAGCGCGGATAGTGGTGGCAAGGCCGGTAGAGAAGTCGATGGCCTGGGTCAGGTTGGCATAGTCGGGATCGCCGGTGATCATATGGGAGAAGAAATAAATGTCTCTGGCGGGCTCATAGCAGATGTACTTCTCTTCCTGCCATTCGCCGCCGGACTCACGCCAGCGCAGCTTCCGATCGGTGAGCACATCATATTCGAAAACGGTGCCGTCCTTGCCCGTCCAGGGGGCAATAGCGTGCTTTTCGTTGTCAAGCCTGATCTTAAACTGCTTGCCCACAAGGAACTCGGAGAAGGGCAGGTTGTTTTTAGAGGCCATGATGTTGGGGCCGTCCACTTCAAAGATACGATTCGATTGCGCCGCATGCTGCAGGGCCTCTTCGTGGCTCATGGGCGGATCAATATCCATGGGACGGTATGCGTAACGGCTGCCCTTGGCGTTGGAGCGGGCCATAGGCCGCTTTTTGTCGCCAAGATCGTAGATATTTTCCAGATGGGCGGCATCGCCGGTAATCTCTAACTTCGCGGTATGGCTTGAGTATACAAGACTGTCATCCTCATTGAAGCCGAACTCTATACCGACCGCCTGATTGTCATAG
>Ga0209723_1002913_pt1 | contig 21820 bp, 16 predicted proteins | sample BiotimSIPDNA_2_FD_185750 | JGI IMG/M metagenome (GOLD analysis project Ga0209723, IMG submission 185750) | Anaerobic biogas reactor microbial communites from Washington, USA - Biogas_R2 time_0 SIP DNA (SPAdes) (version 2) | ecosystem: Engineered > Bioreactor > Anaerobic > Unclassified | place...
TTTCATCAGACAGCGCAAATTTCATGCCAAAGAGGCTAGCGCAAATTTCGTGCCAAAGAGCGATGCGCAAAACATGTGCCGTTCATTGTCGTGTTACAGGAAATCATCAAAGTGAGTACCATTGGGCGTCAGCCCCCCGGTTCTGAACAGGACGACCTGCCGGGAACCGGGGGGCTGACGCCACCCCGCTCGCCACCCCCGGGTGCGCGCGTCACGCGCGCATCCTACGGCCTGATGCTCTAAGGGGCCATGTCACGACACCGCCAACTCTCGCAGCGCGAGCGACCGGTAGTCGATCTTGCCTAAGCCGTACTCGTGCCCTTTGACGATCGAGGGGATGTCCGCCGGCTTCTTGCCGACGACCTCGGCGCCCCACGCATCCAGGGCTACGATGTCGGTGCCGGCGGCGAGCGTCAGTTTCGTCTCGACGTCTTCCAACTTCCCGCCCTTGGGGCCGTTCGCCTTGAGGATTCGAATGGCGTCCAAAACGCACAATTGCGGCTTGAGGAAACGCGTCAAGTCCGCCAGGCTGGGCGCAATGGCCTGATGGAAGACATTCCGCTTCTCGATCACGCCCATGTAGTTCTTCATGCACAGCGTCAGCTCGGCCAAGCGATGATGCTTGGCGATCGGGACGTTGATCACCAGGTCCGTCTCCATGATTTCCGGATAGACGGGGATCGTCTTGACCTGTTCGCCGCCGATCCGGGCTTCCTTGAACCGCGTCCGGTCCAGGAACACGACTTTTGCGCCCGCCGCCCGCGCCGCCTCGGCAATGCCGCTGGTGTGGTACGTCTTCTCTGCCACGTCACAGGGGTTGTCGCCCACTTTCACAGTCTTGGCGCCCGCGTCGAAGCACATCCGAATGAGCGTGGCGACCACGTCGGGGTTGGTGTTCGCGGCCTGTTCCGGCGTGCGGTCCCAGCCGATGTTGGGCTTGACCCAGACCACGTCGCCGCGGCTCACAAACCGCTTCATCCCGCCCAGGGCCTCGATCGCCTGCTCGGTGAGCTTGACGGCGATGTTTTTCAAGCCCGCCTCCGCGGCCGGCTGGGCGCTGCTCCACTTGGCAATGGCCATCTCGGCGGGCTTGGCCGCCGCCTGGCCAAACAGCGAATCCGCCTGAGCCGCCAGCAAACCGGCGGCGGCCGCGCCCATCAGGAATTCTCGTCGGGAATGCTCGCCCATGATCACTCTCCTTCTGCGGCACAGGGGCCGCACGCGAAAGGCCGAAGTCGTTTTCACCCGCTGACGTAATATCAGCACAATAACCAAAATTCCGCATAAGACAAGACGTCCGCCCCGGAGTTCGATCCGCGATCGGGCAGTCCGCACCGGCTTTGCCCGCCGCCTGACGCCATGACGTTCAATCCAGCGACACCGCGGGACGGGGGCGGCCGCGTCGAGCGGACGACCAGGGCCCCTTGCCGGCCGCCGGACTGCGGCGATCCCGCCTAACGGCAAACGCGGCGGCGGCGACAAGTCCAAACAGCACAATCGCAGCAGCCCACCGCAGACGGACCGGCCAAGACACGGGCGTGCGGCCCAACTGCACGCGAATTTCGTGGCCGGCGGCCAGCGGGGCGCCGACAGACTGATACACGAGTTCCTCCGGCGGCCCGCCCGCCACAGGCGGCAGGTTGCACGCGACCTCGCCGGCCGGCTCGTGTTCGACGCGCACCCGGATCGCTTCGCAGGGGGCGTCCAACGTCCGCTGCCAGGCACGCGTTCCAGACCGGCTGCGCAGCGTGTAAGTGAACTTCAGCCATTGTTGTCCGGGCAGCCAAGGCATCCCCGTGACGAGCTGGCCGTGGACGACCTGAAACTCGCGGCCAAAACGCTCTTTCTCAAACGTCACCCGCTCGAAGTCGGACGGGATGTTCAGCCGCAATGTGACCGGCACCCCGTCGGCAGTCGCCGCGCGGCCCACATAGGTGGCTGCCGTAGGATTGTGTACCAACAGGCTTTCGGCCACGTGGACCGCGTCCGGTTCCGTGCCGAGGACGACCTCGTGCCGACGAATCACCAGCGGACAGGACTCCGCGAGGGCGTCCCGGACTTCGAGCGTGACGTAGGCCGTCGGATGGCTGGAGGTGAGTCCCACGCGCCGGCCCGGATAGTGAATCTCGTCGCGGTTCGCGCCGGGCAGGTACAGGTACTCCGCGCCCACCGGCAGGCCCGCAAACTGGTAGTTTCCCTCCAAGTCCGTGACCGTCTGGGCGACGGGCGCAAACTCGCCTTCGACCTGGGCGCGCAGAATCACCTCGGTCTGCCCGCAGGGCGTGTCGTTTCTCGAACCGTTCACGACCCGGCCGCGGATCACGCCGCCCTCCGACGGCGATGGATCTGACACGGCCAGGACCAACGTGAATGCGACAGGAACCAGGAACACGATGCGTTTCCTTTTCTGGCCTTTCGGCGGCTTGAAAATCAGGCCGCGACGGCCGCCGATCCGTTGGCGGAACTCCCGGCAACCGCGGGCGACTCCCCCGCACGCTCCACCGACTGCGCGTCCGCCGCCGGACGGACAAGACCCAGCTGAGCGCGCCGCCGACAGACCAGCCAGACGAAGAACACGGTCAGGATGACGACGTTGACCGCCAGCGCGATCCGCATCGGCGGGGCCAGTTCCGAGGCGACCGGGTGCAAGCCGCGATACCAGCGCGTGGCCATCACGACCCACGGCACGTCCAGTCCGCCCACCAGGGCCAACACCGCGGCCACACTCGCCCGGCGGTGCGGATCGAATCCGCACCAACGAACCAGCAGAATCGCCGTATACACGACCCACAGGATGAACGCCGTGGTCAACCGCGGGTCCCATTCCCACCAACTGCCCCACGCCGCGCGAGCCCACAGCGAACCGCTGGCCAGCGTCAAACTGCAGGCCGCCCATCCCCACTCGCCCGCCGCCTGAGACCAATGGTCCCAGCCCAGGTCTCGCCGCGCAAGGTAAACCAACCCGCTGGCTTCCATCGCCAGAAAACCCAGCAGCCCCAGCCAGGCCAGCGGAACATGAACGTACACAATCCGCTGCGTGGACCCCATCGACAACTCCGTGGGCGCCAGCCAGCCGACCGCTCCCACGGCCGCCAAAATCCCAACGACCATCAACGGCCCCAAAACGCGTGGTTTCGCTTTGCGTGTCACCATCACACCATTCCTCAATCAGATTGAATTCTGGGGCCGCCCGCGACAAACACCGTCGGCAGGATTTGCGACGCGCGCGAGACACTGCGCACGAGTAGGCACTGCCAACAAGTAGGCACTGCCACACCGGGACGGCACTGCCGCGACGGGACGGCACTGCCGCACACTTACGTTTTTCCTCTTTCCTCTGTTCGCGGTACCGGGTCGGCCGATGCCCACCGGCGGCGTTCGCGTGCTCGTGACAGCGGCGGCGGAACGATGCGACGAAGGGAATTCGACGTGGGAGTCTCGTCCCGCCGTTCGTCCCTGGCCGCGTCTGGCGTCTGGCCGCCGGCCTGCCGCGCAGACTTCCGCCAACTCGGCCACAGCCGCACCGCAGTCCCCACCACCATCACGACTCCGCCCAGCCACAACCAGCGCATCAGCGGGTTCTCGACAAGCGACAAGTACCATTGGCCGTCCTCCGTGCCGCCGTGCAGGATGGTGTAGAAATCGCCGGCCCACGTGGACTGGATCGCGACCTCGGAGGTCCAGACCTCCTGCAACCGATGGTAGTGCTGGGCCGGCGCAAGCGTCGCTTCCAGACGCCCGCCTCGCGAGATCTCCAGCACCGCTTCGCCGATCAGTTTGTCGGGCAACTCCCGCTGCTTCACGCCCGCCAACCGGATCGTACGGCCGGCCCACTCGACCGTCTGCCCTTCCCGCAGCGTGAATTCCCGTTGGCGTTTGCCCAGCGACGAGCCGGTCACGCCGACCGCCAGGCAGATCAGGCCTAGATGAATCAGAAACCCTGCGTACTGGCGGCGTCCTGCGCGCCAAGGCGAATGCCTGAACCGGCCGAACGGCGGCGTCTTGCCCTGCGTCCCGTCCACGATCCAAGCGCCCGCCAACGCGGCAAGGGCCAACCCGGCAAGCCCAGCCACGGCCCAGCCGAGCGGATGTTCGACGCCGCAGACGACCGCCGCCGCGGCCGCCAGGCCGCCTGCACAGGCCGCACCGATCAGCCACTTCTTCTGCGCCTCGCTGGGACCGCGGCCCCACCGCAACAGCGGCGCCAACGCGGTGGTCAACAGCAGCGTCAGGCCGGTGGGAATCAACACTTGGTTGTAAAACGACGGCCCCACCGCGACGGCTTGACCGCAGATCAGACTCGACAAGGCCACGCTCAACGTTCCGACCACCGCCGCGGCTGCCAACAGGAGCAGACAGACGGTCGCCAACAGCACGAACGCCTCGCGGCTGAACGCGCTGCCCAGCGGCCGCTGAGGCGCCAGCGCCGCACGCCGCCAAACCAGACCCGCCACTCCACCACTGCTCAGGCCGATCATGAGGCCCAGGAACAGCCAGCCGAGCGGCGACGTGCTGAAGGCGTGCAAACTGGAAAAAACTCCGCTGCGCGTCAGAAACGTGGCGAAGTTGCACAGGGCAAACGTCGCGATCGTCAGGCTGAGCGAGGTCTTCTTCAGCACGCCCGCGTGTTGCCAGGCCAGCAGCGCGTGGATCAAGGCCGTCCCGGTCAGCCACGGGATCAGCGATCCGTTCTCCACCGGGTCCCAGCCCCAGTAACCGCCCCACCCCAATTCCTCGTACGCCCAGTCCGCGCCTAACAGAATGCCGACTCCGGAAACGCACCAGGCCGCCACCACCCAGGGCCGGGCTTGCCGAACCCAACGCGCGTCCAACTGGCCGCTGGCAAGCGCCGCGACGGCCACGGCAAAGGGCACGGTCCAAAGGGCATACCCCAAAAACACCACCGGCGGATGGATCAGCATGGCCGGATGCTGCAGCAAGGGACTGAGCCCCGCGCCTTCGCGCACCGGCGCCAGACTGCCCTCCATCGGGTCGGCAGCGAAAACCAACACCGCAGTCAGAAAGCACAGACACGCCATCAGGATGCCGAACACGACGTCGCGCGACGAGTCCGGCCAGCGTCGGCGTGCGACTCCGTGACGGGATTCCGCTCGCGGAGCGAGCGGTCTGAGGTCGTGAGAGCGCGGCCACCAGCGGTAGACCAGCGCTACCACGCCCAACAGCCAGGCCCACACCAGCAGCGAGCCAGCCTGACCGACCCACAGAGCCGACAACGCATACTGAGCCGGCAGGAGCCGGCTGGAGTACTGCGCGGCGTAGGCAAACGTAAAGTCCCTGCGGTACAGCGCCCACGCCAAGATGGCGCTTGCGGCACCCAAGCCCAGCACGCTTACTCCCGCGGCCCAGCCACCGGCCCAACGCACGCGGCGATGCGAGCGCGCCGCGCCGGCCACGCAGGCAAAGGCGGCAAAGCCCGAACCGACAAAGGCGGCCAAGAGACAAATCTCGCCCAGAATTCTCACGGGCCTTCCTCCGACCGCTGGGATTCGTACTTGCTAGCACACCGGGTCAAGACCTGGTCGCCGCACAGCTGACCGTCCGCCTTCAAGCGTCCCGCCACGACGACCTCTGCGTTCTCCGTCAGGTTGTCGGGTAACGGTCCGCGGCAGACCACGTTCAGCGTGCTGGCCCCGTCCTGCAGACGGAACCTGGCCTGCGAGCGATCGGCCGCAATCCGCAGCGATCCGGGCTCGATACCGCCGCTGACACGGACGCGCTGGCCCGCCAACGGCCCTGCGCGAGCCGCGCATTCGGCGACCGTCACGTAGTAGTCCCAGCTAGCAGAAGCGCCGACGTACGCCATGACCGACGTCGCGGCGACGACGATCCCGACGCCCAATGCCAGCTTGAAGCGAGGCTCCATTCCTGACCTTCCTCCCACCGCCGCCGGACCAGGCGGCCGCGGTTCGTGTGTCCGCCAAGCCACGGCCCTCCCGCCGGCAGCCGCGTGTTCCGCAATCCGAGCCGGCCGAGGGGCGGGGAAAACTACCAGAATCTCTCGGAGGTGTCAAAGTGAATGCGCGCCAGACGACGGACCTCAAGCCCGAAAAAAAGGCCCCCCCCGGCGTCGCCTCGCACGCCTGGCGGACGCCGGCGCGTCCGGGATTCACGGGCGCCACCCAGCACGGCGCAGGACGATCGAGTCAGAACCGTGCGCATCGCGGCGGTTCGCGGCCATGCCCCGGCGATAACCATGCTCGACGAACGCCGCGCCGTATGTCACAATGCCCGCATGACCATACCATTACGACAGCTGGGACAATCGGATCTGTGGATCTCCCCCGTCGCCTTGGGCTGTTGGCCGCTGGCAGGAATCACCAGCGGCGCGATGAGCGACGAAGCGGCGGTGGCCGTGATGGATGCGGCACTGGCAGCGGGCGTGAACCATCTGGACACGGCCTACGCCTACGGCCGCAACGGCGAAAGCGAACGGCGCATTGCGCGGGCTGTGCGCAACCGGCGCGAGCAGGTCGTCCTGGCGACCAAGGTGGGCATCTACTGGGACCAGGACGGCGGACTGCAGCGGACCGGCCGTCCCGGCTTGCTCCGGCGGCATTTCGAGGAAAGCTGCCGGCGACTGGAGGTGGAGCAGGTCGACCTGCTGTACTTGCACGCCCCGGCCGAGGATGCTCCCTTGGCCGAAACCGCGGGTTTCTTTCGCGAGGTCTTGGCCGAGGGAAAGACGCGAGCTGTCGGCGTGTCGAACCTGACCGTCGAGCAGTTGGAAGCCTTTGCCGCCGAGTGCCCGATCGCGGCCTGCCAGGTGCGCTACAACCGGCTGCAGCGGGAGATCGAAGCCGATGTTCTTCCGTGGTGCCGTGCGCGCGGCGTGAGCGTGGTGGCCTACGAGCCGCTGGCGTTAGGCCTGCTGACGGGCAAATTCACCCGCGATCACGTCTTTGCGGAAGACGACTGGCGGTGCCGGTCGCCGCTGTTCGCGGGACAGGCGTGGCTCGATAACCTGGACGAGGTCCAGCGGCTGCGCGGGCGGGCGGCGGCGTCCGGGCACTCGCTCGCCCAGTGGGCGGTCGGCTGGACGATCACGCGGCCCGGAGTGACGGTGGCCTTGTGCGGCGCGAAACGGCCCGATCAGATCCGCGAGACCGCCCAGGCCATGTTCCTGGCGGAAACCTGGCAAGACCGCGGGGACTAGCGGGACAACTCCGCCGCCGCGCCCTTTCGAACCACACGCAAAGGAGAAATGATGACAAGAATAACGCTCCAATTGGCTGTGATGTTTGGATTCCTGGGGCTGTCCGCAACGCACGCGGCCGACGCGCCGGCGCCGAGACCGGCAACGGTCCCGCGCGCAATCGTTCTGCCCGACAACTGCAACACGCCCGACGCCATGGCCGTGCTGCCCGATGGAACGCTCATCCTCTCGGTGCCGAACTTCACCGATCCCACGTCGCCCGGCGTGCTGATGAAGATCGCGCCCGACGACCGCGTCTCTTTGTTCTGCAAGCTGCCGCCGCATCCGCAGACCGGCGGCGTGTTTCCCATGGGTGTCCGCCAGGCGCCGTCGGGCGACCTGTACGTGGCCGACTGCCAGATCCTGGACACAACGCCCGACAACTCGCGGCTGCTGTGCGTCCGCGTGACCGACGGCCGATCGGGCCAGGTCGAAGTGGTGGCCGACGGGCTGAACGTCGCCAACGGCGTGGCGATCCGCGACGGTTATGTCTACGTCACCGATTCGGAGACGGGCAAGACCGCCGACGGCGCGGTCGCGAGTTCCGTGTACCGGTTCCGCCTGTCCGACCGCGGCGTGCAAGTGCAGAAGGGGGGCGGCGATCCGCATCTGGTCGCCACGCTGAAGACCGTCAGCAAGGAGATCCCCGTCGGCGCCGATGGAATCGACTTCGACGAACACGGCAATTTGTACGTCGCCAACTGTGGCGATGCGGTCATCGAGAAACTCGTGCTGAACCAAGCGGGTCGCGTCGTCCAGCAGACAGCGCTCACCGCTTCCGGCCAGATGAAATCCGCCGACGGCATCTTCTACGACCGCTCCACGCAGCAGATCTTCGTCGCCGACGTCCTGGCCAACGCGATTCGGGCCGTGACGCTCGACGGCCGCGTGAAAACGGTGGCTCAGAGCGGCGACAACGACGGTTCCGCCGGCCAACTGGACGGCCCCAGCGAAGCGGTCGTCCGCGGCCAGGAACTGATCGCCGCCAACTTTGACCGGGTCTTTCCCGGCTCGGTCAACACCCAGTCCGAAAAACCGTACACGCTGGCCGTGCTGAACAAGGCCGGGCAGCCGTAGTCCCCAGCGTCCCGAGGGCCGGTTCTTCGTCACGGGCTTTCCCAAGATCAACAACGATCTTGCCCGAACCTCGGGCCGAAGCGTCGGAAGCGGACGAACTGGCCGGACCTCACTCCCCCAGCACTGCCTGCCATCCGATGAAGCAGGACCTGCCGCGCGGCGGCCAAAAGTCCTGCCGACTGATTGCTTTCCACCCTCACCCCAAAACTGCAAAAAAGGAGTCCGCCATGAACGTCTTGCGTTGTCTGTCTGTTGGCCTCGTCGCCCTCGTCGCGGGGCTTCCCGCGGCAAACGCCCGCGCTGCCACGCTGCACGTGGGCGCGGCCAGTTGCGACATCACCCCCGACATGCCGTCGTTTCTCCACGGCTCGTTTTCGGCGCGCGTCTCGACGGGAGTTCAACACCCGTTGACCGCCAACGTCTTGGCACTGGAGTCGCGCGAAGGCGACCGCGGTGCGGATTCGGCGATCCTGATCAGTGTCGACACGTGTGTCGTGCGAGCCAGTTTCCTGCTGCCGCTGCGCGAGGCGATCCGGCAGCAATTGCCGGAGTTCGATCTGGGCAAGTTGATTGTCGCCGCCACCCACACGCATACCGCGCCGACCACGAAAGACGGCGCTTTCAAGCAGCAGGAGGGAGTCCAAGTCCCGTCGGAGTACGTCACGTTTGCCGTCGCCAGGATCGCCGCCGCCGTCAAACAGGCGTGGGAGACGCGTCAGCCGGCCAAGTTCGCCTACGGCTTGGGCCATGCCGTGGTGGCCTACAACCGCCGGGCCGTCTATGCCAACGGCACGGCCGTCATGTACGGGCGGACGAACGATCCCAACTTCCGCGCCGTCGAGGGCATGGAAGATCATGATGTGAACTCGATGTTCTTCTGGGACGCCAGCGACAAACTGCTGGCGATCGTCGTCAACGTCTCCTGCCCGTCGCAAGAGGTGGAAGGACTTCGCCTGATCTCGTCCGACTTCTGGGGCCCGACCCGCGAGTCGCTCAAGGAGAAATACGGCCAGGACGTCACGGTCCTGGGGCTGTGCGGAGCGGCCGGCGACCAGTCGCCCCATCTCCGCTATCGCCAGGCCGCCGACGACCGCATGACGAAACTGCGAAATCTGGACCGGCTGCAGGAGATCGCCCGCCGGATCGTCCACGGAGTCGACGAGGCGTATGAGGCCGTGCAGAACGTCAAACAGGATGACGTGGTCGTGAAACACCAGTCTGCCGTAGTCCAGGTTCCCGAGCGGATTGTCACGGAGGCGGAGTACCAGTCCTGCAAGGCCGAAGTGGAACGCCTGAAGGCGAATCCGGGCGACGGCCGCGGCAACTGGAACGCCCGCGTCGTCGCCCGTTACGAGCGGCTGAAAACCAATCCCGCCCCGCTGTTCCCCACGCCGGTCAACGTGCTTCGCATCGGCGACGCGGTGCTGTGTACGAACCAGTTCGAGTTGTACACCGACTTCGGAGTCCAGATGAAGGCCCGCTCCAAGGCCGTGCAGACCTTCGTCGTCCAGTTGGCCAACGGAGCCGGAAAACCCCAGCCGCCGGCCGAGGCTCCGCCAGAGGACAAGACCGACTGGCATTATTCGTCCAGCGGGACCTACCTGCCTTCCGAGCGGGCCGTCCAGGGCGGCGGCTACGGCGCCGTGATCCAGAGCAACACGGTGGGCCCCGAAGGCGGGCAAGTGCTCGTCGAAGAAACACTGAAGATGATCAACGCCATGTTTTGAACGTCGCGCGCCCAGCCGCAGGGCGGCGGGCCGTCCGGTCAGTCTGTTCCGTGCCACCCGTGAATGAAGAAGGAGTCTGCCATGCGCGTTTTGCCTTGCCTTTTCGTTTCCCTCGTCGCGATCGTCGCGGCGTTTCCCGCGGCCGGCGCCCGCGCGGCGACACTGCACGTCGGCGCGGTCAGCTGCGATATCACGCCCGACGTGCCGTCGTTTCTTGCGGGCCAGTTTTCACCGCGCGTGTCCCAGGGAGTGGAATACCCCTTGACGGCCAACGCCCTGGCGCTGGAATCGCGCGAGGGCGACAAACCGCTGGATTCGGCGCTGGTGATCAGCGTCGACACGGCGGTCGTGCGGGCCAGCTTTCTGCTGCCGATCCGGGAAGCAATTCAACAGCAACTGCCGGATTTCGACCTGGGCAAGTTGATTGTCGCCGCCACGCACACCCATTCCGCGCCGCCCACCAAGGACGGTGCTTACAGGCAGCAGGAAGGCGTCCAGGTCCCGTCGGAGTATGTCAAGTTTGCAGCCGCCCGAATCGGCGCCGCCGCCAAACAGGCGTGGGACCAGCGCAAGCCGGGCAAGTTCTCTTACGGCTTGGGCCATGCGGTGGTGGCCTACAACCGCCGGGCCGTCTATGCCAACGGCACGGCCGTCATGTACGGGCGGACGAACGATCCCAACTTCCGCGCCATCGAAGGCATGGAAGACCATGACGTGAACTCGATGTTCTTCTGGGACGCCGGCGACAAGCTGCTGGCGATCGTCGTCAACGTCTCCTGCCCGTCGCAAGAGGTGGAAAGCAATCGCCTGCTGTCCTCGGACTTCTGGGGCTCGACCCGCGAACTGCTCAGGGAGAAATACGGCCAGGAGGTCACGGTCCTGGGGCTGTGCGGAGCCGCCGGCGACCAGTCGCCGCACCTCCGCTATCGCCAGGCGGCCGATGATCGCATGACCAAACTGCGGAATCTGCAGCGCCTGCAGGAGATCGCCCGCCGGATCGTCCGCGGAGTCGATGAGACCTTCGAGGCCGTGCAGAACGACAAGCAGGAAGACGTGGTCGTGAAGCACCTGTCTGCGGTGGTCAACCTGCCGGAACGGCTTGTCACGGAGGCGGAATACCAGTCCTGCAAGGCCGAAGCGGAACGTCTGAAGGCCAATCCGGACGATGGCCGCGGCAACTGGAACGCCCGCGTCGTCGCCCGCTACGAACGGCTGAAGACCGATCCCCGTCCGCTGCATCCCACGCCGGTCAACGTGCTCCGCATCGGCGACACGGTGCTGTGTACGAACCAGTTCGAGTTGTACACGGACTTTGGAGTCCAGATGAAAGCCCGCTCGAAAGCCGTGCAGACCTTTGTCGTCCAATTGGCCAACGGCGCCGCCAAGCCCCAGCCGCCGGCCGAGGCGTCGGCAGAGGTTCAGAACTACTGGCTCTACGGCTCCAGCGGAACCTACCTGCCTTCCGAGCGGGCCGTCCAGGGCGGCGGCTACGGCGCGGTGATTCAAAGCAACGTCGTCGGTCCCGAGGGCGGGCAGATCCTGGTCGAAGAAACCGTCAAGATGATCAATTCCATGTGGTGACGCCGCCTGCGGTGCAAGAGAACAGGCGTCGTGGCATCGCTGTTAACCCCATTCCCAGGAGGACATCATGAAGTGCTTGTATCCCGTTGCCGTCTGGTTTTTGCTAGTCCTGCCTTGCCCCGCCGCGCAATTCTACGTGGGGGCGGCAAGCTGTGATTTCACCCCGCCCAAGCCGGTGGCGCTCGACGGCCAGATGGGCACGCGGATTTCCCGCGGAGCCCTGACGCCGATTACCGCCAACGCGATCGCCCTGGAGAGCCGGGACGGGGACCGATCGCTGGCCAGTTGCATCCTGGTTTCGCTGGACATGGTCGGGATCCGACCCGAGCTTGAAACGCCGATCCGCGCCGCGGTGAAAAAGCAGCTGCCGGATTTTGAAGTCACCAACCTGATCCTGTCCGCCACGCACACGCACACCGCCCCGGTGGCGGACGCCAAAAAGTATTACATCCCGGAGAATGCCGACTGCATGCGGCCGGCGGAGTTCGTGCTCTGGGCGGCCGAGCAAATTGCTCCGGCCATCGCCCGCGCCTGGAACGGTCGCGCGCCCGGCCAGTTCTCGTACGGACTGGGGCACGCCGTCGTGGCGTACAACCGCCGCAGCGTGTATGCCAACGGTTCGGCTGCAATGTATGGCAAGACGAACCGCCCGGAGTTTCGGGGCATCGAAGGCGTGGAGGACCACGACGTTAACACGATGTTCTTCTGGGACGCGTCCGACAAGCTGTTGGCGATGGTCGTCAACGTTTCCTGCCCCGCCCAGGAGGTCGAAGGATTAAGCGAACTTCATGCCGACTACTGGCATCCGACGCGGCAAATGCTGCACGGCAAATTCGGCGAGGAGGTCTGCGTCGTCGGCCTTTGCGGAGCGGCGGGAGACATGTCTCCGCACACCCAGTACCGCAAGGCGGCCGAGGACCGCATGTCGGCCCTGCGGAAGCTCTCCCGCATCGAGGAAATGGGTCGGCGGATCACCTGGGCCGTGGAGGAAAGCTACGAGCCCGCCAAGTCCGTCAAGACGACGGACGTGCTCCTGAAGCATGAGTACGCCATGATCTCCGTGCCCCAATACCGCATCACCGAAGCGGAATACAAGCAGACGAAAGCCGAGGCGGAGAGCCTCAAGAAAGCGATGGAGAAGGACCCGAACAAGGTCCGTCTGTTCGACTGGGCCAATACCGTGGTCGCCCGCTACGAAGCCCAGCAGACCGATCCGGACGCCGCGTTTGACGTTCCGATCCACGTCCTGCGGATCGGCGACACGGCCCTGGCCACGAATCCGTTCGAGTTGTTCACCAGCTACGGCATCCAGATCAAAGCCAGGTCGAGTGCCAAGCAGACGTTCGTCGTCCAGTTGACCGATGGCTGTGCCATCTGCGGTTCCTCCAGTTCCGCCGGGTATCTGCCGACCGCTCAAGCGTATCGGGGAGGCGGTTACAGCGCGATCGTCAAGAGCATTGCCGTCGGCCCCGAAGGCGGCCAGGTGCTGGTGGAAGAAACGCTGGCTCGGATCAAGGCGATGTGGTGATCCGCGCGGCCGACCCTTGCGGTGGAGCATGCGCGCCGGGCCCCGTCGCCGGGCGCGCCGCCGCCGCGGCGACAAGCACGGTCGCGGCAACAGGCACGGTCGTGGTCTCCGCGGAACCGTCGTCTCGGTGGACGGCGGTCCGATCTCGAGCCGGGAAATGGCCGTGTCCCGTGGCCTGGGGCGCTGTCGAGGGCGGCACGTTGCGGTGTGTGGCACGACGTTTTTTTCCGCGGCGCAGGTTGACACGAAGTTCCATCCGTGCGACGTTGAAGTGGTACGGCGAGACACTCTTCAACAACAGGTCGTTTCGTTGCGGCGCGCGCAGTGCCAGCGGCGGCGTTTCCAAGCTAATCGCCGGACACGCTGACAACGGTAGTGAAAGCGAGCAGTCACTTCTTCCAAGGAGCAACGGGTAAGATCAAAAGGAGTCCGGTCCGCATTCTCTCATCATTCATCGGCCTCTCGCAACGCGGCCGTAAGGCGTGCCTGGAAAGACACCCTTCCACTATTCTGGGGAGATCCTAGCGATGAAGACTTTCCAACAGCAGCGCGGTTTCACGCTCGTGGAACTGCTGGTCGTGATCGCAATCATCGGAATCCTGGTGGCCTTGTTGCTTCCAGCGATCCAAGCTGCCCGTGAGGCGGCGCGGCGCACGCAGTGCGCGAACAACATCAAGCAGTTGGGGCTGGCGTTGCACAACTATCACGACACGTATCATGCCCTGCCTTACCTGTCCGTCCAGGCCACCGCGGCCAACCAGTTTGTCAGCGGTCTGGTCGGGATGCTGCCGTTCGTCGAGCAAGGGACGTTATTTGACGAGATCGCTTCGACGACCACGTACGGCACCGTCACCTACCCGCCGTACCAGAGCTACTTCAGCAAAACCACCGCCTATGTTCCCTGGACCACAATGATCCCCGGCTACCGGTGCCCGTCGGACCCCGAGTTCAACGAGAAGAACCCCGACGGCTACGGTCGAAACAGCTATTGTTTCAGCGTGGGCGATTGGACGCCTCGCGTCTACGACACGGGCACTCGCGGGCCGTTCGCCTGCCGCAAGACGTTCAATTTCAGCGCGGTCACGGACGGGCTGAGCAACACGATCGCGATGAGCGAACGCTGCCTGGGCACCGCCCAGGGACAGAAGGTCAAGGGAGGCGCGGTCAACAACCAGACGAGTATCGGGACCTCGCCGACGGCCAACAGTCCGATCGGCTGCATGAGCACGTTGGGAGAAAGCGGCCTGTATCGGTCCGGGTTGACGTACAGCGCCTGGCGCGGCGGCAGCTTGTGGTTTGCCGGCTTTCCCTCCACGACGATGGTCAACACCATCCTGCCACCAAACGGCCCGACGTGCCTCCGCACCTCGGACGGCGCCGAACAGATGCTGGTTCCGCCGACCAGCCACCATCCGGGCGGAGTGCACGTGGTGTTCTGCGACGGCGCAGTGTCGTTCATCAGCGACTCCGTCGATACGGGCAACCTGGCCCTGCCAAGCACCAGTGCGGGTGTGTCGCCCTATGGCGTCTGGGGCGGGATGGGCTCGAGGGAAGGCAGCGAAGCTCTTTGATGGAAAACGTCACGGCCAAGTCGCCTCGAGTTAGCCGTTCCAAGTGGCGAAAAACACGTTTTATAGCGATTTCACGGTACGGTCTCATTTTTCGGAGGTCCGACATGAGAGATGCTGGAAAGCAACGGGGATTCACCCTGGTGGAATTACTGGTGGTCATCGCCATCATCGGGATCTTGGTGGCCCTGTTGCTCCCGGCCATCCAAGCGGCCCGCGAAGCGGCGCGGCGGACGCAATGTTCCAACAACCTGAAGCAACTCGGCGTCGCCCTGCACAACTACCACGACACGTACCAGTCGCTGCCCTACCTGTCGATTCAGGTCAGCGCGGCGCACCAGTACTTGAGCGGCCTGGTCGGCATCTTGCCTTTCATCGAGCAAGCTGCGCTGTACGACGAGATCACGAAAAGAAGCACCATCGGCGGCACGGTTTACCAGCCCTACGACAAGTATCCACCTAGTGCCGGTTATACCCCGTGGCACGCGATGATTGCGTCCTATCTCTGCCCCTCCGACCGCGAGGCGAGCGAACGGAGCAGCACCGGCAGCATCGCGGGATGCGGCCGCAACAGTTACTGCTTCAGCGTCGGCGACTGGACGCCCAGCGTCTGGCAGAACACCACGCGCGGGCCGTTCGCGTGCCGGAAGGGCTTCAGTTTCAGGGCGATCACCGACGGCCTGAGCAATACGATTGCGATGGGGGAACGCTGCCTGGGCACGGCCGGCGGTCAGCTGGTCAAAGGAGGCGGCGTCGCCAACCAGAGTTCCGTCGCGACCGCGTCCACAGCAAACAGTCCGATTGGCTGCATGAGCACGCTGGGCAGCGTCGGCGGGATGTATCGCGACGGCCTGACCTACTCGGCGTATCGAGGGGGCGCGTTTTGGGCTGCGGGATTTCCTTCCACGACGATGATCAACACGATCTTGCCGCCGAACGGACCCACGTGCCTGAGGACGGCGGACGGGGCTGACAACATGCTGGTCCCGCCCACGAGTTACCATCCTGGCGGCGTACACGTGGCGTTTTGCGACGGGGCGGTGTCCTTTGTCAGCGACTCGGTCGATACGGGCAACCTGGCGCTGCCAAGTCCCAGTGTCAGCATTTCGCCCTACGGGGTCTGGGGCGGGCTGGGGTCGAAGGACGGTACGGAAAGCTCCCAAATGCCCTGATCGCCGAGTGCCGCGGTCGGGCCATCGAGCGTGGTTTCGGCCGCTGGCCAGAGAAGAACCTGGGAGTGCAGAGAAGGGCGCGCAAGCGGCAACCAACGGTCCGTTTCCCGGCAAGTGTTGTTTCCCTTGTTGACCACTGCAAAAGGAAGGACGCTTCACGATGCGAAAAATGATGGGCGTGTTGCTGCTGACGGCAATCAGCGGGCTGGTCGGCTGCGGGACCCGCAGCGGGATTGAGGGCACGATCGGCGCCAGCGGCACGGTGACGTATCAAGGCCAACCGGTCGAAGGCGCGACGGTGGTCTTTTCCCCCGAAGGGCCCGGGCGGGCGGCCAGCGGATTGACGGACGCCAACGGCCGCTTTGAGTTGACGACGCTGATGGCCAGCGACGGCGTGCTGGCCGGCAAGTACCAGGTCGCCGTCTCCAAGACCGAAACGGTCGGCGCCATGTCGGAGGAAGAGTCCCTGGCCTATGCCGAAAAGCACGGCAAGCCGCCGAAGGTCACGACACGGGAATTGTTGCCGGAGAAGTACAAGAACCTGGCCACTTCCAATCTGACCGCCGAAGTAACCGCGGACGGCGAAAACGACTTCACCTTCAGCTTGACGGATTGAGCCGGCAGACCCGCCGCACGTTCCGGGGGAATTCCGAAAAAGCCCCAAACCGCACCAGACGCGACGCACGGCGGAACCCCCGGCGAGCGTGGCTCTCGTGTTCTTGCTGCCCGCGCGTTTCGCGGGAGAGGCGTCGGGATGGCGCGACTGGATCGACTGACGCCGGCGATCTCGACGGACTTCATCTTTCGCGGCGGCGATCCCGCCGGGCGGCCTCAGCCGCTTGCCGCGGGCCGCCGGGTGGCAAATCACTTGTCCGGTGTCTTGGACTTGGCCTGCCGTTCCATGTTTTCCCGCAAGTAGCGGGCCAGCAGCAGGTTGCCGTGCCGCTGGGGCGAATCGTCCAGCAGCAGCGTTTTGCGGGCCAGTTCCAGGTCGCCTTGCGCTTCGTACACGCGGGCCAGGTTCAAGCGTGCTCCGGGTTTCCATGGATTCTGGTCGGAAGCATCCAGCGTGCGCTGTTTGAGCCAGGTCACGGCCGTGTCAAAGTGGCCGGTCTCGTAGTGGATCATGCCGAGCCAATAGGTCGCGGTCTGCTTGATGCCGATCGTCATGCCCTTGGCGATCTGCAGCCGGTACCTCCATTCCTGGTCGTTTTCGCGGGTGCGGACCATTCCCAAGCTGGCTTGGACCTCCGGCGACGACTCGATCTGACTGATGAACGTGTCCGGCACGCGGGCCTCGACGAAATAGCCTTTAGCGCCCGGATTGTCGTCCGTCTTCTCGAAGTTGCCGCGGAAATACTGGGTGCGGCCCTGCGTCAAGGGATGGACGTTTTCCAGGATCATTTCGTCGTACCACAGCCGGCGCATCGCCTCCGGGTCTTCCTGGGCCCGCGCGCCCAGTGCCTCGCGATACACCCACGCCTGAAACGGTATCCGCCACAGATCGACGGCCGTAATCTGCGCTTGGCTCTTCAGCCGTTTGGCCAGTTCCTCCGCCGCGACGGTGACGAACAGCGGTTCACCCGCCGCCGCCTCCAACTCAAACGCCTTGGCACGGTACGACAACGCTTCCGGCGAGGCGTCGATCAAGGCCACCAATTGAGCCCAATCGGCGTCGGCTTCCGCATACCGCAGTTCCGTGCCGACATCCAGCGCCCGGAGAATGCCGGGATCCTGCCGCACTTGGGCCAACGTGGCGATCCCGGCGCCGCCCGGACCGCGAATCGGCAGACCCAGTCGGGTATCGAACAGGTACAGTTGATCGTCGATCAGGACCGCAGGCAGCCAAGGCCGGGGCCGGGGGGACGAACGGAGATCGTCGAAAGCGAGCATCACGGTGTCGATCTGCTGCTGCCGGCACAGCAGCATGAAGATCCTCGCCCGCTGCCAGGCATCGCCTTGGCCGTACAGCAGCGTCTGCCAGGGGAACGCCGTGTATCCCGGCCCGGGCGTCGCCTGCTGGAGTGGCGACGCGTTCGGGGTTCCGACGGGGCCGGCCGTCTGGGCAGGAAACGGCAGCAGGGGAGACAACTGGATGTTCCGCACGGTCCAATCGAACAGCCGCGCCGCCAAGGAGACCTCGTAAGCGTGGGGTTCGCCGCGAGCCTGCTCGAGCTGTTTCAGCCAACGCGACAACTCCAGAGGATTCGGCCCTTGGGCAACCCATTTCGAGATGCTCCGCGCCCAGGACGCCTGCCGCAAATAACGCACGTCCTCGACCGTGAACTCCCGCTTGTCCAGCGCCTGAAGGGGCGGGATCGAACGCAATTCGGTCGGCAGTTCGTCGAGCATCGCGTCGCGTTGCCAGGCAACCTGCTCCTGGGAGCGCGCAAGCCAGCGGTTTAAATAGTAGGCCGTCTGCACCATGCCCTGCTTCGGATCGTACTCGTCGAGCTTGGCCAAATAATCCCGCGAAATATCGAAGTAGTCCCGCTCGGCCGCGTTGGAACCGGCGGACGCCGAGGACGTCGCGGAAGGCGGAGGCGTGGGTTGACAAGCCGCAAACAGGCAGATGCTGATCACCGTCAGCAGCAGGTTCGATTTCATCGGGCAGTTTCCGTTACACCGGTTGGATGCTGGGCAGGCTGGGTTTCGAATCCCTCCACGACCGCTCGCAGTTGCAGGAGCCGGGCCAGGACGCCGGCTATCTGGTCGAGCGGGATCATGTTCGGTCCGTCGCTGGGCGACTGATCCGGGTCTGGGTGCGTCTCGAAGAACAGCCCGTCGACCCCGATCGCGACCGCCGCGCGGGCCAGCGGTTCCACCAGCGCCCGGTTGCCGCCTGTCCGTCCGCCCAGTCCGCCGGGTTCCTGGACGCTGTGGGTGGCGTCAAAAATCACCGGCGTGCCCAGCGACCGCAGTTGCGGCAGCGACCGCATGTCGTTCACCAGACGCCCGTAGCCGAAAAACGTGCCCCGCTCGCCTAATAGTATGTTCTCACAACCTCCGGCCGACAACTTGGCTACCACGTGCTGCATGTCCCACGGAGCCAAAAACTGGCCTTTCTTGACGTGGACGGCGCGTCCCGTGCGTGCGGCGGCCGACAACAAGTCCGTCTGCCGGGCAAGGAACGCCGGAATCTGGACCAGATCGCAAACCTCGGCCACCGCGGTCGCCTGGTGGGATTCGTGAATGTCCGTCGTTACCGGCAAGCCGATCTGCGTGCGCACCTGCTCCAAAATGCGCAAGCCCGCACCGAGTCCGGGCCCGCGATAAGACTCCACGCTGGTCCGATTGGCCTTGTCGAAGGAAGCCTTGAAGACCAGCTGCAGCGGCAGGCCGGCGGTCAGCTGCCTCAACCGTTCCGCGATGGCCAGCGTCAAGGTCTCGTTTTCGATCACGCACGGGCCGGCGATCAACAGCAGCGGCTGCCCGTCGCCGCAGCGGTACGGGCCGATGGTGGCAGGGTTGTTAGGCACGCAGACAAACTCCTCGCACACGCCCTGGGCGTGGCGGCTAAACAGGTTTCGCATCCAACCGGCGGCTGAGGCCGTCCGGACATAACCGAGTATACCCGCAACCGCGTTTGTCCGTAACCCGCGAAGAAATCCAAGCCCGCGGGGCCTGATGCGAACGTTCTGTCGAATGGTTGCCTTGCCCCTGACCATCCGGCACGCCCAAGGGTTTGACGCGTCCAGGGCCTCCGCCAGCCTTTTTTCGTTTTGACGGGTGCGCCAATCGTCCGTCTCTCGCTCGTTGCCGGCCGGCAATTCAGCGTGCCGAACCGTAATTGACGCTGGCTTGTCGCCGCGTCACACTATGCTAGCGGAACGGTGCTACGGTTCCGTCGGGCGGGGCTGCAGCGATTCTCCCTTCGCAGACTTGCCGCAACGGACGAAGGCCGTCAAGGTGAAGTGGAGACGCAGTCGGAGTGACTTGAAATCGTCCGCAGGCGAAAGGGACGGTGATGACGAGAAACGCCGGGAGTCTTCTGTGGTGCCTGTGGGCGGTTGCGGCGATGGGCGGTGAAGCCGCTTCCCCGGAGCCGAAAACGCCGTGGCCGGCTCAGTACAAGATCAAGCCGACGGAGACGGAGCGGCTGACTGAGGCCGATGTCGTGGGGCCGGACGGAATCGTTTATCCCAACTGGACGAAATGCGGCGTGCAGGGCGGGATCCCCCAGGTCGCGGTCAAGACGACCCTCGCCGCGTTTGACGGCCGGCCCAACGACGGCCTAGACGATTCGGCGGCGTTGGACCGCGCTTGCGAAGCCGTGGGCAAGCAGGGTGGCGGCGCGGTCCTGCTCGACGAGGGCACGTACCATCTCGATCGGCCGGTGACCGTTCGCCACGACGGCGTCGTAATTCGGGGACGCGGGGCGGACAAGACCAAGCTCGTCTTTCGCTACGCGCTGCCGTCCGGCGGAGTGACGTTTTACGGCCTCAAGCCCGGCGATCGCGTGGGCAAAAACACGCCAATCCAGCTGCACGCCCGGCCCACCGGCCTGGCGGCGATGACGATCGAGGCCGGCGGCCGCGTGGTGCATGAGTGGAAACGCAGCACGCATTCCGGCAACACGTTCGCCACCAGCGTCAGTGCCCGTTCGATCGTCGGCCGGCTGCCCGACGGCCCGGCCATGCTGCGGGGCGTGGCCCGCTATCAAGACGGCGCGTCTGTGACGACCGAGTTGCCGGTCGTGCTCGACTCGACCTTCCACGACCCGCGGCCCATGCCGGATGCGCGGGCGGCGATTGTCTTCGCCGGGCGCGGATCCGACGGCCCGGCCATCGAGTTGACTCGCGACGGTCGCCGCGGCGACCGGACGCTGGCCTTGCGGAACGCGGAGGGCCTGAGACCGGGCGATGGCATCCATCTGGAAGCGCCGGCCACGCCCGCGTGGAAGCGGCTGACGAAGAACGCCTGCACCTGGGGCCGGTACCGGGAGTACGAGTTGCAGATCGAACGTGTCGAAGGCAACGTCGTCACCGCCAGCCAACCGCTGCGGATCGAGTTTCCCGTGGCCGACGGCGCCTTCGTCCGCAAGATCGCGCCGATTCAGCGCTGCGGCGTCGAGGATTTCTCCTTGGAGCAGACCGAGAACCTGTGGATCACCAGCGTGCTGTTCAGCCACGCCTGGAACTGCTGGGCCCGCGGGGTGAACGTCAAAAAATGCGGCCGTTTTCCGGTCTACGGCAGTCAGGCCAAGTGGTGCGAGATCCGCGATGGCACGTTTGACGACGCCTGGTTCAAAGGCGGCGGCGGAACGGCTTACGCGGGCTGGGACGCGTGCTGGGATTGCTTGATGGAGCGTGTCGAAACGTTCAAGCTGCGTCACGCGCCGCTGTTCCAGTGGGCGGCCAGCGGCAACGTGATCCGCGACAGCGTCTTTCACGAGAGCGACGCGCAGTGGCACGCCGGCTGGACGAACGAGAACCTGATCGAACGGTGCGTGGTCGAATCGCTGCCGGGCCACGGCGGTTACAGTTACGGCATGTGGGCCTCGCCGCCGGAGGACAGCGCACACGGACCCAACGGCCCGCGGAACGTGGTCTACAACTGCGACATCCGCTCGGCCCGAACGGGACTGTGGATGGGCGGGATGAACGAGAATTGGCTGATCCTGCACAACCGCTTCCGCGTAGAGAAGGGAGACGGGGCCGCTGCCAAGACGTCCAGCTTTGATCACATCCTCCGCGGCAACGTGTTTCTGCTGCGCGATCCCAAGGCGACGATGGTGCGGCTGGCGACGCCCGACTGCACGGGGGTCGAAATCCTTGACAACCAAGTGTACGGCGGCAACGGCCAATTCGTGACGGGCGCGGCCCAGCGAGCCGAATGCGATGTAATCCTTGAAATAGTACCGCCCGAACGGGACGGGTTGCGGGTATTAGATGCGATCGAGGAATCGCGAGTAGCGTGGGACCGCGCGGAATAGCAGAGCGGCTCGCAACGAA
>Ga0209723_1002920_pt1 | contig 21780 bp, 16 predicted proteins | sample BiotimSIPDNA_2_FD_185750 | JGI IMG/M metagenome (GOLD analysis project Ga0209723, IMG submission 185750) | Anaerobic biogas reactor microbial communites from Washington, USA - Biogas_R2 time_0 SIP DNA (SPAdes) (version 2) | ecosystem: Engineered > Bioreactor > Anaerobic > Unclassified | place...
GGGCAAACTGCTGTATCTGTTGCTGGTCCTGGCGCGCCGAATAACCCAATTGCGGCATGTCATCGGCGCGGATGCGGTCTTTTTCCGGGGACCCGTGTTCCCCTACGGCCCGCCGTTATTCGAGCGTATCATTCATTGCTTAAACAAGCGTCTCGTTATGGACTTGGACGATGCCATCTGGGAACGGCCCGCGTTCGTGGAAAGTCCCTTCGTCCGTTTCATGGATTTTGGCTGGACCGCGAAACTGGCACGATGGTGCCGTCACGCTGTCGCGGGCAATGAAGTGATCAAAGCCTACGTGGAACAGGCGGGCTGCCCGGCGACAATCATTCCCACCTGCATCGACATGGACCTGCACCGGCAGAAACCATACCCTCCGGCGGACCGTGACAGGCCGGTCGTGCTGGGCTGGACAGGCCTGAGCGACAATCTCGGCTACCTGGACCGTATCGCGCCCATCATCAAAACGCTGTCCGAACGTTATCCCCTCGAACTGATGGTGTCCACATCAAAGCCCTATACTTTCCCCGGCATCACCGTCCGGAACCGTACCTGGACCATGAGTGAAGAGATCGACTACTTGTCTGAAGCGGATATCGGCCTGATGCCGCTGGAGGATACCCCGCGCGCCCGGGGCAAGTGCGCCTTCAAGGCGCTGCAGTATATGGGCGTGGGCACGCCGGTGGTGTTGTCGCCTGTGGGCATGAACAAGACGGTGGTCGAAGACGGGGTAACCGGTTTCCTCGCGGAATCGCCGGAAGAATGGCAAGACAAACTTGAGCGCTTGATAACGGACCCCGGCTTGCGTGAACGCATGGGGCGGGCGGCACGGCGTTATATCGAAGCGCAGTATTCGATTGCCGCCTATTACCCGGTGTTTAAAAACGTGCTTCAACGTGCGGCGCGTGATGGAGGCGCGAAGTGACATGCCGTTGCGCCTGACCAACGACAGGGACATTCACCTGGCCCAGGAATGGATCCTCCAGTTGCACACCTGGCTGCGGCGGCACGGCCTGGCCGGGTACGATCCCTTCGACATCAAGGCGCATCCATGGATAAGCGGCATACAACACCGTCCGTTGCTGCGCAAGGGTTCCACAGCCCTGTGTGATATCTTTCCGACACTGTCCCGACGGCTGCTCCGGATTCAACCCGCCATCAATCCCAAGGCGCTCGCCCTGACAGCGCTGGGCCATCTTCGGTTGCACCAGATTACCGGTGACGCGGTCCATCTCGAGAACGGACTCAATACGCTGGAACAGTTGTCACATCTGGCCGTTCCGGGCCACGCGGGTCCGTGCTGGGGATATCCCTTTCCCGTGCGGGCGACAGGTCTGGACTGCCCCGCCTATACGCCCGTCAGTGTGGTGTGCGCCATTGCGGGTGAGGCCTTCCTGCTCGCTCATGAAATCACCCGCGACCAAAGCCACCTTGACACGGCGCTCGGCATCGCCGCTTTCTTCCTGGAAGAACTGCCGCGCATTCCCTGTGAGAACGGCGCCTGGTGTTTCGCGTACACCCCCGTGGACCGCCGGCGCGTGCACAACGCCAACCTGCTTGCGGCGGAACACATCGTGAAAACGGCGGAACGCGCGGGAAATGCCGCCATGAAGGAGGAAGCCGGGCCCGCCATTGCGTTCAGCCTGTCCGCGCAGCGCGAAGACGGCGCGTGGCCCTATGGCGCGAGCGGCGCAGGGGAACCGTACGAGCCGAAGCTGATGGGACTCGTGGACCATCACCACACCGGTTTCGTGCTGCGCGCCCTGCATGGCATCAACAGCGTGTTACCTTCGCCGGAGCTTTCCGGGGCGCTTAAAAAAGGGTACAGATTCTACAGGACGCTCATCCGCCCGGATGGCACGCCCATCAACGCGTACGGTACGTGGCCGGTGGATATTCACGCCTGCGCCGAAGGCATCCTGTGCAACAGCGTGCTGGCGGAGTTGCGGCCCGGCGCAATTGACGCCGCCCTGCTGGTGATGCGCTGGACCCACTACGCCATGCGCGATCCCCGGGATGGCGCACCCCGGTACCGCGCCTATCCCTTCTTTACATCGCGCATTGTGTTCCCGCGCTGGGGCGTAGCCTGGATGTACCGCGCCCTTGCGGAATATCTCTTCGTAACACGTAAGCGCTATTGACTCATTTACACCAGCGCGCGCTGCTCAAGCGTGTCATAAAGGCGGGGACGCGACGCGTCAAAGGCTTCCAGATCCGGACGGATACTTTCCACGATGTCCTGCGCGGAGCGGCCTGACACGATCTGTTCACGAATCCAGGGCCCGCCCGCCAGTGTGTCAAAAAACGGATCCCATTGCAGTTCAGGGTGGCACTGGAATATGGCGCTGATGACGGCAACGGCCGCCGTGAACGGCCGGGCTGTGCGGCGGTCCGTAACATGAAAGGTGATCCCCTGACATAATTGGTCCCGGTACTTGGGATTGGACGCCTTACCGGGTATGGATTCCGGAATATACATGACACCCTTTATCGAGATGCCCGGATGATCCGATTCCTTTACTTTCTTCAGCACACGCACGGGACGCAGCCAGGGCGCGCCGCACACCAGGAAGGGGGTTTTGGTGCCCCGCCCTTCATTCAGGTTCAAGCCTTCAAAGAGGCAGGTGCCGACATACATGAGCGCCGATTCACTGGCGGGTATGTTCGGCGACGGCGCCACCCAGGGAAGACTACAACTGTCAAACTGCAGCTCACGCCACCAGTTGTCGGCCAGGCAAACCTTCACGTCCAGACTTGTCCGTGAGAAGAAGCTTTGCTTGAAATAAAGGGCAAGCTCGCCCAGGGTCATGCCATGCCGTATGGGAATGGGTGCGCAGCAGACGGGAGAACCGTATTTCGCGGCTATAGGTCCTTCGAGAATGGCGCCGCCTACGGGATTCGGCCGGTCAAGAATCAGCATGGGCACCTTGTACGCGGCACAGGCTTCCATGCAGTCCTTCATGGTGGCCATATAGGTGTAGTATCGGGCGCCAATGTCAGGAAGGTCCACCACAAACAAATCAACGTTTTTAAGCTCTTCCCGCGAAGGCTGTTTACGATCCCCATATAAACTGATGAACGGGACGGATTCCTGACTGGATGCCACCTTCTCCCCGGCTTCGGCGCTTCCCGTAAAGCCATGCTCAGGACTGTAGACATAACGCAGCTGCAGCAGTTTCTCCAAACCGAGTGTTTCCAGGATCGGCCGGCCGGTCTGGTCCACGGCGGCCGTATTGGCCAGCAGCGCCAGACGCTTGCCGCGCAGATCATCAAAGGCGTTACGCACCAACCTGTCCAAACCGGTATGCGCATTTGTGGTTTCCGGGTAAAAAGCGGCGGCAATCGGTGTATAAAAACGTCGGCGCAGTTCCCGGTTGTTGCGCCTGGTCTTGTCGGGGTGGCACGTGTTGGAAAGTAGAATCGCATATAGCCGGGTCGCGCGGTCCATCCAGATACAGGTGCCCGTCCAGCCCGTATGTCCCATGGCCGTTCGCGCTGGAAGAAATCCATTCGCACCTGATACGCACGGATCGAGCCACCAGCCCAACCCCTGCCAAGGATAACAGCGCACCTGGCCAATGCGCGTCATTTCATCCAGAGTTTCCATCGGCAGTACGCGGCCATCCATCAGGGCACGGCAGAAACGCTCCAGATCTTCCGCTGTACTGAACAAACCGGCATGTCCGGAAACGCCGCCTTGGGAAAATGCATTGTCGTCATGCACCTCGCCGCGAATCAGACGGCCCCGTTCAATACTATCTTCCGTAGGCGCGCACCGTTCGCGAAGCGCCGCAGACGGTGTGAAACAAGTATCCTTCATCTGAAGGGGCTCGAAAATGTGTTTCATGCAAAAACCGTCGAAGGTATCCTGGGCCGCCTGTTCCACCACCCGCGCAAGCAAAATGAATCCAAAGTCCGAATATTCACGCCGGATGCCGGGCTGCGCGCCGCCCGCTTCAGCGGCAATGCGCTCCACATACTGAAGCCTTCCGGATAATTCCGTATACCAGGGGCGCCACGCCTCCAGCCCCGAGGTGTGGGTGATCAGGTGGCGCAGGGTAAACCGGTTCAGGTTTGGAAGGGGGATGAAGTCCGACACCGGCTGGTTTAGATCGAGTATGCCGCGATTACGCAACAACATGACGGCTGTCGTCGTCGCAACAACTTTCGTCAGAGAAGCAAGATCATACACCGTGTCCGCCGTGGCCGGCTCCTCGCCGGGTGTCAGCGCGCGATGCCCCGAGCCGCCCAGGAAAAGCCGTTCTTCACCTTTCCCCACACATGCCACAGCGCCCGGCGCCTGCGCGTATGTAACGGCACGCTGAAGCGCTGCGCGGATATGCTCATGGTTCACTTGGATGCTCCCGTGGTAGTTGGCTCCGTAATTTTCAATGTCATTCACAATAAAGAACGCCGCACAAGACCCTGTACGGGAAAACCCGGACAGCCTGTGCGGCGTTGCTTCATTCTCAACAAGAATGCCTGCCGACGGCAGGATTACTTCTTCGCGGCGGCTTTCTTCGCGGCCGGTTTCTTCGCAGCCGGTTTCTTCGCAGCCGGTTTCTTCGCGGCCGGTTTCTTCGCAGCCGGCTTCTTCGCGACGGCTTTCTTCGCGGCCGGTTTCTTCACGGCGGCTTTCTTCGCGGCCGGCTTCTTCGCGGCGGCTTTCTTCGCGGCCGGCTTCTTCGCGGCGGCTTTCTTCGCGGCCGGCTTCTTCGCGGCGGCTTTCTTCACTGCAGGTTTCGTTGCGGCCATTTGATGTTTCTCCTAATTGTTGTGGCCATCTCCCAGTATCAACTATTGCCGGTCACCCATTCCTTCATGAGCAACCGAGGCCATTGCCTGCCATCCTGGCAGGCGTTGCCTATAACAGGCACATGCCTGGTTATGCCGACAAAAGCAACCTCGCCGGTGCAAACCACAACATCGGCAATGCCATAAAAACACACCGAAAAAATAAATATTCAAATTGCAACTAACATAGTTTTACCAAACTTTTTCAAAAAATACAAGTAAAATTTTTTTTGGATTTTTTTTTGCAGCTTTTTTGTGCGTCAAGGTGAAAAGTTTTCAAGGGTGAACGGTTGTTTTTTTCTCGCCGCGGCCGCACGATATTCACAACGTCTTGTTTCACATAATCATCGAACACCACTGCGGAGAGCCTGTTTTATCACGTCTCCGCATATGCGTGGGCGTTCGCGTAAACGTACGATTGTCACACTGAAGAACACTGCCGAGCACGTGGCGCACCGTGATCGACATTGCGCGCAGGAAGGGAAGCATACGGGGATGATGTCCTGGTTCATGCGGACGGCGTCGCGCAAAAGATCCACGAAAAGAGATCGGAACGTTTCTCACAGATGAAAGAAAGATCCAAAGACAGCTGTCACATAAGACTTACTTCAGAGGAGTCATCGAAAAGATACACAACAAAATCCATGAGAAGTTCTTCCACTGGGATACGCTGCCCGTGATGCAACGTATGGGGATCGTCATCATAGATGAAATAGAACTGGTACATTCCCCGACCGACACGCGCGGAAGCGCTGCCGTTGGGAGCCACGGTCATTTCAAGACCGCCTTCATTGGAAATGATGGCAACATGAGCCCTGCTCTTCGTCGTGTTTTGGACCCGTATTTCGTATGAGCCCGTACGAAGGCTTCGCTTGTATTCCGGCAGCTTGGTTTTTGGACGGTAGGATCGTCCGGCATTGGGAGAATCATCTCCGGCAATTTCACGTTCACGGCGTTTCGCACCCACCACATGAACCCGCGGTTTCTGTGCGCCTTCCTGTGGAACATCTGGTTGCACTTCTTCCGGATATTCTTCCTCTTCGGCGGCGGGCATGGGCAACATTCCGTCGGCGCCGGCCTTACCGGTATCCTGAACAGGCGGCTGTTCGTCCGTTTCAACGGTTTCAATGGTTTCAACGCCTTCGTCTTGATCCGTTTCCCTCAATTGTTCCGGTTTCGCCGTGATAATGGTTCCGGATTTCCTGGTAAGCACCTGGTTTTCAAAACGCGCGGTGATGCTGGAGCCGGTGGCATCGGTCCATTTGTATATTCTGACCCCCGAGCTGCCCGAAGTCAGCGGTTGCGCGTCCATGCCGATGAGCATAAGAACGTCATCGAAGTTCATGCCGGGCTGAATCGTGTCAAACAGCTCCTGGTCAAACTGCCTCGTTTCCTCGTCCACCGCGTTCTCGAGCGGCTCGTTGGCCACGATGCTTTTGCGGAGCAACTGACCGTTTTCAAAGCGGCCCATGAAACTTATGCCGGAATAACTCCAGCGATAGACAAGATTCTTCTCTTCTGTTCCCGCAACCACCACACCCGGGTCTCCTAAAATCCGCTGCACTTCCTCGTAAGACATCCCGGGTTTGATGCCTAAGAGCAGGTCCGCACTGTATTCCGAGGGGGGGCCGGACGTCTCATCCTCTTCCGGCGGGACTTCGCCCTCACCCTCCTCCGGAGGCAGGGCCGGCAGCGCTGCCGGTGATTCCGGGGTCTGTACCCGGGGCGGAGACAGGGGCGTCGCGGGTGATTGCACGCCCGGCGTGGCCGGAGCGGGCTTTCTGCCCAAACAGGAATCACAGCCGCCAAGGCAGAGCAGAATGGCCGCAACCACGACGGCAACCTGATAGGGCTTTTTAAAATGCCTTGGTTGGATATGGGGCACTCTTGCACTCATAATCGCATTCCTTTGCGCGTGAAAATAACTACCCGCCGCTTCCACGGTTCAAAAACACCTGACACCGTCCGGAACCGACAGAACCACCCAGAGCAACGGGTGAAACCGGGCTCGATTGACATAACTGGCGGCAATATGGCATACTACGTATATTAAGGTAAGGTATATCACCCCGTTAAAGCAAGAATTTCTCACAGGGGTGCATAGGGGAGACGGTACCACTCGCAGGATTTTTCCCGCGGTTAGACTTCTCCGGGCTTTACCCCTTTTTCCCAGGTGTATTGTCGGGGTCAGAGGTCTATATATTTGTTAACGTTGCAACACTTCCGTTGGTATACAAAAAATAGCGTGCTTCAAAGGCGTTGTGTAGAAAATAACCCGTACAATTGAAAGGAAAATCTGATTATGGCAACAAAGGTTGGTATTAATGGTTTTGGGCGCATCGGAAGAAATGTATTCAAGCTGCTCATGAATGAATCCGCGTTTGAAGTGGCGGCAATCAATGATCTGACCGACGCGAAAACACTGGCGCACCTGCTCAAGTATGATAGTGTCATGGGCGTGTACAACAAAGAGGTGAAGGCCGACGGCGATTCCATTATCGTGGACGGGAAAAAGGTGCTGGTAAGCGCTGAAAAAGATCCCGCCGCCCTGAATTGGGGTGATAAAGGCGTGGAGCTGGTCCTGGAATCCACAGGTGTTTTCCGCTCCCAGGAAAAATGCGAGCTCCATATCAAAGCCGGCGCGAAAAAAGTCCTGCTCAGCGTGCCGCCCAAGGGCGCCCTGGATGCCATCATCGTATACGGCGTCAATCACGAAACGCTGAAACCGGAACACAAGGTCGTTTCCAATGCCAGCTGCACCACAAACTGCCTGGCCCCGGTCGCCAAGGTCCTTCACGAAAACTTCGGTATCAAGCGCGGTTTAATGACCACGATCCACGCATATACGAACGACCAGAAAGTGATTGACATGCCCCACAGCGATCTGCGCCGCGCGCGCGCCGCTGCCTACTCGATTATCCCGACTTCCACCGGCGCCGCCAAGGCGGTTGGCGAAGTGCTTCCCGAACTCAACAAGAAATTGCACGGCATGGCCATGCGCGTGCCCGTCATCGACGGCAGCGTAGTGGACCTGGTCGCCGAAATGTCCCGCACAGTAACAGTGGAAGAAGTGAATGGCGCCATCAAGGACGCCGCAGAAGGCCCCCTCAAAGGCATCCTGCAATACATGGAAGACGAAATTGTTTCCTGCGACGTCGTCGGCAACCCCCACTCCTCCATTTTCGATTCCAAACTGACCATGGTACTGGAAGGCAATCTTGTCAAGATCATATCCTGGTACGACAATGAATGGGGATATTCCAACCGCTGCATCGACTTGTTCAAGTTGATGGCTGGTTAAGCAACCCATGTTTTTCTTCGGGGCCGCCCAGAATGGGCGGCCCCGATTGTCTGTAAAACCGGTAAGAGGATGTTCCAAATGAAAAAACTCACACTTGACCAGGTGGATGTTAACGGCAAGCGCGTGCTGATGCGCGTGGATTTCAATGTGCCCCAGCATGAGGACGGCACCGTGCGGGATGATACGCGAATCCGCGCGGCTCTTAAAAGCATTCAATACGTCCGCGACAACGGCGGCAAACTAATACTTATGTCGCACTTGGGCCGGCCAAAGGATCTCGCCAAGGCGGCCAATGAAGAAGAACGCGCCGCCATGGAGAAGAAGAACGCTTCCTTGAAAATGGATCCAGTCGCGGCCAAACTCAGCGAACTGGCCGGGGCGCCTGTCAAAAAGATGGACGCCTGCATCGGACCGGAAGTGGAAGCCGCAGTCGCCGCCATGAAAGCGGGCGACATTATCCTCCTGGAAAACACACGTTTTTACAAGGGCGAAACGAAGAACGATCCCGAATTTTCAAAGCAATTGGCCGCACTTAGTGATGTGTACGTTTCCGATGCCTTCGGCACGGTGCATCGCGCCCATGCCTCCACGGAAGGCGTCACCCACTTTATCGCGCAAAGCGCGGCCGGTTTTCTGGTAAGCAAGGAAATGGAGTATTTCGACAAGGTTCTGGAAAGCCCGGAACGCCCCCTGGCGGCCCTGCTGGGCGGCGCCAAAGTCTCGGACAAAATCAGCGTCATCGAACATCTCCTTGACCTGGTGGACACGCTGATCATCGGCGGCGGCATGGCCTATACCTTTCTGAAAGCCAAGGGTTATGAAATCGGCAAGTCCCTGCTGGATGAGCCCGGCATTGCCGTGGCGGAAAAAGCGATGAAACTTGCCGAAGAAAAGGGCGTCAAACTGCTGCTTCCCGTCGATATCGTGGTGGCCGACGCCTTCGACAATAACGCCAACGCGAAAGTGGCCAAAATTAACGCCATTCCCGCGGATTGGCAAGGTCTTGATATCGGCCCGGAGACCATTGATCTCTTTGTAGCGACGATAAAAAGCATGCGAACGGTTGTCTGGAACGGGCCTCTGGGCGTATTTGAAATGGAAAACTTCGCCAAGGGCACGCATGCCATAGCGCAGACGCTTGCCGAAAGCGATGTCATCAGCATCATTGGCGGCGGAGACACCGCGGCGGCTGTAATCCAGTTTGGGCTTGCCGACAAGATGTCGCATGTCTCCACGGGCGGCGGCGCCTCCCTCGAAATGCTCGAAGGAAAAGTGCTGCCCGGACTCGCCGCGCTGACGGACGCGCCTGAAACGGGCGGATGTTGTTGCGGCTGTCGCTAGCCGCGAATCTTTCCATTTAGTATGTTTTTTTTGTTATACTATCGTTAAGTGTAAGTGTCTACCCGTGATTCGGCCAAGCGGTTCACCGTCGCTGTGCTGGGCGCGGGCGTATACCATGAAAGGTGAAAGAAAATGTCACTGGCAAGAGAAGAAAAAGAAAAAATCGTTCTGGCTCACGGAAGTGATAACAAGGATACCGGTTCCGTGGAGGTACAGGTAGCCTTGTTTACTGAGCGTATCAACCAGCTTACCGAGCATTTGCGGCAACACCCGAAGGATTTCGCCTGTCGGCGCGGCCTCTTGCGCCTTGTCGGCAAACGCCGGAATCTGTTGAACTATGTCCATAAACAGGACGTGGAACGGTATCGTACGCTTATCGGCAAGCTCGGTCTCCGCAAGTAACTTTGCATGGGGAGGTTCGGAATCAGGAGGCGTATGCCGCCTGCATTTCTCTCCGGCCTGTTCCGGAGTGGAGAGGTGTCGGTCTGTGGACCGACACGGCAACCAGGCGGACACGGCAGGCGTGCTGCTTATCGTAAGGTGTAAAGGAAAAGTACTATGGTAGAGAAAATTTCGGTTCAAATTGGCGCGGATGAAATACAGTTTGAAACGGGACGTATTGCCAAACAGGCGCATGGCGCTGTAATATGCAAAAGCGGAGACACCATGGTGCTGTCCGCGGTGACTGTTGCGCCGGAAGCGCGGGAAGATGCGGATTTTTTCCCGATGACTGTGGATTACCGGGAAAAGTTCTATTCCGTTGGCCAGATTCCGGGTAATTTTTTCAGGCGCGAATCGCGTCCCTCTGAACGCGAAATTCTGGTCTGCCGCATGACGGACCGGCCGCTGCGGCCCCTGTTCCCCAAAAAGTTTCACAACGAGTTGATGATCTGCCAGACCGTTTTTTCGGCGGACAATATCCATAATCCCGACGTGTTGTCCATCAACGCAGCCTCCGCGGCCCTGCATATTTCCAAGGCCCCCCTCACCGAACCCATAGGCGCGGTGCGGGTCGGCTGTTTCGACGGCGAACTCGTGGTTAACCCGCACATGGACACAATGGAATCTAGCACGCTTGACATTATTGTCGCGGGCACCAAAGATTCCATCTGCATGGTGGAAGGCCAGGCGCATGAACTGCCCGAAAGCCTGATGGTGGAGGCCCTTCAATTCGCCCAAACGCATATTCGTACGATCGTCGGCTGCATTGAGGAACTGCGCGCCCGCGCGGGCGTTGAAAAAATGCCTGTCGATGCCGTGGAACCAGACCCGCAAATCGTAACCGATATCGAAGCCTTGGCCTCCGCACGAATCAAGGAAGCGTTCAGCATCCGCGAAAAACAGAACCGGCTGGATACACTCGACACAGTCAAAACAGACACCCTGCAGGCCTTGCAGGAACGTTACGGTGAAGAGCGCTACACCGCCTGCGCCACCGAAATCTCGAACGTATTTGCCGATCTCAAGAAACGCATCATGCGCAAAGCCGTCGTTGAAACGAATATCCGCATGGACGGCAGGCGTCTCGACCAGGTCCGTGACATCTCCATCGAGGTGGGCATTCTGCCCCGCGTTCACGGAAGCGCTTTGTTCACCCGCGGGGAAACGCAAGTAATTGTGGCCGCCACCCTGGGAACCAGTCGTGATGAAATGCGGTTGGATGAACTTACCGGCGATGAGTTTAGACGGTTCTTCCTTCACTACAACTTTCCCGCGTGGTCGGTCGGCGAGGTGCGCCGTATTTCCGGTCCGGGACGCCGCGAAGTCGGTCACGGAAAACTGGCTGAACGCGCCCTCGAATGCATGCTTCCCTTTCTTCACCCGGAGCGCTACGATGAGGGAGATGAAACGAATTTCCCCTATACCGTGCGTATTGTATCGGATGTCACGGAAAGCAACGGCTCCAGCTCCATGGCCACCGTTTGCGGCGGCTCCCTGAGCATGATGGATGCCGGCATTCCCATCAAAGCGCCCGTGGCCGGCATCGCCATGGGCCTCATTAAAGAGGAAGATGAAGTCCGCATTCTAACCGACATCCTCGGCGATGAGGACCATCTCGGCGACATGGATTTCAAGGTGTGCGGCACCGCCAATGGCATTACCGCATTCCAGATGGACACCAAGGTAAAGGGACTTTCCAGGAAAGTGATGGAAGACGCCCTTGAACAGGCACGGCAGGGACGCGAGCATATTCTCGGTGAAATGAACAAGGCCCTTGACAAGCCGCGTCCTGAGCTCTCCCCGTATGCGCCGCGTATTTTCACCATTAAGATCAACCCCGACAAGATACGTGAAGTCATCGGACCCGGAGGCAAGGTCATTCGGCAGATCCAGGCGGAAACCGGCGCGGAAATTGAAATCGAAGATGACGGCACCATCAATATCGCCGCCACCGACAAAGAAGCCGCGGATGCCGCCATCGAACTGATCCAAGAAATCGTCGCCGATGTCGAAGTCGGCAAAATATACACCGGCCGCGTCACCCGTATCATGAATTTCGGCGCCTTCTGCACCGTGGTAGGCAACAAGGAAGGCATGATACACATTTCCGAACTGGCCGATTATCGCGTGAACAACGTTACCGACATCCTCAATATCGGGGATGAAGTCACGATCAAGGTCATCGAAATCGACCAGATGGGCCGTATCAACCTGTCAAAAATCGCCGCGGACCGTGAACTGGGCCAGGTACAGCCGCCTCCGGCAGGGTACAAGGAAGCCCCCCCGCAGGGCGATGGCGGACGGCCGAGACGGGACGACCGGCGGGGCGGACGCAACGACCGCAACGACCGCAATCATAATCGTTCCCGGCGGGACAATGATCGCGGCCGTGACAGGTAATCCATAGTTTGTTATACTGGCAATGGGTTGCCGCGCAAACAGCGGCAACCTTTTTTTATTGTCACACCGGCAAAGGAGCCAAGATTGATCCACATGGCAGATTCGACAACCACAGTACACCGGCTTGACAACGGCTTCACCATCGCCATGGAACCGCTCCCCTATGTGCATTCCGCCACCTTCGGACTCTGGATCAAAACAGGGTCAGCCGCGGAAGACCCCCGGGAGGCCGGACTGGCCCACTTCCTGGAGCATCTCTTTTTCAAGGGAACAAAAACACGAACTGTTCATGAGATTATGGACGCCATTGAAAGCCGCGGCGGATACATAAACGCCAGCACCTCGCGCGAATACACTACCCTCTATGTGCGTATGCTCGAGGAACACATAGGCGCCGGCATAGAAATCCTTTTCGATATCCTGAACAATTCCCTCTTCACCGATATTGAAAAAGAACGCGGGGTGATTCTGGAGGAAATCGCTTCCATTGAAGACACCCCCGACGAACTGTCCCATGACCTGTTATCCGAATTTCACTGGCCGAACCACCCGCTTGGCAGGCCAATTTCCGGCTATGCCAACACGGTGTCAGGATTCACACGGCAGGATTTCCTTCGGTTTTATTCCACCTGGTACACCCCCTCAAACATGGTATTTTCTATCGCAGGCAAATTTAATCCGGAAGAGGTGTTGCGTCAGGTGGAAGCCGCCATGGCCAACATCAACTCCCAAGATCCTCCTCAAATGGCGGGCATGCCCCGATTTCAACCAGGCATCAAAACCGTGCATCGCCCCATATCGCAGGCGCATATCGGCATCGCGTTCCCCGGATCCTCCGCGACCGACGCAGACCGCTTTCAATGCAGCATGCTGACAGGCATTCTCGGCGGCGGCAGCACCGCGCGCCTCTTCGAGTGCATTCGTGAACGGGAGGGGCTCGCCTACAGTGTCTACGCCTATCACACCAACCATATAAACACCGGCATGATGGGCATCTACGAAGCCGTAGCTCCTAATAATTGCGAGCGGGCCGTCGCGCTGACGCTTGATGAATTGAGCCGCATCCGCCGCGAGCCGGTCAAGGCGGAAGAACTGGAATGCGCGCGGCAGCAATTGAAGGGGTCCATGCTTATGGCCTTTGAAGGCACCTATGCCCGCGTGTCTCACATGGCCAAAGGATTGCTGTTCAAGGGGCGCGTGACGCCTGTGGAAGAAATCGTGGCGGATATCGATGCGGTGACCATTGACGGGCTGCTCGAATACGCGGCCGCTCACCTTACACAGGAGTCCTGCGCCATGCTGGTACTCGGTCCAGAAGAAATTAAAATTCCCGTGGAGATAGTGCTTTGACCATGCTTCCGGTTCGCATATCGATACAACGGCTTCCCGGCAACGACGACCTGGCGCTGCCCGCATACGAAACCGAACATGCCAGCGGCATGGACCTCCGCGCCGCCGTAACGGAAACTACCGTGATTCAACCCGGTGCCCGGCTTGCCGTCCCCACCGGAATCTGCATCGCCATCCCCCCGGGTTATGAGGGACAGGTGCGCCCCCGCAGTGGCCTGGCCTTTAGAGAGGGGATCTCCATGATCAACACCCCGGGCACCATAGACGCCGATTACCGCGGCGAAATAAAAGTACTCCTGATAAACCTCGGTGAGAAGCCTTTTCTCATCCGCCGGGGCGACCGTATCGGCCAGCTAATCGTGGCGCCGGTCGCGCGCGTTGAATGGCAGGAACTACAGTCGCTTGACATAACGCTCCGCGGGGAAGGGGGCTTCGGCCATACGGGGATATGACCCGTCAACGTTCCCGGATCAGGATACGATCGGCCTGAACTTCCCAGCCGAACCGGGCGAGCGGCCACTGGCGGATGAGTAAGTCCAGGGCCGTTGAAAGCCTTACCTTGTTGATGACACACGGGTTGATGGGAATGTCCGCCAACTGACGCCGGGCTACGATTTCCACGCCAAGTTGTTCGGTCAGGGGAAACAACGCCTCATGCAGCGGCACGGGCTGCGAGACAAGCACCACTTCCTCCTTCTTTTCGGGATTTGCCGGCAGGACCAGTGATACCTGGCGATCCAACAATGCCTGCAGGGCGTCATTTGGGGAACCCGTTTCCAGGCGCACGGTGGACGGACCGTTATTTTGAGGCGCGCGCAGGAAAATATACTCCGGCGTGCTTTCCACTTCGAACGCGTCGCGGGCAATCCTGGCGGACTGTAGAATCGCTTCCAGAACAGTGGCAAGGGGGAGATCCGGCAAATACAGCTCGCCGCAACGGGATTCGGCAATATAGTTGTCCGCCACGATGGTGATATCAAGACTCTTGCTCAACGCGGAAAAGAGCACATACAGATTTGTCTTCGCGCCAAACACGGCGCCGACACGCATTTCCCGGTATCGTTCGTCAAGTTTATCCAATAAGGACACGCCCATCAGGGGCTCATAACGTTGCGGAAGTATCAGGTAGTAATTTGAAGTATGGCTGTAGGTGGCGTCTGCGGCCGAAGCAAAATCGGCGATGACTTGTTCATAAGACGCCCCCTTGTAGTTCACCGCGGCCATAGCATGTTCTTCCAGCCCGCTCATCAAAACGAAACCGCCGCCCACCGTAGTGCCAAAAGTCCGCATCATGTCGCCCACCGGCGCCATGGGATGGCTAAAGCTAACCGGACCAAACTTGGGCTTTGGGGAATCGGGAGCGCTATCGGGAGATAAATTAGGGCGTTCTCTTGCACTATCCCGGGCACAGGCGGCAATCACCAACACCGCCGCCATACATGCAAGGGCGGACAGGAATGGGGTGCGTTCGACTTTTAATAAACGTTTCATGGCTTCACAGAAAAATATCCGGGCGTTGAAAACAGTTCGGCGGCTTCACCTGAATGAACGCGGACGTGGTCGCAGCATAAAGCCATTCAAATAGCCCAGGCAAAAAAATGGGACTCCGACTGAAGCGCCGAAACGGTCTTTTCACGCTTTGCCCGCTCCGTTTGCGGTCTCCCCTTCTTGAGGATACGTCACAACGAAGTACAGATACACTAGCACACTCTGTTTGGAAGAATCATCCCGGGAAAAAAACAGCGGACTCCGGTTTTCTGGAATGACGCCGTGTCTCTTAACGCCACCGTGCTAATAACTGACAAAATCCTGGGTCAGATAAAAGGCGCCCTTGTCATCCTGCGCTATACCCACACCAGTGTGGGTATACCTGGGGTTTAAGAGGTTAACGCGATGGCCGTAGCTGGCCATCCATCCCTCAACCGCCACGATGGCGGGATCGCTATAGCCGTAATTGTACGACAGGTTCTCCCCATAGCGCATCCAGGCAATTCCGGCATTATCCAGGCGGTCACCTGGAGAGTCCCCTTCAAGGTTGTTGTGGGCAAAGAAGTCGTTGTCCGCCATATCCTGACTGTGTTCCCTGGCAACAACGGCAACATGACGATCCTGGAACAGCTCCGGTACGCCCGCGGCGACGCGTTCGGCATTGATCAGCTCATACACTTCCTGTTCCAACTCGGAAATATAGTCGGTAGGCGCTTCGCCTTCGACCTCCCCCTCTACCTTCCCCTCGGGTTCCCCTTCCACTATGCCTTCAGGCGCTTCACCTTCGATAGAAATTTCGCCTTCGCCTTCTGGTCCCTCTTCCGGAATTGGAATCAAGAGGGGACACCCCATGAGGCTGAGGGAAACGAAAAAAAGAACCAGCCAGAATTTTAGTTTGACCATATATAAAAAGATTCCCGAATACATTTTCATGTATCGACGCAGGGCAATTATAGCATATGGTGCAAAATTGTGCAATAGAAATTTTATTTAGGAAATAACTGCGAAGCTCCAGAAAAAATATTTTCATTCCCTCCAAAAAGCGGGTATTGTTGGTCTATTTCCCTGAATATGACCTGTATTAATTGAAATAAGACATGCCAGCCGAAAAACATGGTGCCAAGCAATGTACTAAGAAAGAAATGGATGTCAATAAATAAAGATCAAAAAACACAAGGGGATATGGCAGAAAAAATAAAAATAGCCGTTTAGATCACTTATTGTCAAGTGTTTTCCCAAGGGGATCCTGCAGTGCCTGCTGCAGGGTTTCAAGGCGCGCGCACAGCCCATGAACCTGTGCCGTATAGCCGGAAGCCACGGCAAGGGAACGCTGTTCATGGGGACCCATGGAGAGGTCAAATAAGTCGGCCTGTTCCACTGCCGGATACTAAATCATCTTAATCGAATCCGCACGAATCATAAGTTGCAGGTCCTGGCAAGCCCCATAAACCTAAAAAAAGCAGTTGAACGGGACTGACACCGTATTTTGCGGCATGAAATAGAGCAAGCAGGTCGGTCTGTCCCCCACCCGATGGCTGCATCGAATACCCACAAAAAAAACGCGGGCTATGGGCCATATCAAAGACATGGCATGCTTCAATTGCTTTTTTTTGTTGATTTTTACAATCAGCGACCCCCGGCGATGCCGGTGGTATGAGGATGACCACTAAAAGGGGCCCGAATTCCAGCCTGTTGTAGGTTGCCCAACTATCGCTTAACAACAGCGACCTGATGCACGTCATTCCGTCTTTTTCGCGTGGAAATGTCTTATCCTGCGATGGATGCCATAGCGCGCGAATCAGACTAAAGCAGTAATCGTCAGCAAAAAGCAACAGGATGTTGGGCCGCTTATTGTCGGCCCATGCTTCGTCGCTTACCGAAAGATACCGGAAATGCCACACAACCCGTCGTGCAAATAACAGTAGTGGATGGTTTTAGTAAATCACGCCTGCTGAATCTTCTGGAATCATAGTTCATAGTCGCTTTGCTGTCCTGTGAAGGAAGAATATAACCGGAACCATCAGTATCGCAGCCCCTTACAGGTTCTACGAAACGTACCCGGAGGAATTTTGTTACGATATAAGTGTATACTATCCATACTATACACGTTTTCCCAGGAAAATCGAATTACCGGAAACAGATACAAGGAACTGCGGGATTATGACCAAAAAAGTACTCTCCATTGCCGGCGGCATGGTGGTGATCCTTTTCACCCTCTTGTTCATCCTGTACAGTCTATTTACCGGCCCGGATGACCTGTCCGTGTTTATGCCGCGGGAAACCTCCCCCTATGTACTTCCCTACCCAAAGGGTGTGTCCAGATTCTGCGTTCAGGGGGTGCGCGGTATAGTAAGCCATCGCGGCAAAAGCCGGTACGCCTATGATTTCTATATGCCCGTCGGCTCCGACATCTGCGCAGCGCGGGCGGGTGAAGTAACCAAGGTCGTTGACAGCTATGACGGCAATGGGGTAAATTGGCCCAATAACGTTATCTGGGTGCTTCATGAAGATGGCACACGTGCCTGTTACGCCCATATTCGTAAAGGTGGCGCCAAGGTCAAAACAGGGCAGCAGGTCGTGCAAGGGGAAGTTATTGCCGCCAGCGGGAACGTGGGCAACAGCATGATGCCGCACCTGCATTTTCATGTTTTCGACCCTGAGAGCGCCATGACCCAGCCGATTAGTTTTTATGATGTTCAGCGCCATGCGGGTGTGCCGCGCATGTTTCACTGGTACATTTCCCAAGAGTCAGAAAAGCGGTAACAGTCCAGTATGAGCCTATGGCAACAGGGCGTATGGGAAGTGGATGTTCCACGTGGAACATTACGCAGGTTTCTGGTGGGTAATGATGTACAACTCTCCGCGGCGCAACGCCGCTTGCCGCCACGCATCCTCCACATGTTCCACGTGGAACGTTTTCAGGCTGGGAAGCGGGGTCAATTCACCCTGGCATAGAAACGCACACCGCTGCGGCATTCGTTTTAGTAGCGAAGGATGGAAATGGCGCGGCCGCTCTACGGCCCGTGCCGTAATACACCGCGCGTCCACCTTGGGCACCGCTTCCGGAAAACCGCCATGGATAATCTCGATGCCTTTCAGTCCCAAAGTTGCCGCCACGCGCTGCAAAAATCCCGCCTTGCGCATACTGCGCTCCACCAACACCATGGGAATTTCCGGAAGCAGACACTTGATCGGAATGGCCGGAAACCCGCCACCCGAACCAACATCCAGCAAACCACCCTCGTGCCCACAATGACGTACTACATAGGGAATCAGGCTGAGCGAATCAATGAGGTGCCGCTCCTCTAAAAAGGCAACATCCCCTTCTGACACAAGGCTGATCATGGGGTTCCACTGGCGTACCAACGATAGATGGCCTTGGACCCGTTGCAGCGCTTCCTTGCCCGGTTCCTTCCCAAAAAGGGGACAGAGCAATGCATAGGCCTGTTCTAATGCCTCAACAGTCATGGGGCAACTCCTTCAATACGGCTCGTTATCCGGGCCTGTCGTGTTCGACCTTCTTTCTGTTGTCCGGGCATGGACCCGGGTACAGCGCACATGGATCCAAATGCGCGCATAGCGCCAATGCCCAACAACCGTATTAACCGCCGTATGATAAATACCGGAAAGCAGGGTCAATCGCACGGGAAGCTCACGCCCGTCCACAAGCCGGCACCGCCGCTCTTTTGCGCCGCTGATTGTCGATAACAGTTGCAACCGGGGGCTATTAAATAGCACCACAAAAATGTCGAGGTGCTCCTTTCGGATAGCGCGGATAATTGTCACAACCTTTTTAATCGCACGTCCTCGGCCAGTATCGGGCAACAACGGCTGACTTGAGATGTTCAAGCCGGACAGCAGCTCCACAGGGAAATGCTCTGGAACGAAGGCGGTTATGTCCGCTTGGGGGTGGGTTTCCCGCAAGGACCGCACCGTCTTGATAAAATGCGGCCCGTAACTATAAAAAAGGCCTATACGGGTTCTTTGTGTCATGGCACCAGGGATTCTATAAGAGGCAGGTAATGTGAGTCAATCACGGTATCCCAGATATAGTGTGAAAGAACGCGCTGACGTCCCGATGTTCCCATGCCTCGTCTGAGAGCATCATCGTCCAACAGCCGGTTCAGACAGTACACCAACGAATCCACATCCGACCTGGAAAACAACAAGCCGGTTTCTCCATGCAACACGATGTCATGCAGCCCGCCACAGTCCGCCGCGCAAACAGGCACCCCGGCCATCATGGCCTCCACCGCCACCAGGCCAAAAGGCTCCTGCCATAGGGAAGGCACCACGCAGATGTCCGCCCGTTCGTATAAAGCCCGGACTTGGTCGTGGGAAAGCCAGCCCGTGGACGAGAAAAAGGGCCCCCGCCACATGGGGTCGAAATGGGTGGCCAAAATATGAAAGTCATTCCGCCTCGCCAGCAACCGTGCTCCCGCTTCAATCAACAACGACAAGCCCTTTGCCGGATCCTCCACACGGCCTGGCATAAAGAGAAGTTTCTTGTCCGAGTCAACGGAAATCTGCGGTAGTGGCCCTGAACTCTCCGCAACGGGGGAGACACCGCCTGGAATTACCCGCACCTTATCCTTGTAAGAAGGCAGCGCTTCCTTCAAGGCTGTATTATATACAACAATGGCGCTCATGACATCCAACGCCTCCAGGACGGCGCAGTGATACCGCGTATCGTACGCGTTCGCAAGCAAATACTCCTGCGACCAGGCATGCCATCTGCCTGATTTGATTTCCGGGGCAAGGGTTGTAAATGCACATCGCCTGCAATGGTCCGGATGGTCGAGATAATTATAGGGACAGGGCTCGCCGTCTTTAAAGCGGTATGCGTCCCGCGCACAGAGCAATTCATGGGCGTAGTATCGGCTAATCAGGGGATATTTCCGCAAAGCAAGCGCCAGCAACGGCTTCAGGCCATAGCCATGCGCAAGAAAAACGATGTCAGGTTTCCAGGCATCCACGGCACCACAAATCTTGCCAATAATTTTATCCGCCTGGTACTCTCGCTGAACTATGGGAATCACAGAACAGGAAAAGGGTAAGACGCTGATATCCACAACCCCCCGTCCCGTTACGCCTTCAAAATGGGGAACAAACAATTTCAGGTCAATTCCGGATCTGCGAAGTCCTTCAAGCACATGGAAAACATCCACATCGGCACCGCCTTGAGGCGGCCAGCAGAACAATAAATCCACACAGGCTAACCGTATGGGCATACCGTTTTGCTTTTGTTTATCCCTCATTTATTTTTCTAGCTTCCTGTTTTTCTTATTCTTTCTGAAGAAGTGTGTGAACGGCATCCATGAGTACCGTCTCCACCTGTGGCGCCACCTTGCTGGCCTTTCCGCTGGTCTCGTAACCACCCTCTTCATACCCTTTGGCGGTACCGATATATCCGGTTCCATAATCCCCGTATGCGGCCATGGTCACAAACAGGTCCGGCCGGGCCTTCTTCGCCGCCAGCTGATATTCCACAAACAACTCACCGGGCATATGAATGACCCTGGCTTTTCCAAGGCTCAGGCAGCTGATATCCAAGGGCCGGCCGGCCTTACAACGTTCCACCCATGCGAGGCCCGCTGCATTACTCAGTATGCCAACCGCATCAGCGCCTTTTTCCAATTCAGCTTGCAGTGACTCGCCGTTTAAAAGAGGAGAAACCGGCAAAAGGGCAGGCACCACACCCCAGTCGACATCTTCCGGAGAGACCGGCATCCGTTCCGTGCTTTCCCAGGCCCGTCGCATGCCGTCAGCCAAACGCTCCGCGAGTCGCAGCCTGTTTTCTTTGGATCCGTCGTTATATTTTCCCGCGCCCAGATTGCCGCCTGCGCCGTTGAAATGTATATGCAATGCTTCCGGCACCGCCAATTGCCTCATAAAACGCGCAAGCCCAGGAAAATCCGGATTAGGGATGCCGGTACGATAATAACTTTGGGGATGGCACGCATAATAACTCAGGACGGCCACTGGTGCATCGTCATTCCATAGGCTGATCAGCGATACTTCCGGATCGATCAGGCCTTCTGGTTCAGCCCGTAAAACCGGATCCTTGCACGTTGTGTATCGAACAGCGCGCACTTTTCCCGCCTCATCCAGAATGCGGCGATTGGAGGCGACTTCTTTCACTTCCGCCGATCCCGTGCCGATATGGGTGACCGGTTGCGCCGATATCAGTGCATCCCGTACAGCCCACTCCAATTTTTCGATCACTTCTCTGGCGAAACTCCCTTCGTAACATCCGGGATCCGCATTATACTGTTTCGCTATGGCCTCTACCGAAAAATCACAGGCAGGGGCGTCATGCTGATGCACCGTGTGCACCGCGACCCTTTCGGGAACCGTACCAGCTCCCCGCGCAAGACCTGCGCGAAACGCTGCATGCCCATCGTTGCCAATGCCTATCCAGTCCAAGGCGCACAACACAATGGGTTGACCCGCACCGATAAGGACCACCCCTTTTGCCCGCAACCCCATGTCCCAAGTGTTCACTACCGGGTCATAGGCCATTTGCGATCCAATGGGAGGCGTGACATCCACATCAAACACCGCCGCGGTCAATGATTCTCCATAGGCAATCGGATAAATCACTACGGCAACCACAAACACTATTAACAAGCCGTCCATCTTTGTTCTTAATAACTTCATCATTC
>Ga0209723_1002925_pt1 | contig 21731 bp, 9 predicted proteins | sample BiotimSIPDNA_2_FD_185750 | JGI IMG/M metagenome (GOLD analysis project Ga0209723, IMG submission 185750) | Anaerobic biogas reactor microbial communites from Washington, USA - Biogas_R2 time_0 SIP DNA (SPAdes) (version 2) | ecosystem: Engineered > Bioreactor > Anaerobic > Unclassified | place...
GCTTTCCAAAAGTCTTCTTTTGGTGGTCTTTTCCTGTCTGCCTACGACATCCACTACATTCGCATGTTTCCCCTGGGGCGTTTTGCATTTCATCCCTTTGGTTTACCGGTATTGCAGGGCAAGCTTAGTGAGTTGGGCAAAAAGCTCGACCCCTATGTGGTTCTGCGTGCCGGAGTGGAAATCAGCCGTTGGCGTTACTCCTACGATAATGCTGAATCCGAGGCATTATACGAAGAGCTAGGAGGAAACAACAATGATGGTTCGGTGGATTTTGCTTTTGGGTACGCTGTGGGTGCCAGGTGGCTTTTTACCCCCAGCTTTGGAGTGTGGGCAGAGTTGGGTGACCGGCTGGTTCTCGGTGTAACGTTACTGAAATAGGATTCTGCAGGTTAACTGACAGGAATTTTGATATCTTATACAAACAAGAATAATATTCTACTATAAGCTCTCCGGGGGCAAGCAATTTGGGTAGGTTGTTATGTGCCCTGTAGTTCTATGTTACCTTAATCCGGCAAAAGGTACTCTTTCTACAGGGCAATTTCCGAATTTGGAAATAGTGGAGAACAGTCCAGGTCGGACCATAGTTTCAATCTGAAATTGCTGTTTTTGTTCCTTGCTCTTGATTTTAAATAAAATGAATGTAATTTTATTAAAACACTTAAAATGCGAATGTAATATGGTGATTACAGTATACGGGAAAAGTCCTGTTCGGCAGTCGTATTTCTGAAATCAAATGACTGATTAATAATAAAACTCGAAGTTCGTATGAGTTGAAGCTTTTGTGTTAGAATTGAGGGTAGTTATTACGATTCCGAAGAATGTGTGTACTAAACTGGGTATAAAAACAGATGGAAAAAAGCCTCCATCTTAAGAAGGCGGATAAGGGAGTATGTTGAGAGGCACGCAAACGAGGTGTCGCATGGCATAATCATTGCAGAAATATACCCGATAAGGTATATTTATAGGTGAACAAGAAAAAATATACCTGAAAGGGTATAAAGTACATAAATCTAAGCAATAATGTCCCGTACGGGTATACTATGAACACACCTGCTACACCGTTTAGTACATTTTTAAAGCAAAAACGCAAAGAGACGTCTCTTACTCAGGAAGAGCTTGCTAATAAGGCCGGGGTTGGCCTTCGTTTTATACGCGATATTGAGCAGGGAAAAAAAACTATCAGAATGGATAAATTAAACGAAGTTCTTTCATTATTTGGCTACGAAGCCGGACCAATAAAGGTAGAGGATGCAGATGGTAATACTTAGAAGGGTTTGGTTTACTTTAAAGATATTTTTGCTGGATATATAGAAGAAAATGAGGTAGGGTATAGATTTTACTATGCAGAGACTTATCTAAAGTCACCATCAGCTCATAAAATCAGTGTGACAATGCCTTTACAGGAAGAACCGTTTGATTCCAAAACACTGCACCCATTTTTTGATAAAACTGTTGCGTAAACATTCTATCTACCCTGGACTTGACCTGATTGATCTCTTCGAGAGAGTCGTTTTTAATTTCATTGCCGGTAATTCAGATATGCATTTAAAAAACTACTCTATTATAGAGACTCCAAAAGGTATGCGGTTTTCTCCTGCATACGATTTACTCTCTACAATTTTAGTAATTCCTGAGGACCGGGAAGAATCTGCTTTGACAATAAATGGGAAAAAATCGAACCTCAAAAAGACCGATTTCAACACTTTGGCCGAGAGCATGGGGATAGGACGGGCAGCATACCTGAAAGTTTATAAGAAGATCATCCGTGCAGAGGATAAACTAAGTGCTGTTATTGACTCGGGGAGGTTACCGGAAATTATGAAGAAAAAGTTAAAAGAAATAATTGAAATAAGAATGAGTATTTTTAAATGAAAATAAAAATGTACACAGGTTCTTTCCAAAAGCATTGAACAGACAGGATGCACTACCATGATAAAAATTACATTTTTAGCCAAATTTTAGTGTAATTTGCAGTTTAATCATTTTTACTTCTGTGATAATTTTTTCTAACTTTTTTCACAGGAGTTTTTTATGACTGCATTACGTCAGAATTTCATACGGATTTAAGATGTTTTTATAATCTGGTAAGGCATGCGCCCTATATTAGTTACTGCTGCGACTTGCGGTATAGTACCGTCAGAATGAGAGCAATGCTGCCTTCAAAAATTAAGTGCCGGTTACAGGCAATCTTCTTAACCGCAGAATCAAACTGACACGATTCCCACAGCTAAAAACGATTGAAGATTTCGATTTTGAATTCAATACAACGATAAAGAAAAAAGATGTTCTGGCGTTATGCACCTCTAATTTTATCTTTAAAAACCATAACATACTTTTGTAGGTCCTCCCGGGTGTCGGAAAGTGGCGAATCAGCTCGTAGTAGTGATGAGTCTACAGAAATGCAGAGGAGAAGAAGGGGTTGAATTGTCCATAGTGAAAGTTGAACATAACCCCTGGGTAAACAAAGGAGTAGTGTTTAGCAGGAGTGAGGCCGTTTTTAAAATTTACCTGACATGTGATTGTGTCAGCATATATTTTTTTTAAAATCGTCATAAAAACGAAAGTTGACTGTTAAAAAACTGTCTTTCAGTTCACGGAGTTTTATTTTTTATGCTTTTTCAGACCCTTTCACGAATGAATTATAACAAGGCAAAGAATATACTTGGTCCGCAAGGTGAAAAACTTTTATTGGAAGGTGGCAAGCGGGATATTGACATTGAATCCCAGGTTAAATTGTCTTCAAATGTTTTTCGTTTAAATCTTCCGGACAGTAATGTTTCCATTATAGAGGATGAAAAGTCGTCTGACAAAATGCGTCTGATATGTTCCTCATGTGATTTTAACTGTGTACATAAAGGTGCGGCTTTGTCACTAATTTTAGAAGAGAAAAGTTCTCTTGGGCTGGCTGAACCTCCCAAAGAAGATATAAATACTCTGGAATTGACAGAAGACGAACTGATAAAAAGAGAATTATTAAGACGCCAGGAACGGGCAGAAAAAGAACGGTTTATCGCAAAGTCAATTGACCGTGAAAAGATGTGGGCCGATTATATTGTCACAAGCAAAGTATCCGGCAAATCCTACCGTGTTGCATTACGGGGTTGGGAACGTGGAGAATCGTTTTGCACCTGTCCGGATTTCAGGAAAAATACTTTAGGTACTTGTAAACATATCATGTATGTAATCAAAAGGGTCCGAGCCCGTTTTCCCGATTGGAAAAAAATGCCGCCTTTTAATCCTGAGCTGATTTCAGTATATCTGTTATATGGTAAAAGTGTGGAACTTCGCCTGCAATTACCACGAGACACAGAATCGGAAGTCAGGAATTGCTGTAAACATCTTGAGGGTAAGCCTTTGACTGATATTGCTGAATTGCTGAGAATTGTCAGTATGCTTACCGCAAAAGGTGTCGATGTGGTTATATACCCTGATGCAGAACAGTATATTGCATTACAGCTTCATAAACAAAAGGTAGCAAAGCTTGTGAAGGAGATAAAATCCGATCCATGTAATCATCCTTTGAGATTTAATCTCCTTGGAAAAGAATTGTTACCATATCAGCTTGAAGGAATATCATTCGTAGTTGAAAACGGTCGGGCAGTACTTGCTGACGATATGGGGCTGGGGAAAACGATTCAGGGTATTGGCGCTTCAGAATTACTTGCAAGGTATTGCGATGTTTCACGTGTGTTAATAATTTGTCCCGCATCGGTTAAATCACAATGGATATCCGAGATATCTGAATTTTGTGACAGGTCGGCTGTTACTGTTGTTGGAACAGCTCAGGATCGTGTCTCACAATACCATGACGGAGCTTTTTTTACGGTATGTAATTATGAACAGGTTTTACGGGATCTTCAGACAATAGAACAGGTTAAATGGGATTTTATCATACTTGATGAGGGACAGCGAATAAAGAATTGGGAAACAAAAACAAGCAGAGTCATAAAAGGCTTGCGTTCCAGGTATGCGCTTGTACTTTCAGGTACACCTCTTGAAAATCGTCTTGAAGAGCTGTACTCGGTAATTGAATTTATTGATGACCGCAGACTTGGGCCTGATTTCAGGTTTGAGCACCAATTCAGGATAGGAGATAGCCGGGGACGTTTAACCGGTTATAAAAATCTGGACCAGTTAAGGAAAATCATAAAACCGGTATTGCTTCGAAGGACCCGAGAAATGGTACTTACCCAGTTGCCCGAGCGGCATACGGAGATAGTAAGAGTGGTACCCTTTCAGGAACAGCTTGACATCAACAATTCCAATATGCAGACAGTATCTCAAATTGTAAATAAAAAATTCATTACCGAGATGGATCTCTTGCGTTTACAGAAGGCGTTGCTGGCATGCCGGATGGCTTCGGACAGTACTTTTTTGGTAAACAAGGAAGAACCGGCTTATTCCAGTAAACTTCAAAGACTTCATGAACTGATATACCGATTAATATTTGAAAAGGATCGCAAGATAGTTCTTTTTTCGGAATGGACTACCATGCTCGGATTAATCGAAAAACAGATTTTAAAACCACTGAAAATCGATTATGTGCGTTTAGACGGATCTGTTCCACAGAAGAAAAGATCGTTGCTGGTAAAAAGGTTCAAAAATGATCAGAAATGCAGATTGTTTATAACTACAAACGCCGGATCAACCGGCCTGAATCTTCAATGTGCCAATACAGTAATCAATGTAGATCTTCCATGGAATCCTGCAGTTCTTGAGCAAAGAATTGGACGTGTTCATCGTATGGGACAGAAATACAGTGTTCAGATTTATCTGATGGTTACAGAACAAACACTTGAGGAAAAAATGCTGCTTACTCTCGCGACTAAAAAAGATCTTTACATGGCTGCTCTTGATCAGGAATCTGATGCAGACATGGTAAATATCACAACCGGAGTAGATGATCTTAAAAAACGTCTTGAAATATTACTTGGAGTAAAACCACCGGTGCCTGTTGATGAAAGTGAGAGAATAAAAGTAGAAGAGGAAGCTAAAAGGTTGTCCCGTTTAAAAGATCTGGAAAATTCGGGCGGGAAGCTTGTTTCTGCCCTCTTTTCTTTTGCAAAGGCATTAATTCCTGATGACAGAAAAGCTGATCCTGAAAAAGTAGCAATGATGAAAAAGCGGTTACTGGACTCTGTGATTACAGAGGAGGATGGAAGTTTCAGTCTGAAAATTCGTTTACCGGATCAATATGCGATTGATGATATTGCAGAAACTGTTACTCATCTGAATTCCGAATGAATTAGACCTGAAAATAGTGCGATGTATTACCGCGGGGGGGCGTGTTCGCCCGCATTACGTCAGAATTTCAATCTGATTTAGAAATTATGATAATCTGGTAAGGCATGCGCCCTTTATTAGCAACTGCTACACTTGCGGTTTGGTACGTCAGAATGCGGGCTGTGTTGCCTTCGAAAATTTGAAAAAGACAAAGATATTTGCTATTCAAATCCTATAACCGGGGCTATTCACAGCTTTCCACACGCCCCAATATCAGTTTATTGTTCTATTCCTGTTTCGAGTTTCGCTTTTTGATTTTTTCTGCTTGTTTTCATGCTTTTTCTTTGGTTTTATTTCGTGTTTAGGATTTTGAATTTATCTTATAGTCTTGTTTCGAATTTCGAGTTTCTTTTTTCGAATTTTTAATCGTTACTGCGGGGGGCGTGTGCGCTCGGCGACCCAGAAAATTATCAGAACCTATTTTCCACTCGTTGCCTGTGATTATCTTTAATTATCGGTGTTGATGAATGTACTTTATAATTTATACTTTATATTTTATACTTAAATCATACGATCCTCTTTTGTGCTCAGCGTAAGCTGCTGGAGTTGTTTTTTGAACAGAAAAAACATGTTTTCATGGTTTCAATTGCCTTTTTCGACACAGAAATAAACCCCAAAACTCTTAAAGTACTTGATATAGGATGCATTAAAGACAGCGGGGAAATTTACCATTCATCTTCCATACCAGGTTTTACATCCTTTCTCAAAGGCAGCCAGTTTGCCTGCGGACATAATATTTTCAACCATGATTTGAAATATGTCGGGGATTCAGTAATCAGAGCTGGTATAGATATATCCAACTGTATCGATACTCTTTATCTTTCACCTTTACTCTTTCCTAAAAGACCCTACCATGCTCTTGTTAAAGATGAGAAACTGCAGAGTGAGGAACTTAATAATCCGCTCAATGATTCACAAAAAGCGAGAAGTTTGTTTAATGATGAAGTAAACGCATTTCAGTATGCACCGGAGGAATTGCAGCAGATCTTTTTTTGTTTGCTTAAGAATCAAAAAGAGTTCCGTGCTTTTTTCAGATATCTCTCATTCAAGAGCAGTGTTTCCAGTTTAGAATATCTTATCCGCCGGACATTTCATAATAGGATCTGTTCACAGGTTAATCTCACAAAACTTATATCCCAAAATCCCCTTGAACTTGCATACAGTCTGGCGATAATTTATTGCGGTGATCAGTATTCTATTACTCCGCCATGGGTGCTTAGAAGCTTTCCTGATGTTCAGAGAATCATACACCTGCTCAGGAATAATCCCTGTCTGACCGGTTGTAATTACTGTAACCAGAAACTTGATGTCCGCAAAGGGCTGAAACGTTTTTTTGGTTTCGATTCCTACCGTTCTTATAAGGGTGAACCTCTTCAGGAACAGGCTTCAAGAGCAGCAATTGATGGTAAATCGATTTTAGCGATTTTCCCTACCGGCGGAGGGAAGTCTGTTACTTTTCAGGTTCCGGCTTTGATGGCCGGGGAAAATGTCAGGGGGCTTACGGTTGTTATCTCACCGCTGCAGTCTCTTATGAAAGACCAGGTTGATAATCTCGAGAGCAAAGGTATCACTGAAGCTGTCACGATAAACGGGTTACTTGACCCGATAGAGAGAGCAAAATCATTTGAACGGGTAGAGGATGGTTCTGCATCAATCCTTTACATTTCACCGGAATCGCTGCGGTCAAAAACAATGGAGCGGTTAATAATGGGAAGAAATGTGGTTCGTTTTGTAATAGATGAAGCACACTGCTTCTCTTCATGGGGTCAGGATTTCAGAGTTGATTACCTCTACATAGGTGATTTTATCAAAAAAATTCAGGAAAATAAAAATCTCGATGAAAGTATTGCAGTTTCCTGCTTTACTGCTACAGCAAAACTGAAGGTTATTGAAGATATCAGGTCATATTTTAGAGATAAACTTTCAATAGAGCTCGAACTTTTCAGCGCAAGTTCAACCCGGGACAATCTAACATTCAAAGTTATTGAAAAGGAGAATGAGGAAGAGAAATACAGTGCAGTACGGACACTTATTGAAAATAAGCAGTGTCCTGTAATTGTTTATGTCTCGCGTACCCGTAGAGCGTACGAAATTGCCAGGCGGTTAAGTGATGATGGAATTAATGCCAGACCATTTCATGGTAGAATGGATACAAAAGAGAAAATTGCAAATCAGAACGCATTTATATCGGGTGATGTACAGGTGATGGTAGCTACTTCCGCTTTTGGCATGGGGGTGGATAAAAAAGATGTGAAGATGGTTATCCATTACGATATATCCGATTCACTTGAGAACTATGTGCAGGAGGCAGGCCGGGCAGGACGGGATGAGAATATCAGTGCTGAGTGCTATGTGCTTTTTAACGAGGAAGACCTGGGTAAACATTTTATTCTGCTTAATCAGACTAAACTGAATATTAAAGAGATTCAGCAGGTTTGGAGGGCTGTTAAAGAGATTACAAGATTTCGCTCAACTGTTTCTAATTCGGCACTTGAGATTGCACGTAAAGCTGGTTGGGATGAAAATGTGAGGGAAATCGAAACCCGTGTCACTACTGCAATTGCAGCACTTGAAGAGTCCGGGTATTTAAAACGGGGCCAGAACATGCCGCGGGTTTTTGCCAGTAGTATTATGACAAAGACTGCTCAGGAAGCGATTGATAGAATTCAGATGTCCAAAAGATTTGATGCAAAACAGAAAGAGCAGGCTGTCAGAATCATCAGGAAACTTTTCTCCAGTAAAAGCAGAAAAATTAATAAAGATGATGATGGTGAGAGCCGGGTTGATTACATCTCTGACCACCTTGGGATAGTAAAAGAAGATGTTATCTGTATAATAAATCTTCTCAGGGAAGAAAGAATATTAGCTGATTCAAAGGATCTTACCGCATTCATCTATAAAAAAGAGAATCAGAACCGTTCATTGAAAATCCTGCAGTCTTTTGGCGGTATAGAAAGGAAGCTGCTGTCATTAATAGATGATGAAGAAAAGGTATATCATATTAAAAAATTCAACGAGGAGATAAGCACAGCAGGATTAAAGGACGTTTCACCACACAAAATTAAAAAGCTTCTGAACTTCTGGTCAATAAAAAATATGATCCGCAAGCACTACCACGACAGTAATCACGTTACGGCAGTATGCCTTCAGCCCACAGAGAATCTCAAATCCCGGCTGGAAAAACGACTTGGCATTGCAAAATTCATAATAGGATATCTCCACGGAAAAGCCCGCGAAACTTCAGAAGAGGGAGATGAAGTTCTGGTGGAGTTTTCTGTTCACGAGCTCAGAGAAAGTTATCAGCATGATCTAAACCTTTTCAAATCTAAAGATATTAAAATAGCTGATATTGAGGATGCACTCTTTTACCTTACCCGTATCGAATCGATCAAGATTGAAGGTGGTTTTCTTGTAACATACAATAAGTTAACAATAGAGAGGCTTGAACTTAACAATAAAAAGCAGTACAAGACGGAAGATTACCAAAAGCTGAATAATTTTTATGAAAACAAAATTCAACAGATTCACATCGTTGGTGAATATGCCAGAAAAATGTTAAGTGATTACAGGGATGCACTTCAGTTTGTGGAGGATTATTTCAGACTGAATTATTCCAGTTTCCTGAATAAATACTTTAAAGGAAGCCGCAAGAACGAAATACGCAGGAACATTACTCCATCAAAGTTCAGACAACTTTTTGGTGAGCTTTCGCCCTCTCAGCTAAAGATTATAAATGATCGGAGTCCCTGTATTGTGGTGGCTGCAGGGCCGGGAAGCGGAAAAACGCGCGTATTGGTTCATAAACTTGCATCACTTCTTCTGATGGAGGATGTGAAACATGAACAGCTTCTGATGCTTACATTTTCCCGCGCTGCTGCAACAGAATTCAAGAGTCGTCTTTATTCGCTTATAGGCAATGCCGCAAGTTTTGTGGAGATAAAAACATTTCACTCCTATTGCTTTGATCTGCTTGGCAAAATCGGAAATATTGATGAATCTGTTGATATTATCAAGCTTACTATTGACAGAATTAAGAGCGGAGAGGTAGAACCAAACAGGATAACAAAAACTGTTCTGGTAATAGATGAAGCTCAGGATATGAACCGTGAAGAATTTGCTCTTATTGATACATTGCTCGATCGCAATGATGATATGAGGGTGATTGCAGTAGGGGATGATGATCAGAATATATTTGAATTCAGAGGTTCGAGCTCGCAGTATATGGTAAAGCTTCTGCAAAAAGAAAATGCAGTTAAATACGAATTGGTTGAAAATTATCGCAGCAGGCATAATCTGGTCCAATTTACTAACCATTTTGTGGACACTGTCACCGGTCGATTGAAGAAAACACCTGTTGTTGCGCATAAATCCGGAAACGGAAATCTGAGAATTACCCGTTACAGGTGCAATAACCTGGTCACACCTGTGTTAAGAGAAATTCTTTCTGCAGATCTCGCAGGAACCACATGTGTTCTGACTTATGAGAATATGCAGGCGTTGCAGGTTGCAGGTCAGCTTATTAAGCAGGGTATGAATGCAAAGCTTATTCAGACCAACGACGGTTTTGATCTGTATAACATTTTAGAAATAAGGTTCTTTATCCACAAGCTGAATCTCAATGGAATCTCTTGTAAAATTTTCAATGATACATGGGACAAAGCAAAACGGGAATTGGAGAATACTTTCAGCAGAAGCTCCAGGCTCGAGATATGCAGAAGTATTATCGCAGAATTTGAACGGGCCAATCCTCGTGGTAAGTATAAGACCGATTTCGAGACTTTTTTAAGAGAGTCAAAATTGGAGGATTTTTATAAGGTGAGGGGAGAGGCCATAGTGGTATCGACAATTCATAAAGCAAAAGGGAAGGAGTTTGATAACCTTTATTTAATGCTGCAGAATTACAATCTGTTTACCAATGAAGCGAAGAGGTTACTTTATGTCGCTATGACCCGGGCAAAGAATAATCTTTATATCTATACAAACAACAATTTGCATTTTAGAAATATCAAAGTACAGAGTTTGGAAAATCGATATGATGATAACGAATACGCTGAACCCTCGCAAATAGTTATGCAGTTATCGTATAGAGATGTGTGGCTGGATTTTTTCAAAAATCGGCAGAAACAGGTTGTCTCACTATTGAGTGGTGATCAGTTATATGAATGTACCGATGGGCTGATGAATTCTGATGGCGTTGAGGTTCTCAGGTATTCCAAACGAACACAGGAGAAACTTGCCGAATTACATTCAAGAGGCTATAGCGTGGACTTTGCCAAAATAAACTTTATAGTAACATGGAAAACAAGTGAGGAGAAAGAGATACGGATCTTACTGCCGGAGTTACACTTAAATCGTAAAGTTTAGATTACTAATTTTTGATAATCATGTCCACCGGGCGCGAATGCCCGTAATTAATTTTTACTACCACTCCAGAGACAATTTATATTGTGTCTGCAGATGATAAAACTTCTGAAGTTTTAAATCTTCTATTTGATAACCTGTTACTATTTGGTTACAATTTAGTTATTATTTAATTTTTAGATATGGATATGGTTATTTAATATTAAATAGCTTCGGCTGTTACAAACTTGTTGAGGTACCAAATGCAAATGAAGTTGCGTTTTAATTGTCTTTTCTTGATTATAATTTTCCTGTTCAACCTGTCATTTTCCTCTCAGATCCTTTCAGGTACGGTTAAAGACGGGGCCGGGGCAAGTATCGAGGGTGCGACCGTACAACTGGTCATAGCCGATACATTCACGACTACGGATGCCTCGGGCAACTGGCAATTTGATTTGCCATCGTCCATAAAAATGCAGCGAATTAAAAATGGTTCTTTTTCGGTTGCTATCCAAAAGGGTCTGTTGGCTGTTACTATTAACGAACCCAATCTTCATGTGAAGGTCAGTCTTTACCAGCTCGACGGAACCCTTATTGATTGTGTGACTGATAAAAAGCTCCAGTCCGGGTATCATATTATAAATCCGATAAGGCAGTCTTTGCCGTCGAAAATAGTTTTGATAAAGGCCGATATCGGTGGTGCTGTGAGGTATTTTAAATTGCCGGTAATTGCCGGTATGGCCGGTCATATTGGTCCAGTCTCTAAGGGGGATAATAAAACTTCCAGGCATCTTGCCAAGGTGAGTGCAGTGATCGACACCATCAAAGTTACCAAAAGTGGTTATCAAGAAGCTTCTATAGCCATCGAATCCTATACATCCGGACCTCATCATATCGTTCTGAAAAAAGCCGGAGTTTCCTATCGTTTGCCGCCACCAAGTTATTGCCACGCCTGGGACTATGTCGAAGGCTGTATCCCGGGCGATCCCAGCAGTGCATGCGGTGGTGTCTGTTACACCATTAACGCATGCAGTGAGAACCAAACGTCGAAGCCTGGTGCCGATGTTGCGTTCATCTGTCCGAGATTCATGCTCTACAGCCCGGAGATGCTTCAGGCCGCGATTGATGACGGCAATGAAGAGTATCTCTACGCCGTTGTTGGCCACGACGTGGACCGCGGATTCATCGACGGCAACGATGAGAGTACCTGTTGCCAGTGCTACCAGATTATCTACGCCTGGCCGAGCCCGCATAACGAGCGGCAGGTTCAATTGAATCCTGACGATGTCAACAATCCGGCATCCGCGGTGCCTATTCCAAAACCGATTATAGCTCAGAGTTTCAACACCGCGGCTACGCAGAATACATTCGACATTTACATGGGAGGCGGCGGTTTCGGTGCTCACAACGGCTGCGGTCCAGGGCTTGGGGCGACCTCCACCTCCGGACAATACCTCTACGAAGCCTATCCCGAGGAGGGTGGCCACTCCGGCGGCGTGAAACCGATTACCCACTGGAGCGAGTGCAAGAACCAGTATCAATGGGTTACTGAAGAGAGCCTCGGGTCAAAAGAGTGTCAGGATAGAGTAACGGAAACCTGCAACGAGATTACCCATGCCGACCCGGATATTACCGAATATGCGAGAAACTCATGTATCAAGTCCAATCAGGTCGAATCTCTGCACCATGCCAACTGGTCCGTTTACGTGCGCCGCGTGGAATGTCCCGAAGCCCTCACCCGGGTTACCGGTTGCAAGCTACAGGACCAGGGCCTGCCTGAGGTGGACGGATTTATCACCGCCGAGCAGGCTGCAAAAGACGATTCTTTCTGGAAGCAAGGCTCCAACGGCAATATGTACGAGACCACTACCATGGAGGACTGCTGCCGCCCATCCTGCGCCGCGGCGAACTGGGTAGAAAAAAAAGGCCTCCCGGCCGACCCGGAATACAACGTCTTTTATTCCTGTGACCGAGCCGGGGTTCCCTTTACCGAACCGGAAAAATAGCCGACCTATTCTCAGAACATGGTTGGCTATTGATATTGTGATTGATCAGATGTAAATCAAGCATGGGTTAATCCCCCTCATCGGGTATAAATAGCGGTGCAGACATTTTATCTGCATTACCCCTTTGTTTCGGCTTTTCCAGATTTTTCCCTAAGCTTTTTCGGATTTACTCTAAGCTTTTTCGGATTTCAGGTCCGTTAAAATGGTTTAAGCGACCATTCAAATGGCTTAGAGATTGATGTTTTAAAAAAGATCTTCCTGCCAAAGCGCAAGAATAATCATTTTAACATTTAATCTTCAGATATTAAATAGTTCCAAATCTGTTACCGGCTCCGCTTTCGAATTTCTGATTTTCCTGTTTTTTCCCATTTAGAATTTTCTCCTAAGTATGGTAAGGCATGCGCCATTTATTAGTTACTGCTAAGCTTGCGGTTGAGTGCGTCAGAATGCGAGCAGTGTTGCCTACGAAATTTGAGACAAAACCTTTTTAGTTACATAAGTATTTTAAAATTGGAACGATACATAGCTTTCCACACGCCCCCAATATCAGTTTTTAGTTGTATTTTGGTTCTGTTTCGTATTTCTATATTAAAATTTCGAATTTTTAATTGCTACTGCGGGGGTCGTGTGCGCTCGGCGAGTATGAAAAATTTTAATCTCTTAAGAATTCAGGTGTAAATTTATCAAATTGGCTGATATTTTAACCATACATAATTAATAAAACGCTCTATAGTCGGGTTTCAATTTCTTGCAATGATCGTTCACTTAGCCCTCTGATACGTTCTGTGGTTATACAAGAAAGCTTGAGAGATGTCAAAACCTGTACGAAATCTGTTTGCTTTTTGCATCTTTTGGTACCTTGCATATGATATCCCGCTCTAGTGTAATAGTGATCCTGTTTGAACAGGGGGTATCCTTTTAATTAAATTACATTAATTGCGGGAAACAGACAAACCCCGCAATTAAAATTGCAGTCAGGTTCAATTTAGCACTTATAAACAAAGTGTAAATATAATCTTTCGATACCCAGAACAGTAAAATTTGAATATTCCCCTTTATACAAGCCTGAAAAGCAGTATAAATGGATCATTTTGTCAATTAATTTTAAAAATGTACAAGTCTTTGCACATGTTCACTGACATTTAATGGTATGTATATTTGTAAAATTTAAGTGAAAATATCTTCCTACCCGCTTCGGTATTTGAATTTATGTATTTTGAATATTCCAACCCGTTTTGACCGTATTTCTTTTATAACATCATTTGAGATATATGTTTTGAAATTTTATTGTTAATATATCAGGAATTTATTTGGTAAGGCATGCGCCCTTTATTAGCAACTGCTACACTTGCGGTATAGTACGTCAGAATGCGAGCTGTGTTGCCTTCGAAAATTTGAGAAAGACATCCGTGGGATGATGATTATACAAATGATGAACAATGGCCATATCAGGTCCAATTCAGATACACAAACCTGCTCAGACTGGAAACAGAAACACAAAAACCTCTGGTGAGAAACCCAGCATGTATGAATCCAATCTTTTCGGCACGAACGATTTATCTGTTTCAAAATCACAAATGGCAGGTTACGACTTTATCGGGTAAAGAGATTAAAAGTGGCTACGGAAAAGTTCTGGATATCAGTGTGCTTTCGGGCGGAGTGTATATGTTAAGTTATTCAGGCAGACATTTAAGATTCATGAAAAGACAAGTGTGTTAAAGTAAATAAAAGTTATGCTTATGGTGTGTGATATAATATTTATGTAACGAAGCTGGGGAATTTGTTACCTTGATGAAAAAAGGTTTCGAAGAAATAAGCTTCTGTTGGCGGGACAACCTTTAGAAAGAAGAGTCTCAAAAACCGCTACTACCCAGAGTTGTGTCTGAGACAGTTGAGCCTGAACTGGACTACGGGGTATTTACGCAAATTTGGTTTAAAAATGAAGCGTTTGCGGATATTTCACATCGATAGTGGGTATTTACAATTCACCCAATAAATCAGACCGATCATTTCTGACCGGCCATCTTATTAAAACTTTTCTATTTAGTAAAACGGATGTCAGTTTCTTTTTCTACTGACGATACCGGCAAGACCAAGAAGACCAAGACCAAGAAGAGAAACGGTAGTTGGTTCCGGTACTGATGCAGGAGCATCGGTATAATTAATCGCTAATGTTGAGCTTAAAAGCCTGAAATTCTGACCGAATCCTTGAGAAGTACGAGTAACGGTAATATCGTACGATCCATCTTCTACCGAAATTTCTGAAGAAACGTCAAAAACATGTTCACCTGAGATGTCATAATAATTAAATATCAAGAATCTGGTATTATCTGGAGTCAAACTATTAGTAGTTAGTCCAATTGTTACTTCACCCTCTTCCCACAAACCATCCTCATCTCCCAAAACAAGTGAAAGTGTTGCGTCATTAATAGATTCGGCTGCAGGATCAAACGTGATATCATGAGTATAGGTAAATTCATCTACCCCGAAAGAACCGAAATAAACACCATTCAGGTCTATTATTCCATTTATTCCTATTGGAAACTCATTTCTATCACTGAAATCAACAACATCTGAAATAAAACCTGCAAAAACCGATGAAACAGTCATCATAAGAAAGGTTCCAATAACTACTATTTTTTTCATAAAACATCTCCATTAATTGAAAAACATAAAATTCTTTAAAAGGATTACCTGCTGATTAGCAACAAATATGTAGCAACAAATATGCCAAATATAAAGTTGGCTGTAAATATCCTGATCAGTAGTGTCATGTAAAAATGATCAATGGCGATTTTGGCTGTTTAAAAACAATATCATGATACCGTTTTAGAAGATAGGGCTGATTTATTTATCAGATTAAAATTCAATAATACTGATAATGTGTAAAATTTTTCTGAATGTGTTAAGGATTCCTTACACTTTACCATCATGTTTTCTGAAGGGATTGTTTGTGTATGCCCCTCCTGATTATATTTTGTCAATAAAGATGCCTTAAAAGTGGTGTGAAGCTATACCTTATACCCGCACATGGTGAGCCGGTCATTTCCAAAATTGATCCGGTGCTTTTCGGCAAACAAAGCCCCTGATTTTTTGGTAGAGCCGGTTAAAAACGAGTATAATAAGTTTCTATGAAATTGAACAAAACCACCCGAAAATCAAATTTCCTTCGCGGTGAAATCCCCTTGGAGTTAAAGATATTAGATGGTTATAATGGATTTGGTTGGATCAGATAATAGAGCTGTTCTATTATCTGTTTTAAAATATTACAGTAAATTAGTATATCCTGTTTTTACAATTCTGCCACATTCTGCTCTGATAAGATAAATTCCATTTCTGAATCCTTTTTAATTCAGTTCAATCTTTTCGGCTCCTGAAATCGTATTGATATTTTTTGAGAGCACCAATTTTCCGTTTAAAGAGAATATACGGATTTTAACCATTTCTGATTCTGCTGCGTATATACATAGTACCCTGTTTCTGAAACTGAAATATAATCCTTTTTTTATTTCACTTTCAGTATTTATTATTGCACTGGTATCGCGATCAAGAATAAGTTTATCAATATTTGGCCCCCCTTGATCATCTGTTGATGTTAGTGTAATGGTATTGTATTCTTTGTTAAGTGCAAGCGTAATATTTTTGGACTGCCAGGTAGTCCAGTCTGTTGTTGCTTCAAACTCAATAGATGATATCTGTTCCGATCCATTTACAGATATCGACATTGTCCGTGACACACCTGAACCATTTGAAAAAATGATAGAGACGCCCCTTTCACCTGCATTATGGACATAGACAGGAAGCTTGGCAGAAGAACCGGTTTCATTATCAAAGTTAACATATGCACTGCCGGAGAAACCGGCATTTTTGTTTTCCTGTACCGAGTTATTCAGCACTGCATATTCTGCTTCATAGATAAAAAGGTCCAAAGGCACGAATGTGGCTGTTACTGTAAGATCATTATTCAAGGAAGAAATGGTACAGAAAGAATCTGTGCCTGTATAATCGCCTGACCATTTATTGAATGTCCACGCGTTATTTGAAGAGGCTATAAGAGTTAACGTCATATTTTGAACTATTTTGGAACCTTCCGGTATCTGTGTGATAGAACCGCCGGGAGTCGCCTGGGTTACAACAGAAAAATACTGTCTGGTATCTTCGACAAAATAAGCTGTTACAGACTTGTCATCGTTCATATTCACAGTTAACGGATTGGAGTTTCCTGAAAGATCTCCACCCCAGTGATCAAAAATCCAGCCTTCATTGGGTGATGCTGTTAAGGTTACATTTTGTCCATCAGAGTAACTGCCACCTTCCGGAGTTACTGTTCCCTGATCTTTTGCTACGGTAATTGTGAGGTTGTATTGCGTATTAGCTGCATCAATGTTATTAGAAACGGAACCTAATCCACCCATTGCATTTGCTGCACGAACTGTATATTTCCCCGAACCTGATGTTATTTTACAGTTGTTGGATGTAACGCATTTATAAAATTTATTGTCCCTGAAAATTATCCAGCAGAGCGCACTGTCATTGTCGTTCCATTTGAGAGTTGAGTCTGAAAGGCTGACCACTGGGGAACGCATCTGCTTTGTATATATTTCGGGCTGCCAGTTGTCATTACCACTCAATACATTGTTTACGGTATATTGTGAAGCTTCAGTGGCAGACAATACAGGATTCAGAGTAACCGTTTTGCCATCTATTGTGTATTTAGTACGCCGGTTACTGAGGTCGACCAATGAACCGGAAACTGTTTTACTTCCATATTCTGCAAAAATATCAGGAACGACAGATGAGCAGAACTGGATCAATGCGAATTTTTTTAATCGGGGCTAAGTACAGCTTTCCACAAGCCCTCAAGCTGAAGTAACAGAGCTGCAATAAACTGCTGCGGGAGTCGTGTCCGCTTCAACATGATATTAAATCTTGACATCAAAGGGCGCACGATTCGTATTCCAGCCCAAACCGGCCACCTGATCCGAAAGCTAAAGCTACATGCTCTGCTTAAGTAAGTGAACATGTTTTCCACAGTTTCGTTATTGATTTAAAGGAGTCCAAAACTAATCAAACACAACCACCCGATCCGTCCCGGATCTCCCGAATGTCTCTGGTGCGTACATTTCTTCTGCTTTTGCCGGAGGAACCACGAAATTCCCGGGTGTTGTGGCCCGTGCATAGTATACATATTCGTATACGCCTCCGTACACCAGAGAAGAAAACGCTTCCACACGCTCATCACGCATGTTCTGGTGTTCATACCAGGGTCTTGACCACCACCAGAATCTGTTTTGCGAAGATTCCTGCGGAAGCTCACCTGTAACTGCAATTGCCGGGTTCAGCACTTCAAGACCAGCCGGAAGCGGATCGACAAGCGCCACATGGTACCTTCTACCAGATGCAACCATCTTTACTGTCACCTTGACCTTTGCACCTGCTCTGATTTCCCAGACTCCGTCTTTCCTGTGTACTACGTCTTCTTTATCATCCATACCCTCATAGTTTCTCTCAACATGAAAACCATGATCTGCAGGATCAAGAGTCAGGCTTTTTGGTGCATAATTCATCCCGATCCGGTAATACATTCGCCCCTTGCCATCCTTTTGCAAGACCAGATTCTGCGAAGAATCCTCATCTGCCAAATAATGCATCGGGACATTTATCTGATGAATTTCGGTTGTACGCCCACTAAAAGTGTGTTCACCTGCATATTGAGAGCCAAGCCACGCGCGTGCTATAAAATCCGGTGTCCGGGATTCAAACTTTTTGAAGTAAGAATCAAGAGCCAGTAGGACAAAACCATTTTCCTGTGTGTTTCCCCAGCGGCCTGCTTTTCGGTGAGCGAGCAGCCCCCGGACAAGCTTTGGTATCAGATCCGATTTTGGTCGTGCTCTCATCAGTCCTTCAAGAACCACTGCATCCGCGCGTCGTGAAGAGTGGAAAACAAGGTGATAATCCTGTTCTGAAAAATCTTGTGTAAACTGCGCTGTACTGGCTGTTTCGTGCACGCGGTTTTGGAGATGACTAATAATGCTGTTAACCTCAGTTGACTGAGGTGAGTTGGAGAGGGTATAGAGAATCCAGCCCAGTGATCCTATGCTCCACTCCTCAAGCGTGGTCTCTTTCAGTAGACTGCGCGCTTTTACCTCATCGAAATCGCCGCCGACTGCCCTTACATACAGCGAGTATGCGATCACCGTTCGTCGTGCCCATGAAGAGTAGAAATCCGGGATGTAGCGCTCAATATTGGCTGTATACGAATTTGCGCGCTGGCGTACCTTTTGGGGAACATTGTATCCTTTCGCCTGTGCACGGGTTAGCGCATGTATAACATGCAGGGATGAAAAAGGATAAGAAGTTTGATGAGGTCTCCAGAAACCAAAGCCTCCATCCTGGTTCTGGCGACTTGCAAGTTCCTTGATATCTTTTTCCATTTGTTTTTTGATTTGTTCCGATGATGGAATCTCCGCGACATCAAACGATTGCAAGACATCCTGAAGAGCTGCAATGGAGATTATTCTGGAAGCCAGTTGCTCCGATCCTGCAAATTGATAATTGTATAGATATATAAAAGCATCTGTAAGTGCCTGAAGTGCAGTGGATGATGTTGATACCTGCACTCCGCCAAATTGCGGCCATATTTCACCTGGCCGTTTTACCACATGGGAAACCGCACCTTTATCTAAAGTCCCGTATGTTGCAAATGCTTCTGAAGTCGCGGGGGTCCAGACCGGAAAATCAAAGGATGCTGCATCTGCAAAACCGGCAGTTAAAGCTGCGATCTGAAAGCGAGCTGTACCGGCCGCCATAGTGGAAGCCGGGAAACGCACCTCTACGCGATCATTTGCAGGGACTTCTACTTTGTAGCCCTGTGCCTTAAGGTTTACATTCTGAGCGCGGGAGACCAGCTCTACATTCATCTTTTTATCTGTCTGGTTCTGCAGAACAACAGGGAGCTCAAAGGTGTCTCCAAAGTTCAGAAACCGGGGTGGACCTGGTCGCACCATAAGGGGTAGACGTGCGGTCATATTACTCTCTGAAGTCCCGAAGCGCCTTGGTCCATCGGCAGCAATCACCATTATTCTGTAACGTGTCAGATTGTCAGGTAATTTGACATTTACACTGAGCTTTCCGTTTTTGTCTGTAAGTCCGGCAGGATGAAATGCTGCGAGAGGGTTGAAATCTGAGCGGATTGCAATGTTGTTATAAGACACGGTTTCATCCTTAGCCAATCCGGCTCCATAACCCATACTTTTTTTAACTACTCTTCCTCTACCACCAGCTTTCAGGCTTGCGGTCCCTCTTAGCACGTCATCTATATTGTCCGGATTTGCACTTTGTGTGAAATCTTTTGCATCGGCGAGTACTACGAATGGGCGGTTATGTGAAGCGGATACAAGTGCCGGCCGGGTCCTGTAGAACACCTCTACAGGATCACTCATCTTGTAGTTTGATAGAGCCAGAATAGCTTCATCCACAACCACGACTGCAACTTCTGCACCCGGCACAGGTCTGCCCCTGTCATCTTTAACATGAATTTTTATATCCGTGCTCTCACCCGGGCTAAGTGCAGTCTTGTCAGGTTTTGCAACTACGTCCAGAGTGCGTTGAGTTGGGGGGATAGAGAGATTAATTGTCCCGTTTGCAAGGGCTGGCTGCACGGGCAGGGAACTATCTGGTGTTCCGTCGTTTCCTGCACGAGGCACGACTCCAGAAACATGTACCTTCACATGCACCGGCCAGGATCATGCACAAAGAGTTGGTCTGATTTCTCTCTACCTGAAACGGTCAGTAACAGCAAAGTCCACTTGGGGAGTTGGATATGTACTGTGTCCTAACAGAAAATACTATTCTCACCCGTTCGTTTATGGAACTGACAAAGAAACAGGTGTAGGATTACTGGGACTTGGTGCATTTCTCACATTCAGGGAACAAAAATTAACCATTACTCTGCATGGCAATTTTGTTAATGATAATAAATTCAAAACAAACTCCAATCTCATCTATTCACTGGACGCGATGGTATACTTTGAACTCACGCCACACCTCTCCCTTGGTCTGAACTACTGGAACCGATATAACAGTAACTTCTTTGATAATTTAAATAAATCCGGGATCAATCCTTTCCTGAACGCTTCCTTTAGAAATGTACATTTCAGATTTGGACCGGTGTTTAGTTTTTTGAGATATCCTTCAGAATTTGAAAACCGGTTCAATATGCAGGGAAATCTTGGGTATAAATTTGAAAGGAAAACCAAATGACTTTTTCCTTTTCTTGCTTATCAATACTGATCGCTCTTTGTTTTCTCAGATGTTCTGAAAACAACTTTTTACCCGCAAAATTTGAAACAGAGCCGGACAGATATATTGGACACAATACTATCGATAAAGGATTTTTAGTGGAAAATAACGAAAGATCCGATTATATCAGTTATACACAGATACACCGATACCATATAGATATAGATTCAGGATTTTTATACAGACTCGATTATACCACTCAACACCCTTTCCTGATAGATCTTTACGTAACAGACCGTTCAGACACAACATTAATGTTTGATCTTGCATCACGTTTTGCCTCGGGCTCATTACCACTTATAATCTCTGCAAGAAGGACTACCTTACAGATCGATATGTATATCATACCTGATTTTTCGAATCAACAGTATTCTTTGAGTGTCATAAAAGATTCTCTTCATAATTTATACGGTTCATATCCGGACACTGGTAGTCCTGATATCAACGACAAATCTGCATGGCATTTTTTAAATGACTCAATAGCCGAGAATACTATCTTTTTTGATCATATAAATCGAAAGTACCACTATGCCATACCACTTGATTCATTTGAATTGTGTGCCATTCAATTGAGATCATCTTCTTCCTTACACAGACACGTTTTTACCGATATAGTAGCTGCACAGAATAGCGATAGAATTTTAATTGACACCACAATAACCCGAAAAGCTTCTTTAGTGTTTCTTTCGGGGATGGTTGAAACCCCTCGCCTTCAGGCGAAGTTATGTTATATTTTGTCGCTATGCGACATTATAGATTAGGATCTCATACCAAAACCGATTTGAAAGTTCATTTAATCTG
>Ga0209723_1002927_pt1 | contig 21724 bp, 19 predicted proteins | sample BiotimSIPDNA_2_FD_185750 | JGI IMG/M metagenome (GOLD analysis project Ga0209723, IMG submission 185750) | Anaerobic biogas reactor microbial communites from Washington, USA - Biogas_R2 time_0 SIP DNA (SPAdes) (version 2) | ecosystem: Engineered > Bioreactor > Anaerobic > Unclassified | place...
TATCAGCCAAAAGTTTATCAAAATAGTTGCAGCTGGCCAATGCAAGCACTATTTTAAACTCATAAGTTAAAAAGATCAAAATACCTATCAGCTACCTATCAGCTATAAAGAGAGACGCACAGGAACTTGGGAGACCCGTTATGCTCCATGATAATTTCATGGTAGGACATACCAACAACAAAGAAGGATGTCCGAAGGTATTTCGGGAGTCGGATCAGTTCATAATACTCTGAAGTCTGCCGGAATCTGAAAAAGACTCTTCTTGAACTCCTGCAAAGTTGGCAAAACTGCCACCGAAACGAAACAAATCGCACCTTTGACCTCATTGATCCGTTGTTCCAACTCCTCATTGTCTCTGGCATGAATCATCGCATAAAGATTATAGGGCCAATCAGGAAAAGAACTCCTTCGATAGCAGTGAGTAATGTAAGGAAAAGCAGAAAGAACTTCTCCTGCATCATCACATTTTCCACTTTCAACCTGGAATGCTACCATGGCGTTGAAACGGTATCCTATCCGGTCATGCTTGACAATCCCTGCAAAACGCCTTATCACTCCACGACTGATATATTCCTTAATCAGCTCTATAGTCTGTGATTCATCAATTCCTAATTGCTTTGCAAAGTGCTCGAAAGGCCTAGATTCAAACCGGATCGGCTTCTGAAGAACAGAAAGATTCTTCAAGTCTTTTTCTTTATCAAACATCGAGTTTCAGTCCTATTTTATACACTTTTTCTGCTGGAAATTCCTTGATATCAATAACACCACGCATTTTGCGTAATCTTTCAAGTAAAATATCTTTCTGATTTGCACTGCTATAAATAAGTGTAAACCACAGGTTAAGTTCACCTTCACGGGAATAGTTATGGGTGATCTCATCGATATGCTGTAACTCTTCTGCAACTTCAGCAATATTGTTCGGTTGCACTTTCATACCGATAAGCATTGTAGAATATCCGATACTGTTCCAGTTGATTACCGCTCGAACCGCTCTCAGAATACCGGAATCGGATAGTTTTTTAAGTATTTCTATACATTGATCTTCTGAGATTCCCAGCTTCTTTCCAATTGCCTCGAACGGATGAACCGATAATGGAAAATCATTCTGGACAAGATTTAACAAATCTTTCTCTAATTTATCCATTTTTACCTTTGTTTAATGCGTCTTGAACTGTTTTGACTAGTGATGCGACAGTGGCATTTTCCGCGATAAAGATTTCTCCCTGGTGATATTTTCGAACTGTCTGTGCAGTAATATCTCCTATACAACATGGGATAACCGACAAATCCTTACACTCAGGATTATTAAAGAAAAACTCAACTGTCGATGAACTTGTGAAAAGCACATAATCTCCATCTTTTACAGGACAGTCAAGATCAGTTCTCTTAAGGGTTTTATACACCGGTAACACAGTTACTGATGCACCACGTTCTTTTAGAGTCAATGGCAGGATTTCTCTTGCCTGTGAAGCCCTGGGAATAAGAATGTTTTCTCCATTAAGATTTTCCGGCAGAATGCTTGTGATACCCTCAGCAACATATTTCTCCGGGACACCATCAGGAATTAACCCGAAATCGGAAAGCACCTTTGCTGTACCTGCTCCGATAGCAAATATTTTCTTTCCATAAAGATGCCGCATATCAATACCGTTTTTTAACATTGATTTAAGAAAGATCCGTACACCATTGGGACTGGTAAATATTACCATTGTGAATGGCTTGAGGTATTCGAAATTTATCATGTCCAATGGTTGAGGATCAATAACCAGTACTGGCCAGGGAACAACTGTAGCTCCGATTTCATACAATGTTCTGATCAGCTCATCAGATTGCTCCGGCGTACGGAGAATTACCACTCTTTTTCCTGCCAGAGGCGGAGTTTTGTACCAGTTCAATGATGAGGCAAACGAAGCGGTTTTCCCCACTACAAAAGCTGCAGGTGCAGTTATCTGATCTCTTTCCTTTAATGCAGAAATATTATCCAGCGTACCGATTATAACCTGTTGATCAGGAAGCGTACCATTACGGATAATAGCAGCAGGTGTCTCTCTGGTGAATTTGCCTTCTGATAATAATTTTTTGATTATCAAATCGATATTCTGCATCGCCATCAGAAAGACAATCGTGTCTGCTTCTGGCAATTGAAGATTTTCAACTGATTCTCCAGCCATCAGATGTCCGGTAACTATGGCAACTGACCTGGAAAGACTGCGGTGAGTAACCGGAATACCAGCCCAGGCAGGTGCTGCAAGTGCCGAAGAGATCCCGGGAATTATCTGATAGGGGATACCCTGTTCCTTCAGATATTCCATCTCTTCACTTCCTCTGCCTAATAGAAGCGGATCACCTCCCTTGAGACGAACCACCATCTTTCCCTCCATGGCATGGCTGACTAATAAACGATTTATTTCTGCCTGCTCACTGGAGGGTTTACCACCTCGTTTACCCACATAGATTTTCTGTATCCGGTCAGGCAATGTAGCTATAAGTAAATTATTAACCAACGCATCGTAAATCACCACATCACATTGTTCAAGAATTTTTTTGCCCTTTACCGAGATCAATTCAGGATCACCAGGCCCTGCTCCAATAAGGTAGACACATCCAGAATTATTATTCATGAATATCCTGTTTTTGTTCGAATTTATTAATCAACCGATCCGTTCTTGCACAAAACTTTTCCCACCCATACTGCTGAATGAATTCCATCGGATCGATATCAAAGAGTTCCTTCCAGAAAAGACATCGATGCTGCGGATCAGACAATAGTGAACGGACATGAATGCGAATTTCAGCCATGTAGGATGCAAGTTGCGTATATTCAGTTCCGATTATATCGGCTATTTTCTTTTTAATATATCGGGAAAGACGCGGGCTGGCAGCATTGGTGGACACTGCGATGGTGATATTGCCTCTGTTTACTATTGCAGGCACGATGAATGAGCAAAGTTCAGGTTGATCTACAATGTTACAGGGGATACCAAGCATTGCAGCTTTTCTGGAGATCGCTGTATTGATTGCCGGTGTATCTGTTGCACCTATAATCAGGGTATATTTTTTCTGAATATCATTTTCAGAAAAAGAACGTGTAACCATAGTAATCCGTTTAGCCAGAAGGGAAAAGTGCGGATTGAAATGTGAAGCAATAACAGTTACCACTGCATCTGCACGAAGGAGACCAGTTACTTTGCGTAATGCTACCCGGCCACCGCCTACAACCAGACAATCTTTACCACTGAGATCAAGCATGACAGGATAGAAAGACACCTTTAATTACCTCTTCCCAGTAACTTGTTACTCAATTCTTTTCCTAAATCTACCGATGCAGACATGGGACCGGACACACTTTTCTCCACAAATTGATCTGTAAGTGGATCAACATAAAAGCCTTTCATTTCTAACATGTCTCCAGAAATGTTGGTGAACATGCCAAAAGGAGTGCGACAATCAAATCCCAAACTGGTCAATGCGCTCAGTTCTGCAAGAGAAATAATTCGCTGTAAGCCATCTCCTGCCTTAAGACAAAGATCACGAACCCTGTTGTCGGATTTTCTGGTTTCCAGAGCGATTACTCCCTGGCCGGGAGCAGGATAGAAAGTTGAGGGATCGAAACGCCATGAGATTTTATCCTGAAGCCCCAAACGAATAAGACCAGCTTCAGAAAGAACGATTCCATCATAAAAGCCCTTTTTCAGCTTTGACAATCTGGTGTCAATATTTCCCCGTATATCGGAAAACTGAAAATCAGGTCGTAAACGGGAAAGTAAAGCGCGTCTTCGCATGCTGCCAGTACCAATGACAGCATTCATCGGAAGTTTATCTAAGGGAAGATTGTCACGGGAAACAAGAACATCACAAACCGATTCTGGTGTGAAAAATGCACACATTTCCAAATCAGAAGGAATATCTGAGGTGATATCCTTAAAACTATGCACGGCAATATCTATAACTCCATCGAGAAGCGCCTGCTCCAGCTCTTTTATGAAAACTCCCTTACCACCAATCTGAGAAAGGCTTGTGCGCTGGTCCTTATCCCCGGAAGTCGCTATTTTTACAATTTCAATATTTAAAGAAGAATCGGCTGCTCTCAATCGTTTTGCGGCAATGTCAGCCTGAGCAAGTGCCAGTTTGGAGCCACGAGTACCCAATTTTATTGACATAAACATTCACACCTGCTTTTAAACCGGTACCATCGGATGAATTCATTTACCTGTTGTCTGATGATTTTCTCTATTGCCCTCAATTCATCCATTCTGTTGCCCAGCCGCTCATTTGCTGTTGTACGGAGATCATCGATACAGACCAGTTTCACATTTTCCATAGTTCCAAGTGCCGGATCAGCGTTGCATGGAGCACCAAGATCGATAATTAACAGTGGATTTGATCGATCCCTCACATGGGACTGGTTAAGAATACATTGCTGTGATGCAGTAGCCAAAAGAACTATATCAAATTTCTTCAGGCTTTCAGTAAATCTGTCAAATGACACATGTTCAGCATCGAAATGTTCACAAAAACGTTTTGCCCGTAAATCGGTTCTGTTGCTGATGCCAATTTTGCCAGGATTCATAGGATGTAATCTTTTCAAGGCACGAAGACCCATCGAGCCTACGCCCACAACAAGAATACGTTTATCAGACAAGTCATCCGTAATCTCTAACATCTTTTCGACAGCTATTGATGCAATAGACAAGGCTCCACGACTGGCAGCGGTTCTATTTCGCACCTGTTTTCCGGTAGCTATAGATTGCTGAAATAGACGGTTAAGATATGAAGCTGTTTTTCTCTTTTTAAAACAGACAAAGTATGCCTGACGAATCTGGCCAAGAATTTCATGTTCTCCAAAAACCATCGATTCAACACCAGAAGCCACTCGAAAAAGGTGCTCCACAGCTGCTTCACAACGATAATTTGTAAGATGTTCTTTCAAGGTAGAAAAGGGTATGTGATGAAAATCAGCCAGGTATTTGCTCAGCCATGATGAAGCTTCATCATGATCTTTACATACATAGTAGATTTCTATTCTGTTACAAGTGCACAAAGCAACTGTTTCATGCAAAGGTGCGTTTGGTGGTATCGAATCAAGGAAATGCTGAAGTCTTTCTTTTTCCAGATACAGCTTATCCCTCATGTAAATAGATGAGCTGCGGAAATCGGTAACCAGAGCACCAACATGCAGCATTATTTAATCTCCTTACTCAGAATACTGAGTGCTGCATCATTTTTATCGATTGCGTTGTCTATTTCAGTATCATTATGCGCTGCAGAGATAAACCATGCCTCAAACTGTGATGGAGGCAGATAGATCCCTTCCTTAAGCATAGCATGAAAATATCTGGCGTATCTTGCAGTATCACATTGCTTTGCATCATCATAAGAAAGTATTTGATTGTTCTCTGTAAAAAACAGGGTCATCATCGACCCAACACGGTTACAGACAGCAGGAATTCCCAAAGATTTACAACTTTTAATAATCGATTGGGCAAGACGATCCGCATTCTTTTCGAGTTTCAAATAGATTTCAGGATTGTTTTTTATTGTCTTCAGAGTCTCAATACCGGCTGCTACAGCCACAGGGTTACCACTGAGAGTTCCGGCCTGATAAACCGGTCCTGAAGGAGAGATCATTGACATGATTTCTTTTTTGCCTCCGTAAGCTCCAATTGGCATACCCCCGCCAACGATTTTTCCCAAAGTGGTAAGATCAGGTTCAATTCCATAAAGCATCTGAGCACCACCGGAAGATACTCTGAATCCGGTCATTACTTCATCAAAGATAAGAAGAGATCCATTATCAATGGTAATTTCCCTTAATGCCTGCAAAAAGCCATCTGCTGGTGCAACCACTCCCATGTTACCGGCTACAGGTTCAACTATAATAGCTGCGATTTTGTTTCCATGTTCTGCAAAGAGCGACTTTACAGAACCAATATCATTGTATTTGGCAAGAAGAGTACAGCTTGCTACAGATTCCGGAACACCTGGACTGTTCGGTACACCAAGAGTGGCAGCTCCTGAACCTGCTGCAATAAGAAAGCTGTCCCCATGGCCGTGATAACATCCTTCAAATTTGACAATCAGATCACGTCCGGTGTATCCACGGGCAAGTCTTATGGCACTCATGGTTGCTTCAGTTCCTGAACTGACAAGCCTCACCATCTCTATTGATGGAATCATGGAGATGATTAGTTCGGCAAGTTCAGTTTCTGCTTCTGTGGGAGCTCCGAAACTGGTTCCGGATTGCGCAGCTTTTACTATCTGTTCAATCACTGAAGGAAAAGCATGCCCCAGAATCATAGGCCCCCAGGACCCTACGAAATCGATATACGTATTACCATCAATATCTGTAAGAAAAGCTCCATTTGCTTTCGAGAAATAGACTGGTATTCCACCAACACCTTTAAAAGCCCTGACCGGTGAATTCACACCACCTGGAATAATTTTTCTGGCTTTTTCAAACGCAGCTTCACTTCTACAATACTGGTTCATATTTCAACTGGCTCCGTTTCGCTTTGAAGGCTGATAGAGACATTGTGTTTCTTCACCCAGATAATCGCCGTTTATGGCAAACGCACGTGCCCTGCATCCACCACAGATTCTTCTGTATTCACAATACCCGCACTTGCCATGATATTGATCGACTGCACGAACTTCCTGAAAAAGAGGTGACTTCTCCCAGATCATTTGGAAATCATAATCGCAAGCACGAAGATCTCCTGCTTCTTTTTCAAGAAAACCGCAGATCTGAACTTTACCTGTATTAGAAATAAATGCAAAGCCCTGTCCTCCAAGACATCCTTTGGTCATGGCGTCAAGGCCATGGGTTTCTCTGGTGACTGCTCTTCCGGCTGCCTTTTCCCTTTCCCGAAAAACCCTATAATAATGAGGCGCACAGGTTGGTTTGACAGTGATTGCAGACGACAATTGACGTTCATAAATCCAGTTTAGGGTCTGTTCATATTGGGTAGGGGAGATCATCTCATCCTGAAGTTCTTCAGCTCTACCCATAGGAACAAGAAGAAACGGATGAAACGATACAGCTCCCAGTTTTACAGCCAGATTATAAATATCCGGCAACTCTGCAAGATTGCTTTTGGTAATGGTTGTATTGACCTGAAATTCCAATCCTGCTATTCTGGCTACTTCGATTCCTTTCATCAATGCCTGAAAAGCTCCTGGCACACCACGAAAGCAATCATGACTTGACTCAGTAGCACCATCTATGCTTACACTGATTCTTGCTATTCCCGAATCGATTAATGCCTGACAATTTTCCTTATTCAATAAAGTTCCACAGGTGGCCATGACCATACGAAGGCCCTTGTCGGTTCCATAACGTGCAAGCTGGTAAATGTCTTCCCGAAGCATTGGTTCACCACCGGTGAGAATGATAATGCACTTACCGGTGGAAGCAATAGAGTCGATGATTTTGATACACTCACTGGTGGAGAGTTCATTTGCATATTTTTCTTTTATAGCAGAAGCACGGCAATGCTTGCAGGAGAGAACACAGGATTTAGTGAGTTCCCATGCAATAAGTCGCAACTGTGGAATAGAAGATTGGGAAGGTACATTCATTAAAACTTCTCTTCCTGCAAAAGTTCACATGCCTGATCTGCATGATAAGAAATAATTAAACCGGCCCCAGCTCTCTTTATAGAAGTAAGGATTTCCATTATCACTCTGTTTTCGTCAATCCAGTTATTCTGAGCGGCAGCCTTTACCATCGAATACTCACCGCTTACATTATAGGCCGCAACAGGAACATTGAATTTGCTTTTTACTCTGTGAATTATGTCCAGATAGGATAAAGCCGGTTTAACCATTATTATATCGGCTCCCTCCTGCAGATCCAATTCAACTTCTCTTAATGCTTCAATGGCATTTGCAGGGTTCATCTGATAGGTTTTTCGATCACCAAATTTTGGTGCGCAATCTGCAGCATCGCGGAAAGGCCCGTAAAAGGCAGAAGCATATTTTACAGCATAAGACATGATAGGGGTATCGGAGAATCCCTGGGAATCCAGAGCCTTTCTGATTGCTCCAACTCTTCCATCCATCATGTCACTGGGTGCAACAATATCTGCACCAGCAATAACATGAGATAATGCCTGCTTTGCCAATATTTCGATTGTGCGTTGGTTGTCTATCTTGCCATTTACCACAACACCGCAATGCCCATGGGTGGTATATTCACAGTTGCAAACATCGGTTATCACCAAAATATCATCATCAAATTCATTTTTAATGGCCCTTACAGCCTGTTGAACTATGCCGTTTTTGTCAGCGCCAACTTCTCCGGTTTCATCTTTAGATTCCGGGATTCCGAAAAGAAGAACCGCCCGAATACCCAGGTTCCGTATTCTCCGACATTCAGAGAGAATATTGTCAATAGACATTCTGTATACACCAGGCATCGATCCGACAGGTGCCTTTACACCGTTACCCGGACAGATAAAAAGCGGCATGACAAAATCTGCCGGTGAAAGTCTGGTTTCCTGAACCATGGAACGAATCAGTTCGCTGGTTCTTAATCTACGCATCTGCACTTGCGGATAGCCCATTTAACCCCCAAAATTATTACAGATTTCAGATTTAGGATTTTAGATTTAGGAGCGTGAATCGTAAGTTTGTATACTTAAATCTAATGAATCTTAAATCTGAAATCTCATATTGCATTGCTTATTTCATCTTCGGTCAGATAACAAGCAGGATCTTCCTGCCACATATCTCCATAAACCGATTCTGCTCGTGCCCGGAAATTACCATTGCAGATCTCTTTCCACGCGCAACGCCCGCAACGTCCTTTTAAAAGTATTTTGCGGTTTCGAAGCGATACCAACAGTGGATTTTTTTCATCGCTCCATATTGAGCTGAAAGGCTTTTCTCTCACATTTCCTAAGCTGTGATGTCGCCAGAATTGATCCGGATGAACCGTTCCATCCCAGGATACACATCCGATTCCGATTCCAGTGCTGTTACCTCCATTCATCCGCAAAAGCTCCATGACACTGTCGGCACGACCGGGGTTCTCCCTCTTCATCCTGAGGTACAAATAGACTCCATCAGCATGATTATCTACAGTAAGCACCTCAACCTTATGACCTCTCTGATGCAGATCGGTAGTCCGGTCAATGATCAGATCCAGAAGTCTTCTGGTGCTGTCATGATCCAAATCGCTGTTTTTTAGCTCTGAACCTCTTCCGGTGTAAACAAGGTGATAAAAACAGATACGAGGAATGTTCTCCTGCTCAAGAAGATCAAATATCCCCGGGATTTCACCAGCATTGTCTTTGGTTATCGTAAATCTCAGTCCTACTTTGATTCCTGCTTCGCGACAATATCTTATTCCTCTGATTGCCCTATCAAAAGCTCCTTGTACCTGACGGAAATTATCATGTTTAACAGAAAGCCCATCGAGACTGACTCCCACGTAAGAGAGACCGGCTTTCCCAAGTTTAGCTGCCATATCAGAGTTAATCATAGTACCATTGGTGGAGATAACACAGCGGATACCGTTATTGCGGGCATGAGAGACTAATTCAAGAAGATCGGGACGTACAAGTGGCTCTCCACCTGAGAAGAGAAGCACTGGAATCTTGTAACTGGCAAGATCATCTATAAATGTAATCGCTTCATCAGTGCTCATTTCCTGATCGTATGCGATGTTCTGTGATTCGGAATAACAATGGCGACATTTCAGATTACATCTTCTGGTACAATTCCATACCACTACCGGCTTTTTATCTGAGGAAAACTGAAGCAGGTGTGAGGGCAGGCTACCCGATTTGCGACCATATCGTATAGGATCGGATGGCTCGATCGTTCCGCAGAAAAGCTTTGAAATACCTATCATTTATGTTATTCCTTATCGATGAGAAAGTTGTTTTTTCCATTATTAAGATAAAAAATCTCGTAGTTTAATCGCTTTAAATGCTGACTCAACCTCAGAATCCTTTTCCGGGGTTTTTCCTGATTTATTCAATCACGATAAAAATATAATTATATAGTAGTCATGGCCAAATTTAGTAAATCAGACTATAAAAATACTCATCAATCTAATGTGGTAATGAGAAGAGGATGCTGTCTTAAACTCGAAGGCAAAATCTTTCGCATTCTGACTTCCTGACTACAGAGTTAGCTGTGGCTAATAAAGGGCGCCCTCCTTCGTCCACCCGTAGATACTTCGGATTGGAATCCCCCGCTGGAAAGCGCTGCCCTTAATAAGGGGGGTTATGGGATTATAGCCGATAGTGGGTTCGGGTGTACATTAGTTTCTGTTTAGGTTTACCGGATTTTGAATTTTCCTGTTTTTTTGTTCCTGTCTAGAATTTGGAATTTAAGTTTTTGTATGTCTTAAGGTTCACCTGATCTTCGGGTAGCAGGCTACTACAGTGGACTGAGCATGCCTTAGCAGAAAAAGATTTCTGAATGTACATCTGGAATGAGAGATTGTTGCCTTTTCCAGGAAAACTGGAAAAAACCGCTTAATGTACAATTTGGGTTGAATTGCTTTTTCTGTTAAAATGATGAAAACTAATTAATTTGATATGTAAGCGAGACCTCATTCTTTTTTTACAGAAGATGAAATCAATAATTGTTTCAGTGTTTATTCAGATTACAAATACAATATGGATGAAAAAGATGGTAGGTGGATAATAATTGGTGAAAAATAAAAATGTTAAATAATGCGCGTGAAAGCAGAAGGTACACTTCATCGAAACAGAATTACTCTTTGCCTGAACACACCACCTCTTCGCCTGAACAGAATTCCTTGTCTCCTGCTCAGAATACCTTTTCATCTACATAGGACACCTTTTCACCTGCGTAGATTTTCTTGTCTCCTGCGCAGAATGCTTTCCAATTGCATTGAACACCTTGTCACCTGCGCAGAATGTCTTTTCTCCTACACAGGATTCCTCTTCGCCTGAACAGAATTCCTTGTCTCCTGCACGGAATACTTTTCATCTGCATGGGATACCTTTTCACCTGCACAGAACAGCTTTTCACCCTCACAGAATACTTTTCATCTGCACAGGATTCCTTACATCTGCATTATTTTCCCTTCATTTCCACTTGATTTTCCACATTCCTGCGGAATTATTCCTCGTTTTCATGAATTACCACATACTATAGAATTGCCCCTTTATCTTATTTTGATGTCCGTATCAGTAGTGTTCCGGTTATTTTACGAAAAATCACTGTATTCCAAATAAATTACAAATCTCAAAATCCAAAATTCTAAACAAATTCCAAATTACAATGATTTAAATTCTAAACCGGAACAAGAACAGGAAAATTCGAAATTCGAAACAAGTCCACTTCATCGCTACAGCCTGTACAGGCCATAGTTTCAGACATTATATTAATACAATTAAAATTCCACTCATCTCATTTTTTTTAATGGAGCGATCATGAGCAAATTTACAGGATTTATTTGCGCAGTTGTATGCACAATTGTATCGTCAATTACAACGGTTTCTGCACAAGAGGATGATAATGGTATTTCTGAAAAGCAGCTTGGGCAATCAACAATAACAGTCCAGGATGAATCAGAAAGTGTTACTAATGATGAATTGCAGAATACTTTGAAACCTGCTACTGTTGAAAACACTTTTAATGATGATAACCAACCAGGGCGCTCTGGAAATGAACTGCTGGCTCAAGGAAAAGCAAAAAAAACTGCCGGAACTGTACTGACCAGCATCGGAGGAATTTTCATGGGTGGATGGATGTTTTATACTATGTTATTTATAGCTGACAATGAATCTTTTGGAATTTATATGGGTAGCTCATCGAGTGGTTTATGGAAACTAAATTCTACCTTAACCCTAGCATATTTGCCGTGCCGATAGGTGCCCCCTGTCTTGCGCTGGGTATTGTAAATTTAACTAAAGGAAAAAAAATGATCAGGAATGCTATGAGGCAAAACAAAAATGATGAATCCTCTGTACCATTTAAGATGACTCCTTATTTGAGCTATCAGCCAAAGATAAAGGAGTATGGAGCCGGTTTTGTCGCTACGTTTTAAATAAAATCAGCGGAAGCGGCAGTACCTGGGGTAAATTCAAACACATGACAGTCGAACCAACAGGTGGGATCGCACGTACAATCATTCTCATCAGACCCGCAGTTTCGGTAACTTTCATTATTCCAAGCCACAATGCCATTGCCCCGACTCAATTGGACCGCAGATAATGGTCTGGATATAAGTTGATTGAATTGATCTCTCCCTCTTCCTAATGAAAGAGGAAGAGACCAATAACAACAAGCAAATTGACTATCTTTTTTTCCTGCTAAGGATACTTCCTGTAAGGTCCACAACTAATTGGGGACGAAGCTGGCTTTCCTCAACTTCAATGAATTCGGAATTAATTCTAACTTGTTTTGCAAATATAAGATTTACACCTGCACCCAACCTGAAACCACCAAGATTTATTCCGATACCAGGAAATAAACTGAAAAAATTTCCTGCAGCGGCTGCAACTGATTCACCTTCACTTAAATCTGCTGAAACACTTGCGACAGGATTAATACCAAGGCCAAAGGTTATATAGGGCCGCACCGGTTTGGTATTTAAGAAATAATCTGCCTTTAACATGTAAGATCCCATTACAGTGGCACCATCACCTAACATGATTCCCCAGTGAGCTCTCAGACCCGCACTTAGCTGATCTGTGATATTAAGTTTAGGTTCAACAATAAATCCAAAGCCGCCTTGCGAAAATTCACCGAATTCCATTGGAATGATCGTTCCGAGTTCTAAACGTATAGGTCGATAATTTTTTGATAATGAAAAAGACGAAAAACAGATTGTTAATACTGAAAGAAGTGCAAAGAGTTTTTTGTTCATCAAAGACCCGCCTTAAAAAATAAAAATGAAAAGGTATTCTGATACTTTATGGTTTCTTAAAAGAAATTTCAATATTAAAATCTAAAAACTTAATAATGCTTGATTTGTTGTAAATGTTAAATAACAATTTTGAATCTATGGCTATCTGATTGAAAATCCGGCAATTAGTTAATTGCCGGGATAATCGACAGTATTTAGGTATTATATGAAAAATCAATGGGATAAAAACATTATTATTTGGTTTTTTAGAGCGATTGACGTGATCTGGAGATATGCTGTTAATTTATTCATCTGCGCCAGTTACACATGCAACGCACTTATAAAAGCCTTAGCTCCGACGAGCGGCAACAGATAGCCCGAAAATTACTATACCTGTTCTTTTTGATTCACATTGTAATCCAGATATCTAAAAATGGAATACGAACTTGCCGCTGAGAGAAAACCAGACAGGGGAGGCCTGAGAAGTGATTAAAAGAAAAATCGATGGGGGAGAGTAACTATAAAAAAAGAACCCCGAAACCGCAAAAAGCGGCTCGGGAATGATTTATCAAATCAGGGAATTACTTTACTTACCGGATATTCCACAATGCCGGACGCTCCTGCTCTTTTAAGTAAGGGAATAACATGTTTGGTTTCAGAAAAGGGGAGGATCGTCTCAACTGCTAACCAACCTTTTTCATACAGTTGTGAGACAGTGGGATTGTGCAGTGATGGAAGAACTTTGATAATGGCTTCCAGACAGGATTCCTGTACATTGCATTTTAAACCCACGTAATTTTCTGCATCTAGAGTCCCCTGCAAAAGCATCTTCAGATTTTCTAATTTATTACGCTTCTGCTGATCACCCCAGGCGTTCTTATTGGCAATTATCACTGTACAGGTTTCCATCAAAGTCTCAATTATTCGCAGCCGATTTGCCCGAAGTGATGACCCTGTTTCGGTTATATCTACTATCGCATCTACCAGTCTTGGGGGCTTAACCTCTGTAGCTCCCCAGGAAAATTCCACTTCTACAGGAATACTTCTTGAATCAAAAAAACGTTTTGTGGTAGCAACCAGTTCAGTGGCAATTCTCTTACCAGCGAGATCTTCCGCTTTTTTAAAGGGAGAATCCTCTGGTACTGCAAGTACCCATCGACATTTGTGCCTGGTGCTTTTACTGTAGTTAAGCTCTGTTACCTCCACTACCTGCGCCTTGTTTTCTTCAATCCAGTCCTGGCCTGTTATACCAGCATCCAGAATTCCTTGTTCCACATACCTTGGGATCTCCTGGGGACGCATTACAATAAGATCCAGCTCCGGATCATCACAGCTAGGATAATAAGAACGATCGCTTTTTCGAATATGTATACCTGCCCTCTTGAATAATTCAATGGTAGAATTTTCCAGACTTCCTTTGGGCAGACCAAGTGCAAGTTTCATGGTAACTCCGGATTTTTTTGTGAGAAAAAGGAAAGCGGGAACAAAAAACAGCATCGCTCCCGCTTCAGATAATAAAACGAATTAAGAGATTGGAGCAGCTTCCAGTTTCTCTTTGAAAGCTTTTGTCAGCGCAGGTAAAACCTCCAGAGCATCTCCAACAATTCCCAGATTAGCGATCTGGAAAATGTCTGCATTGGGATCCTTGTTTATGGCTATGATAAAATCGGAAGATTGCATTCCGGCCATATGTTGAACTGATCCGCTGATACCGCAGGCAATATAGAGCTTAGGACAAACCGTTTTTCCGGTCTGGCCAACCTGATGCGAATAGGGGATCCATCCGGCATCCACAGCAGCACGACTGGCTCCGACTGCTCCGCCCAGAACCTCTGCCAGTTCACGGATTAAAGAGAAGTTTTCCGGTTTTTGCATACCTCTTCCACCGGATACAATGACATCAGCTTCAGCAAGATTAATAGTAGATTCAACCTCTTTTATGATATCGATAATTTTTGTACGTTCGATTATTGAACTGTCCATAGTATGAACAACGACTTCTCCGCTACGCTTATCATCGCGCACAGCTTGTTTCATTACCTTGTGACGAACAGTCGCTATCTGGGGGCGATGATGAGGACAGATAATAGTGGCCATAAGATTACCACCAAAAGCGGGACGAGTACCTAAAAGAAGCTTTTTTTCTGTATCTACTTCCAGTTTAGTACAATCAGCAACCAGTCCTCCGTACACTTTTGCAGCTACTTTTGGAATGAAAGATCTACCCACCGCAGTCGCACCTGCCAGAAAAATTGCTGGTTTTTCCTGTTGTATAAAATCACAAACCAAATGTGCATAGGTATCATCCTGGAAATTTACAAGAGAGGAATCATCCACATAATAAACCTTGTCGGCACCGAATTTAACAAGCTCATCCGCACATTTGTGCATGTTATGGCCTAAAAGGATTGCCAGCAGTTTCTCTCCAAGCTGATCAGCTAATTTTCTACCTTCACCAAGCATTTCATAGGACACACCCGAGACGACTCCGTCGTGCTGTTCTATAAAAACCGCTACATTTTTATACTGTGAGATATCGACTCCACCCTCTACAGCATCTTTGACAATCGAAATCGCCTGATATCGTTTACATGCATCAACACAGGCGGCGCAAAGATTGCACTTGGCCAGATCGATAATTGCTTTCTTATTGGTAATCTGGATTGCATTTTGTGCACAAGCCCGGACACAAAGACTGCAACCAATACATTTTTCCAGATCTACATTGATTCCCACGTGCAATCCTCCTACTTTATAACGCCTAAATCGAGTATGGTTGAAGTAATTTTGTCCACAAGAACCGGAACTTCACCGGAGATTTTCTCGCCACCGGTTTTTCTTTCCGGAACAAAGGAGCGCAACACCTGAGTAGGACTTCCTTTAAGTCCCAGTTTCTTAGTGTCTACATCCATCATGGATGCATTTATCATATTGATTTTAGCACTTTTGGCTTTCATTTTCCCTCTCAGGGAAGCCATTCTGGGAGTGTTTATCTCTTTGACAACTGTAATAAGCCCAGGAAGAGGCATCTCTATTATGTCATATCCTTCTTCCATCAGTCGTTCAACTTTCATGTGGCTGTCGGTAATCTCATCGACTTTTCTAACCCAGGCCACATAGGGAATCCCCAGCATCTCTGCTACTCCAGGCCCCACCTGTGCGGTGTCTCCGTCAATTGCCTGTTTACCACAGATAATCAGATCAAACTGACCCAGAGTTTTGATTCCATTGGAAAGAGTATAGGAAGTTGCCCAGGTATCTGAGCCTGCAAAAGCCCGGTCAGATATCAGATAACCTTCATCAGCCCCCATTGCAATAGCACTTCTTAATGCATTTTCCGCTTGAGGCGGTCCCATAGTAATAACCTTGACTACACCGCCGACCCGTTCCTTGATTCTGAGAGCCTCTTCAATCGCATACTCATCAAATGGATTTACAACGGCCTCTACACCATCTCTGATGAGTGTCCCGGTTTCAGGATTAATCTTTACCTGAGTTGTTCCGGGTACCTGTTTGATACATACAACAATGTTCAACTTATCCTCCTTGACTGCACGACTGATGTCAGTTTGGAAATTTTAAAGCTGAAAAAATAGTAATTGTTTTTTTCTGGAGCAAATGATGAGTACAGGATCACTCAATAGAGCTTCAAAAAATAACATTAACACCCGAAAACACAAAGCTGATTGTGTTCCTGGAGTATTTAAAATGAATCAATCTCAATGGAATTTGCTGGTTTTTGAAGTATTTCAACTTTAACCTTTTCTATTCTCTGATTATCCATTTTAACAACAGTAATCCGTAGGCCGTTATAATCGAATTCGGTATTTTCCTGTGGAACATCACCATATTCGTGATAAACAAGACCGCCCAAAGTGTTGTAATCTACATCTTCTGTTTCAAGATTAGTGCCAAGTTCTTCATTTAAATCATAGAGATCTATATGGGGGTCGATCAGATATACATTATCTGCAATTTTTACCACTTCCTTTTCCTCTTCATCATATTCGTCCTGTATATCACCCACAATCTCTTCAAGAATATCCTCCATTGTGACTAAACCGGCGGTCCCTCCATACTCATCAACCACAATAGCAAGATGAATATGTTTCTTTTTAAATTCTGCCATCAGGTCATTAACCTTTTTTCCTACAGGAACATAGTGTGGTTTGTTGATGAGGTTTTTCAGATCCCAGTTCTCTGGGTCATTCTCAGCAAGCCAGCTTAGAATATCCTTTGAATAAAGTATGCCTATTATAGAATCGATAGTTTCCTTGAAAACCGGAATTCTTGAATGTCCTTCCTCCTGCACCATTTTTAGCACTGATTGAAGATTTGATTGGACTGGCAGTCCTTTAATATCGATTCTTGGGACCATAATTTCCTGTACTGTTGTTTCACCCAGATCAAATATACTGCGGATCATCTCTTTTTCTTCTTCATCAAGAGCTTCTGTGTCATTTTGCTCTACAATTCTGGCCTTTTCCTTGTCGCTTAAAAAAGAGAATTTCTCATCATAGCGCAACGCTTTTAATATTGAACGGTGAATTGCCAGAAAGAGGGTTGAAAAAGGAGTGAAAAACCATCCAAACATCTTGTAACAGGTATATGTAATTGGAAAGTATGAGCGAAAGTACCGCATTGCAAAAGCTCGTGGTATTTCATAACAGAACAAGGATATCACTACAAGAGAAAAAAGAACCGGTATAGCGATACCTTGCAAGAATGAAATGCCAGGAAAGACTCTGCAAAAAAGTAAATAAGAAAATAGCGTGAAGCCAGCAGCACCAAAAGTACGGCCAATGGATACTGTGCTGTTTAAAAGTGCCTTGTTTTCTAGAATTTGCTGTGCTTGTGAGGCATAATATCTCAGCGTCTCATCGCCTTCAGCCGGATTTGCCCCATCAATTATGGCATTGAACACTATTTTAACGATGGAATAAAGAGCAGATAATAGAAAAGAAAAAACTAAACCTGCTATGAAGATGGACACCGCAGGGCCACTCTCCAAAAAGAGCCTCCTTTGATAAGTATTTGAAATTAGTAGAAAAAATAAGATTAATTAAACTAAAACATAATAACTCAAACAGAAATTCTCAGCTCTTGGTCTTCCGGAAATTGCGGATTTTCTTGAGCAGAGTTGCATGAAGTTATTGCAATATAAATATTTCGTTTTTACTGTGCTATAATTTTATGTATTTACGCTCTTTGCTTTCCATTGCTTCTCGTTCTTTACCGTCTTGATGATCATAACCCTGAAGATGAAACATTCCATGAACAAACAACCGGATTATTTCATCATCATAGGTTATCCCAAAGCGCCTTGCCTGCACTTTTGCCCTCTCCAGTGAAATATAAATTTCACCTATCAGGTCAGAATCACCTATTTCAAAAGATAAGACATCGGTTGCCTTGTCTATATTTCGATATTGTCGGTTTAGTTTTTTGATATAATAATCTGAGCATAAAATGAGATTGGTCTTTTTTCTAAGGGGAATTTTCTCTGCCCTGTAGATTTTCTCAGCAATTTCCAGAAGTCTTTCCTCAGGATAGGGGAGTGTATTAAACTGATGATGTATTACCAGTGAATGAAAATTTTTCATAAAAGCAAAAAGGAACTAACTGAGTTCTGATAATTGTTAGAAAGAGGAATGTTTATCACCTTAAACATGGAAATATTTGAGATAAGTACACATTATTTGGATTAATAAAAAGTAATTTTTTTTCGTGAAATAGGTTGGTTACCCGTCTTTTTTAGCTTCGAAAGACAGGCAGCAGTCTAAGAAACTGCTGCCTGTAAGAGGTTTCTATTTACGCACTCCTACCATTTTAACTATTCTGGCATCTTTATATAAACTGTTGTTGGTATAATCTACAGTAATAATTGCTTTATATACTCCCGGAGCTAGTTTCATACCATTTTTAGATGTACCTGACCATAAAAATTTCAAAGTAAACTGGGATGCCTGAAGCTTAGTTATATCATAATTCTGTTTTTGTAGATCGTCCATAACATCTGCTTTATCTGAATAATTAACCAGATTTCCTGCCAGATCGTAGATCTTAAGAGTGACATAGACTTTTGATCCATCTAAGGGAAGAGGCAACGTGACAACTATAACTACACCACCGGATTTTGATCTAAAGAAGGCATCGTTATCGTGTCTCAGTATTATCTTTCCAGAGCCAATATTAGGATTGGGTTGAAAAGGATTAGGCGCAACATGTGCCTGGGGGTTGACCGGCTCCACAAAAACCTGTACCTTCTGGTTCATCGAATCAGGTAAGTTATTATAAACGTCCCATACCAGCTTATTTTCATATCTGATATTGACCCAGTTGGAATTATCGATATCTTCCCCATTGGTCATCCTGATTTTAATGGTTTTCTGGTTGTCATATTCAATGATTCTTGCTCCTTCAAACAGATTAACCTTGAGCATATCTCCCGAACTGTTTTTAAAATAGACCCAGAAAACCATATCTGGTTTGTTCTCGATATTGAATCCTTCGATTTTTTCACTTAAAACAATGGTTACGATATCATCAGTGCGAGATGTAGTCGGCATGTTTTTAGTAACAGTCCATACTACCGGAGCTGCACCATCATCAACCAGTTTCTTTTCATCGGTTGCCCCTTCGATTCCGCTGATTGTAAGAAAAGGTTGCCAATCGGTTTGTGGTGTTTTTGTAATTTCTTCTTTTAGATACAACGAATAAACAGAATCACCTTCCAGTGCAGAAATGCGCATTACCTCCAGTTTATAAACACCGAAGTTAACAGAAAAGTCATTAACACTGTTTTCAGGAATTTTGATATTCTTGCTGAAAGTAATGTCGATTCTATCCAGGTATCCGTTTCCATTTATATCCCTGGTAACCGCTTTCATTATAGTAGCATCCTGCCCATCCATATAGATCCATGCGCATGCAGAAATCGTTTTATTTTTTGCCAAATCAGTAACTGCAGCACAGAGATTACCGCTGATGGGGTCGACAGGGTTGGAATGAAAAATGGTATGAAACCTGCCCTTATTGTTTTGAGGATCGGTAGGAGGGAGATCTCCACTTGTATTCCATATACTTTCTTCTGGTCCTCTGTAATTACCATACTGATCATATCCATGAGAATAAACCACCTTGGAACCGCCTTGAGAAAGATGTATTGTATCGGTTATGGGGTTTTTCCCTTCTTTATCGTGAGTTAAAACCAGATCTTTAAGTTCATCTGATAAAATTCTGAATTTTTCGGTACTGGCCCTTATTCCATTCAGAATAACACTTATCTGATGCAAGGAGTCTATTTGATAAGGTGCATAATACAACACAAATTCAACAGTATCTATGCCATCCATGAAACATTGATTGTGTTTGTAGGTGGTTTTGTCTTCTGTATTTAATGTCTTGGTAACACCATCAACCGTCATGGTCGGTTTCGGACGAGAATCTCCACCTCTGGGCAGGATATCCTGATAGATAGCTGAATCATTATGAGGTTTTCCATTTCCAAAGCAGTATTCACCTGGAACTAATCCATCACGATTTTTAATTTTTACAACTGCCTTGAGTGTTTTACCGGCAATTCGCTCATTTGGCGGTGTGATAAGATCGATCAAGACTTCAGAAAATGGCGATCTGATAACTGTAACCGGTATAACCAGTGAATCCGTACGTTCATCATTTGGATTCTTTAACTTTAAAGTTCCTTCACCAGGTTTTATTGGATTAAATGTCCATCTTTCAGAATACTCCGGTTCAGGTGGAGAAATCCCTTGATCCAAAGGAGAGGAAAGATCCCAGTTAACGCTGATTTTGATCCAGTTAGCAGGATCGTCACAAAGAGATTTTCCATTTTCGTCACGCAGACATTTGCCGTCAGAATCAACTGCGGTTGAGATCAGTGCGTAGACCTCGTATTCCTGCGATGAATCGGTTTCAATCTCTATCTTGGTTAAATAATCGTTGATGACAGAGTGACCTTTCTCAACCAGACGAAGTCTGACTGGATAAAAGTCCTTTATTATCACCAGTACCGAATCTGGAATCAGATCTCCTTCTTCGGCAACTGCCAAATCTTCTCCTTTAGATTTGGTGCTGAATCTTTCAAAAATACCATGATATTTTCTTCTCTCTTCACCGGTAACACTAATAACACTGTCCTTTAATGCTCTCCATTCGGTAAGCTCTGCACTTGCCATTCTGACAAAAAAATCATTTCTATCTCTGACAACCGCATAAGCATCTATGGATTTTGTATTATCAAAGAAAATCAGAGTATCAACCGGATTGGGATATAAAATAAGATTCCAATCACTTGAACCTACGACAAGAGGCATAGGTTCGATATAAATCTTATAATCTGGTCCTGGTGTTGTTATTATAGTAATAGTATCAGTAAGTTGTTTGTTATTGATAACTGCACGTCCTTCGATCTTGATCGTATCATAGGGCAGACGGGTTTTAAATATCGCATTAGAACCTGAATCAGAAAGAAAATCGTCATCAGTGTGAGCGTTAGGCACTTCATTATTTTTAAGAGAGGAGGAAATAACTTTCCATTTTGTTTTATCTGAGTACTCGGATTTAGAAATGCTGTCTGCTTTAACTTCAGATTTTAAAGTTACTATTGTTCCAGCCTCTACGACGATATTTGGTTCAGCTGAAAGTTTCATTGTTAATTCAGGCTGGATCATGTTGGTCTCTATCATGATTCTGGAATCTTTAGTATGTCTTTCAGCATAAAAGAAATCCAGACGATATTTCTCGCCCGGACTAAGACCCATTCTATTCAAATCATCAGAATCAATAGTATCTGAAACAGCATTATGTATTCCACCTAAATCTATGGCTAGTTTTTTGTTTACATAAGTCCATACATCATCGTCACCCCTG